>Ga0209151_1002030_pt1 | contig 11509 bp, 9 predicted proteins | sample SaaInlV_DNA_165m_FD_184688 | JGI IMG/M metagenome (GOLD analysis project Ga0209151, IMG submission 184688) | Marine microbial communities from expanding oxygen minimum zones in the Saanich Inlet - SI075_LV_DNA_165m (SPAdes) (version 2) | ecosystem: Environmental > Aquatic > Marine > Unclassified ...
TGCCGCCACAAAAGCCGAAACAACGGAAACAAAGATAAAACCGGGGCAACGCTGTTCAGTTGCAAGTAAAATTGAATGTACAACTTAAACTCAGTGAGTTTTTGTCTTGACTCAGGGGTCCACTATATAACGACTATATCAGCCGACGCTGGAGGGTATACGATGAACCTCAACAGCGTACTGATTTTTGATAAAAAACTAACCTTTTAAAACGAACTGCGCTTCTAGGGGGCGGTTGGATATGCGTGTTAGAAAACTATAGCACCATAATTTAAAAAAAATCAAATTAGAAACTGATTTTTTCTTTTCAATCGAGTCTGACCCTATTGGTTTGTGACCCTGTTGGTTCCAGGATGATAAGTTTTCCCTTACCTCATCGTCGTGTTTGAATGCAGCGGATTCTAATATTGTTTGGTTCAAAGGTACAAATTTTTTTTAATATGCCATATAGTATCGGCTTTCATTATTATTTTGTCTATACCTCATGAAAGTAATACATGGTATCTGGACTCCTAGTCCAGAACACAGCTTCATCCAAAAAGGTCAGTTTTCTATTTGGGTAGAGACGGATGAAGTTAAATCAAAAAAAAGTACAAATCTGCATCCTCAACAATTAACTGAAAAAGCATGCTTGGATTTTTTAAAGACGATATTTGCATACACTTTAAGACCTACAGATCCAACGCCAGAGTTGCAAGCTATCTATTTACCAACGGTTGATAACAAACCAGTGGCAGACCCTGAACTTGTTATTAGTGAAGAGGTTGATGCAATAGACTTACAACAGTGGCGCGTTTACGCCTGCCCATTGACTACGCCCATAAAAACGATAGCGGATATTTATTTTTTAAGCCACTATCAGCATGAAGATATCCGTATCAGTCGTGACCTTTTATTTTGGTATTACTTTAGTCAATCGTTAAAACAAATGATTGAAAAAGACCAATACCTTCCAGTTATTCAAGCAGAGAAAGTAAAGACTAAGACCAAGTTGTATCGTCATTGGAAAATCATTTCCCCGGCCTATGACGATTTAATAGAAAAATCAGTAAAAGCGATGCCTTTTGCCTGCTCTCAGACGTATCAAGCGGAATCTTTATTACGACATTTTGCTGAAGTGACAGTCAATAAAATCATAGAATCCAGCACTCAGACGTTACCGCAAGTCTTTACTAAAAAGATTCAATCCGATTTTTTAGAAACCATTCTTTTAGCACAACAAACTGATAAGCCTATTAGAACGGCAACCAGAGTGCCTGAAGAATTCCAGCAATGGCACCTGTGGCAACAGAAGTTTTTACAGTCTCAACAGCAAAGTGCATTACAACTAGGCTTTCAATTGTTTGAAGCGGATGCCGAACAAGTGGACAATTGGCGATTAAGCTTTTTGTTATGCTCACACAAAGACCCTTCCTTTAAATTGGATTTAGCAGATTATTGGTCTGAAGGTGATCACTATCAAGCACTGATTATTCAGCATTTTGGTAAAAATATTGAGCAGAAATTGTTAGTCCATTTAGCCCATGCGGCTAGAATTTATCCTGAACTTTGGCACGGTATGGAAACCGCAGAACCGTCAAACCTAGTTCTTAACTTAGAGGCGGCCTTTGGATTTTTACAAGAATCAGCCTGGGTTCTGGAAGATGCAGGATTCAGAGTGATTATCCCTGCCCGATTAACACCCAGAGGACGACGACGTGCAAAAATGCGTTTACGTTCGGGTGACAACAAGAAAGGCAGTACCACCGCATCAGCAAAATCTTATTTATCTTTAGATTCGTTAACTGATTATCACTATGAGTTTTCGATGGGCGATGAAAGCGTATCACCTGAAGAGTGGCAGCAGTTAGTTGACATGAAAACGTCATTAGTTAATTTTCGTGGTCAATGGATCGAATTAGACCGTGACAAAATGCAGGAAATGTTAGCCTTTTGGCAGCAACAAAAAGACAGTCAAGCCCCTCTATCGGTACAAGATTTATTGAAAAAATTAGCAGAGGAAGCTGATAGCTTAGAGCTTGATAGTAATGATAGCCTGTCAGAAATGTTAGCAAAGCTGAGCGATAATAGTCAATTCTCATTAATAGATAACCCAACGCTATTAAAGGCTCAATTACGTGATTATCAAAAACGCGGGGTGTCGTGGTTACTGTATTTAGACTCTTTGGGATTGAATGGGTGTTTAGCGGATGACATGGGTTTAGGGAAGACCATGCAAGTGATTACCTTGCTCATTTTAGAAAAAGAAAGGAGCAAAACGGCACCCACATTATTAATCGCACCTACTTCAGTGATTGGTAACTGGGAAAAAGAAATACAAAAGTTTGCACCTCATTTAAAAACTCATATTCATCATGGTAGCCAGAGAGAGACGGGGAGTAAAGAATTTACAACACGTTGCTCAGGTCTGGATATGTTAATCACCTCCTATACTTTGGCGCGTAAAGATAATGCGTTATTTTCTGATATAGATTGGCATCGTGTGGTATTGGATGAAGCGCAAAATATTAAAAATCCTAAGACCGCTCAAACCAAAGCGATTCTAAAAATAAAAGCCAATCACCGACTTGCATTAACAGGAACCCCTGTCGAAAACCGGCTGATGGATTTATGGTCAATTTTTAACTTTTTAAACCCCAGTTATTTAGGTAAACAAGCTCAATTCCGAAAAAATTATGAACTCCCAATACAGCGTGATAACGACCCCATAAAATCAACTATTTTAAAACAATTGATTCAGCCGTTTATATTACGCCGCCTGAAAACTGATAAAAACATTATTAAAGATTTACCAGACAAAATTGAAAGCAAACAATATTGCAATCTCAGTAAAGAGCAAGCATCGTTATATCAAGCCGTGGTTAAAGATGTCGAGGCGCAGTTAGAAGAAAAAGAAGGCATTGAACGGCAAGGTTTGATGCTTTCAACCTTGATGAAGCTTAAACAAATCTGCAATCACCCCATGCAGTTTCTGCAAGATAACAGCGCCTTCACCAGTGAGCGATCAAACAAACTAGAGCGTATGACTGACATGCTTAGCGAGGCAATAGAAGAAGGTGACAGTGTGTTAGTTTTTACCCAGTTTACAGAAATTGGTGAGCAACTGGTACAGTATTTGTCTAAGGAAAAACATTACCCAACGTATTATATACATGGCGGTATCACGCGCAAAAAACGTGAGCAGATGATAGAGGACTTTCAAGATCCCGATAGTCCACCGTCAATTTTTGTTTTATCCCTTAAGGCGGGTGGTGTGGGTATTACGTTAACCCGTGCTAATCATGTGTTTCATTTTGACCGTTGGTGGAACCCAGCCGTTGAAAACCAAGCGACAGACAGAGCGTTCCGTATCGGTCAGAAAAAGAACGTGTTTGTGCATAAATTTATTACTTTAGGTACTCTTGAAGAACGAATTGATCAAATGATTGAAGACAAACAAAAAGTAGCTGATAGCATCGTAGGTAATGACGAAAGCTGGTTGACCAAGCTTGATAATCAGTCCTTTAAAAAACTGATCGCATTAAATCAAAACAGCATGATGGAGGCTTAACATGAGTACCATGACTAAAACCTGGTGGGGTCAGCGTTTACTTGATGCCTTAGAAGATTTTACTGACAGTGGACGATTAGTTCGAGGACGATCGTATGCCAGTGATAATCGCGTTAAACAATGGGATATAAAAAAAGGGGTAGTACAAGCTAAGATTAGAGGTAATAAAAACCCCTATTTTGGCGTTTATACTGAACCAACCTATAAGACTCAAGTACAGATGGTTCACTTGTCTGAGGCTCAATGGAAAAAAATTATTGCCAAGCTAACGCAACGGGCTAGCTTTATCGTTAAACTGCTGGTTGATGAGATTCCAGAAAATATTGAGGAAATTTTTGCAGCATTTAACACCCACTTATTACCTAATAGTTATAAAGATTTTAAAGTCTCCTGTGATTGCCCTGATTATGCCGTTCCCTGTAAACATATTGCGGGCGTTTGTTACCGGCTAGCAGCCGACTTAGATCACAACCCCTTGTTGTTATTTGAAATGCGAGGGCTGTCACCAGAAAAATTACATCAGGAGTTAATCAAATCACCTTTAGGAAAAATCCTAGCTGATGCACAAACATCAGAAGCAAGTGAGCTAATGCCGGTTGTAAGTTTATATACTCGACCTGAGTTGCTAAAAATACCTGACAAAATGTCCTTAAAACAATTTTGGCGGGGTGAAGCTCCTCTACCGAAAGAATTACCGGTGCATCAAGAAACAATCATACCCGCAGTATTGATTAAAAAGGGCGGTGACTATCCCTCCTTTTGGCATCAGCAAAGCTCATTTATTGAAGTAATGGAAGACTTTTATATAAGGATGCGGAAAAATAATCAAAAACAGTTATGACGTAATCGAAAACCGCAAAGGCTAAATTTATAGGCTTAGCGGTAAAACATTAATCTTTTCATTAATTTCAAAGCGCTTTGATAGCTCAAGGTTGCTGATACTTGATTGTTGTATAAATGCTCTCGAATGTGAATTCGTTTTTGCATTCGTGTGATGGAAATCAAGGGGTCAGCCAGTAATAACGCTACCAGTGACGAATCAAGTGCTTGAATAATAAGGAATTAGGGTGAATTAAAGTTAAGCTTTAACTATGTATTGGATATAATTGAATTTCCTACAAAATAATTAATCCTAAGAAAAATCTTAACTAATGAAAAATTCTAGTCGATTAAGCCTCCGTTTACAAATTAGATCCTTCAAAAATACCTTTTTTCAACTTAATGACCTTCCTTTTAATGGACTGTTTCCTGATAGTTTAATCGAAGCTATTCAAAAATCAGAGGATGTTCGCAGCACAGTTTTTACTCCGTTGGTGACACAGAGGGACACTGAGGGCTTTTTTATTTCAAGTGCTAAGTTCTACGGGGTCTTGTAAAGAAGCGGTTGCCCACATTTTAGTCGAACGAATTGGTCTGGATTATAATGCAAACTCCATGAGCATTGGGCCTTACTGTAAAGCCCGATTAAGATTGCAACTCCCTCAATTAAAAGAAGCCGTTACCTGTTCAGGTCAAGTATTGCACGAGCAAGCTTCAGCCAATTGGCTGTGGAATGGATACCGGGTTATGCTGGTAGATGGCACGACTTTGCTTATGCCTGATACAGATAATAACCAGAAAACCTATCCTCAACAAAGTGCACAAAAGCCAGGGCTGGGGTTTCCAATTGTACGGTTGGTTGGCCTTGTGTCGTTAGCGACAGGAGCTTGTGTTGACTATGCCATTGGTCCTTTCCAGGGCAAAAAGACGGTTGAAACATCGCTGTTTTCTAATTTAATTCAGTCCCTTTGTAAACAGGACTTACTTCTTGCAGACCGTTATTATACGTCTTACGCCAATATTGCTCTCCTGACGAGGCAGGGAACGGCACTGGTTTTTAGACAGCAGAGTACTGTAAAAAGCGATTTTAGCCTAGGACAACATCTCGGAGCAAAAGACCATATTATCCGTGTTAAAAAACCAAAGAAAAAAACCGTCTGGATATCAGAAACAGCATGGGCAGAAATCTCTAATGAACTTTTCATTCGAGAGTTTTCTGTCAAAGGGACCGTTTATGTCACAACGCTAATGGATGCCAAAACTTATCCCCCAAAAGCCCTGGCTGAACTATATCAGCAGCGCTGGCAAATCGAGGTAGATTTTAGAACCATAAAAACACATATGGGGATGGAGATGTTACGCTGCAAAACAACAGAAATGATTAAGAAGGAGATTGCAGTGCATCTCTTGGCCTATAATCTTATACGTGCAAATATTGCCAGGGCTGCCTGTCTCAATGACAAGGAGCCACGTCATCTCAGCTTTATGGCAGTTGTTCAGCTGATGCGTAATACTTCAAGCTTGTGTATTACGCTAACGGGAACGGCTTTAGGGAAAATGATACACCCTTTCATAAAAGCCATGGCTCAAACGGAGATCGGGCAACGAACCAGGCAAAATCAACCAAGAGTTGTTAAGCGAAGACCGAAGAGCTATTCATTGATGACCAAACGAAGAAGTGAATATGCATGCGGTTGATTTATATGAAATTAGTATAACTGGTAGCGGTATTAGCCCCAGGGCTGACGGTTACAGTTGGAGGGCGCTTGTTGTGCTTGACTAAAAATCTGCTGCATTAATTCGGGGGCAATAGTTTGCTGAGTAAATGCGCGCAACGAGCGGCGAGCATTAAGAACATCAATAAAGCTATATTGGGGCATGTCGATGTACCTTTGATGTAGCTAAATGGACCTAGAAAAATTCATCGCTGATTCTAGCGCATAAATATAGGGTGTGACCGCCTTATCGTTGTTATATAGAGGTTATATGGCTGCTTAATAGTGGAGGTGTTAAACTCGCGTTAATGGCTATCAAGTGAATCTGAGCGAATTTTGTGATGATCCATTAATCCTGTGTAATTAATCCTGTGTAATATACTCATTCAGGCTCGACGTGTTTAATCTTATGACTCAATCTGAACAAATATCAGCAGCAATACCAGAACAACAATTGAGCATTATCCGAGATCAGCTAGGTCGCGAGCCACGAGGTATCGTTGAAGTAGCGGTCAGTACTGCCAAGGGTGTGCCGCTGGTATTAAAAATGCGCTCGCTGGTTGCTGATCAGCCCTTCCCCACGCTTTACTGGCTATGTTCAAAAGATTTGAGCAAAGCCATTGGCCAAATTGAGGGCCAAGGTTGGGTGAAAGCCATAGAAGAACGTTTGCAGCACGATGATGATCTACGCGCCGCCTATCTTCAAGATCAGCAGCTCTATGTGGCGCAGCGATGGCAGGCTATGCATAGTGATGATAAAAGTCGTATAGAAGCATTAAAGCTTAGCCATTTATTTGATCAATACGGTATTGGTGGCCTTACCCAGTGGGACAAAGTACGTTGTCTACATATGCAATACGCGCAGCATTTGGTCGATGGTAATTGTATTGGTGCGATTATGGATGAAAGCTTTGGCTTAAATACCTTAACTATTAATCGTTAGTCTCTTTTATAATGGTGCATCAAATAGCTCTACTACATTGCTGTACTAGATAGTTGTATTAAAAAGTTCTACTAAGTCGTTGTGTTAAATAGCTCGACTGAATAGCCGCTCTAAACCGTCAGGAACCTTTATGTTAAAAGCCCTCTTTCTCGATATGGACGAAACCCTGTGCGATACCATGAGCGCCAACGAGCAGGCGAAAAGCCAAATGGGGCTGTATGTAGAAAAGCAATTTGGCCAGCAGCTAACTGTGACCTTAGATGGAGAAGCGTTTGCTAGCGATTATGTACACGGAATTTATCGCGAGTGGAGCCCAAGCCAACGTGAACGCTATATGCCGATTATTGAACAGCAAAGTGAAGGCGCTTATCGAATACAGCTCATCCGTGATTTATTGGCGCGATGCGGTATCGACAACGTTGAAGAAGCTGAAGCCATATTCATTCAACAAAAATTCGACAAAGATCGTATTGCCGCCTTTGATTTTTATCCCGGCATCGCCGAGTTTTTACAAACAGCTCGCCAGCTTTTCACCTTAGTGGTGATTACTAATGGGCCGGTGTATTCACAAATCCCTAAAATTGAACGGGTGAAGTTAGCCGATTATGTGGACCACATTATTATTGGCGGCCAAGAGCCTGAGCAAAAACCCGCCGTATCGATTTTTGAAAAGGCGTTAAAGCTGGCGGCCTGTGAAGCGCATGAAGCGATTCAGGTTGGTGACAGCCTGCACTCTGATATTCAGGGTGCGAATAACAGCGGTATTACCTCTGTTTGGGTTCAGCACCAACAACCCCTAGATGCCGAACTGGGTATTAATCCAAGCCACACCGTTTTAACCCCCGCAGAAATCCCTGCGCTTATTCGTGATATACACGGAAAATAGTCTTCAATAAAATTTTTTTGATACAGTTTTTAGAACAACTGTTCGATTAGGGGTTAGCTTGATCGCTAATTCTAACTTTTCCTGAGTGGTTTGCCGTACAATAAAAGCCTGCATCAACTTGAGTATTTTGATCCTTTGAATAACCTCACTACACCGACAGCCCAGCAGGGCAATATGCGTTTCCTCTTTAGCTATATCTGGCGGCATAAGCTCAGTTATGGTGGGGGTATTGCGTTTATTTTTGTGACCAATTGGTTGGCAGTCAATATTCCACTGCACATTGGTCAGAGTATTGATTTATTAACCGGTGATTTGCCCAGCAATCAAGATGCATTAATTTGGCAAATTAGCTTGGTGGTGGGCTTTGCCGTGTTAATGGTTTTTGCACGAACAATTTCACGAATATTATTTTTCAATCCAGCTCGTTCTATTGAACGCGAGTTTAAAGATGACGCATTCGCTAAGTTAACGATGATGCAAAAAGCGTTTTACGACAAGCGTGAAACTGGAAAAGTGATCTCGATTGTCAATAACGATATTAATGGCGTACGAGCGCTGTGCGGCGTGGTTATTTTGCAAACCTTTAATATTCTGTTTGCGCTGTCGTTAACGCCTTATCAGATGTGGAAAATTTCACCGACATTAACGCTGTATTGTATGTTGCCGGTGGTAGTGACGTTTATGATGTCTCATTGGGCGATTAAATTTATGCGCGATATGACCAAAAAGCGTATGGCCGAGTTGCAAACACTGTCTGGCCAGACGGTCGGTATTTTGTCGGGCATTGAAGAAATTAAATCCTATCAAGTACAGGATTGGGCTGCTGCAGAATTTGATGTGCACAATGAAGCGATACTTCATCGCTCGATGAAGATTACAAAAATTCGTACCCTCGTGCTACCGATTATTGGTTATACCGATCGTATTATGAAGGTGCTAATTCTTGCGGTAGGCGGCAGCTATTTAATTAACGCAGATATAACGATTGGTGAGCTGACGGCATTGTTATCCTATGCGACTTTATTAGCGATGCCGTTTATTTCACTGGGCATGCTTTTTTCATCCTACCAAACTTGTATCGTCAGTTTAGAAAGTATGCGCAGCATTCTGGATGAAGAAGTACCAGAGCAAGAATTTGATAACTTGGAAGCAACCGAACGTGAAGCGTTATTTAAGGAAGGGATTAGCGCTAAGAACTTATCGTTTACGTATACAGGTGATGACAAGCCCACCTTAAACGATATTAACTTTACTATTCGTCCCGGAGAGACGGTCGGTATATTAGGTAAAGTGGGTTCGGGTAAAAGTACATTAGTTAACTGTCTAAACCGGTATTTAGATGTGGACCCCGGTCAGTTATTTATTGATGGTCATGATGTAACCAGTTTGTCTAAGAGTGATGTTCGCAGTGCTTTGCGTACCATTACTCAAGAGCCTTTCTTATTCTCCGATACGGTAGCAAAGAATATTGAATTTGGCGCAGCTGAAACTGCAAAGACATTAACTCTAGAGGCGGCTTTAAAGCAGGGAGATATGTACAACGAAGTACAAAAGTTTCAGGAGAAAGAACAAACCCTTGTTGGTGAAAAAGGTATTTTACTTTCCGGCGGACAAAAGCAGCGTTTGAGTTTGGCTCGTGGTATGTATACGCCGAGTAAGTTAATGATGTTGGATAACGTGCTGTCAGCAGTTGATAACAAAACAGAACGCTTCTTGTTAGACCAGATATTTAACAATTTAGGTAGTGAGGCTACGTTGATTATCAGCCACCGTGCCAGCGTGTTAGAAAAGGTTGATCGTATATTAGTGATGGATAATGGTGCTATTGTCGATGAAGGTACGCATGAGCAATTATTAAAGCAATCGGACTTTTATCGTAAGACGTACGAACTGCAGAAGTCAGGCCGGAATATTTTAAGTGAAGAGGCGGTAGGTTCTACTATCCCTTCTAATACCAGCTCTCCTAAAGTCTCTGAAAGTATTAATGAACAAGGGGGTGATAAGTAATGCAAGGTCATCCATCTACTGCATCGAATCAGAAAGCTGCATCAGCCAAATCAGCCAACGGCGGTGCTAGTCAGCCGCCGAAAGCAAAAGCTAAGTATGATTGGCAGCTGATTAAGCGTTTTATCCATTTTCTGAAACCCTATCGCCGTGGTGTGATCTTGGGTTCGGCGATGATTCCCTTCTCGGTGATGTTCAGCGTGCTATATCCGTGGTTGATTATGCGGATTATCGACGAGCAATTAGTGCCCGGTGATTATGATGGTTTAGTACAGGGAGTGGTGATTTTAATTGGGGTTATGTTTGCCAATTATATTTCCGATGCAATTTATAACTTTTCACTACAAAAAGCCGCGCAGCAAGCGATTAGAGATATGCGCACGGTGATGTTTGATCGTGTTATGCATTTCCCTCGCAGTTATTTCGATACAACGCCGATGGGCGTGACCCTCACCCGCTTAACAACAGACTTAGAGGCGATTAACGAATCCTTTGCTCAGGGTTTGTTAAATATGATTCGTGATTTAATGATCACCATCGCGTTATTGATTTTTCTAGCGGTGATCAGTTGGCGGCTGGCTTTAGTGTTGTTGTTATTAGGCCCGGTGGTTTATTACATCACCGAAAAACTACGGAAACTGATGCGCAAAGCGTTTTCTGAAGGCCGACAAGTATTGTCGCAAGGCACTGGTTTTTTACAGGAGTGTTTAAACGGGATTAAAACCGTACAGCTTTACGGTGCTGAAGAAACCTCACAAAAGTACTATGCAGGTTTCTCACCAAGGCTTTTTTCAAAACTCAGAGTAGATCGAATTTATACGACTCTGCCTTGTTTTCATTGATTGAAGGTGTGACCACCGTCAGCATGGGTTTGATTATTTGGTATGGGGCTGGCGAAGTACTAGCAGCGACTATTAGTGTTGGCGTGCTAATTGGCTTTATTAATACGCTGGATAAAATCTTTGTACCGGTTCGCGACTTTACTTCGCAATTGGCATCGATCCAGCGCGCACTAGCCGCGTTACAACATGTTGATATGGTATTCTCGCAAAACTTAGAAGAAGATCTAAGCCGAAAAACGATTGCGGGTTTGGAAAGATTTGAATCAGTGGTATTTGATGACGTGTGGTTTCGCTACACCGAAGACAGCCCCGATGTGTTGAAAGGTATTTCGTTTACCTTGAACAAAGGCAACAAGATTGCGTTGGTAGGTACCACCGGTTCCGGCAAATCAACCATCCTGCGCTTGCTGACTAAAACCTACACAGAGTATAAAGGCTCCATTCGGTTAAATGGCGTAGAGCTATCGAGTATTCCGAAAAAACAAGTACGTCGTTTCTTCTCGTTAATGCAGCAAGAGATCTTCCTCTTCGATAAAAGCATTGCCTTTAATATTGGCCTTGGTCGCAGTGATATTAGCAATCAAGATATTGAAGCGGCAGCCAAGTATGTTTACGCTGATCAGTTTATCGATCGTAAGCGCTTATTGAAGCACGTACTACCCCTATTTAGAAGTATCAGGTTTTTTAATATTCCAAGGCAATAAAGCTTCGACTTGATCAACCGTACCAGCATAAGGTAAAGCAGTGAGA
>Ga0209151_1002037_pt1 | contig 11495 bp, 8 predicted proteins | sample SaaInlV_DNA_165m_FD_184688 | JGI IMG/M metagenome (GOLD analysis project Ga0209151, IMG submission 184688) | Marine microbial communities from expanding oxygen minimum zones in the Saanich Inlet - SI075_LV_DNA_165m (SPAdes) (version 2) | ecosystem: Environmental > Aquatic > Marine > Unclassified ...
AGAAAGGACAAATTAAAGACCTTGATGCCGTGCTATCCACCTTCCAAAATTTTGCGGCTCTAATGACGTAATGTGCCTGAAAGAAAGGAATCTTCTGTCTCTCCACGACCCTGCACAACAAACGCGACAGAGCCGTTTAAGATCAGAGAAATCGAACCATAATTATTATAAGTTTACAAAAACGGCTCAGAAGGAATTCGGACAGAATCAACAAGATTGGAAAATCCTCACAACGCGTTTTGAACAAAATCAAAATCTATCACCTAATGTAGCAAAGCACACAGCGTCACTTATTATTCAACATAGAGAAAAATACGCCTACTCCCCAACAGAAGAGCAGATAACTCAATTCGTAAAGGTTGCTCTGTATTCTCATGAAAGGGCTCAACAACTAGATGATACTTACGGTCATATATCTTCCCATGAAAGAAAAGTTATTAAGGAATATATACGTTTTCAAGAATCAAAGGAGATTTTAAGGAATCCACAAATACTAGATTCTGCCGAGCTGAAAGAAATGCAAACGCGAACACAGCAAGAAATGCACTCTCAGATTAAACTGACACAAGAACAGTTAAAAGAGAAAGAGCTATCGAGAGGGATTGAGCGCTGACGAGAATTAAATTCTTGGTTCTTGACACGGGTTCACCTCCATGTGAATTTAGTTACAAAATAGCTTTAAACATCAGCTTAACAAGATAAAAATGGAAAGAGTATGCTTCGCATAAAAATTTATAATTTTTCTCTTTCTTTCCTTTCTTTGTTTCTTAGTCTTCTTATTTATAGTGATGCTCTGGCAGGAGAGGAAGAAGCAGAAGAACGTAATAGAGTTTATAGGTTATCCACCCATGAAGAACATGTTGGAGCATTAGAAAGTGCCTTTAAAAGTGCCGGAAAGTCCGTCTTAGTCACAAATTATGGAAACCTTTATACTTCTGTTCTTAAAACACCTTTATTTACAACAATAATTCCTGAAGCACGTCATAGAAACGTACAAGTTTATTTTCGTTTTAATTATAGTGATAAAGAAAGCCGATATTCTCCAATTCCTTCTGAAGTAGAAAAATATTTTCATAACTATGGTATCAATGCAGCTTGGACACAAACACATGCAAAAATCGTTGCTGTTGATAGTAAACTAGTTATGGTAGGGTCTTTCAATTGGCTTTCCGATTTAACAGTCCCTGTCCACTATCGCTCGTTCAATAGTACTCTTGTTTTTGAGGGAGACGAAGCCTGTAGAATGACAGATGATATATGGAAAGTTTTGAAGTACTATAGAAATAAGGAATTTGGAGAATATAATAGAACCAACCATAGGAAAGCGTACTTATTCAAGCGCAATCCCGACAACCAACTATCTAGGCAATACGTTTTGGACGATGAATCCACACTTACATATGTACCTGTTATAGAGGAACATAGAAGAAAACTCTTGGACATTTTTGAGCGCGCGAAAAAAAGAATCGTTATTTTTTCTCCTTTTGTTTCATGGGATGGAGTTAATACTTATCAACGAGATTTTGTAAGAAACCTCCTCACAACCGTTTTAGAAAGAAATGTATCGGTTTGTTTTGTATGTTTGCCTGACCATGAAAAGAGATATAGAGACTATTTAGGAGATTTATTTAATTATTCAAATTTAAAATTGAAGACCTTTCCTCACCTTCATGCAAAGACCATTATTATGGATGACAAACTCATAGGAGAGGGTTCATTCAATTGGCTATGTGCGGCTCGAGATGAGATCTATCATACTCATAAACATGAAGCCACACTCATTTTTGAAGGTTCGAAAGCTAAAGACTTTATTCAAAGTTTTTATCAAACAGATCTTGGAAGACTTGCGTCGGAAGATGTATATGTTGAACATTCATCCTCTGATAATAAAAAAAGAAAATACGATGAAAAACTTCCTCCTAGAAAGAAGTTAAAGCCAAATTTTTCAGATGAAGAGAGATTCTTTTCTGATAGAAGAATGGAAATTGAAAAAGATATGTGGGTACACTACCCATTCTGGACCAAATATTCTGATGATTATATCTATCTGGTATACGGGAAGTATTTTGAGATCATGTCAGGGGAGAGGTTTAACAGAGAAGGATATTGTGTTCGAATTAACAAACAAGAATATCTCAGAGATGATCAAAATATAAAGTATTTTAATGATATTCAGAAAGCTAAAGAAGCAACTTATACCAACTCCACAAAATAAACTTACAAATAATTTAAGGAACAAAGAGATTTGAGAGTTTGAGGTTGGATTGAATTAATAAAGTCAGAGATTTCAATTTCCAGAGCCGCCAAGGTATCAAAGACCTTGTTTTTAATGGTGTTTTGCTTGATATACCGCCAAAGTCTTTCGACAGGATTCAGCTCAGGAGAATATGGAGGCAAAAGCATGACGCTTATATTGGAAGGCACGGATAAAGATTGAGATTTATGCCAACTAGCACAATCCATAACAATCAAAGCCTTTTTGCTTCCAAGGTGTTGGGACATTTGCTGCAAAAAGATGTTCATGCACACAGTGTTTACGAGCGGTAGAATCATGGTGAAATCTTCACCATTCTGAGGACTTACAGCGCTATACAGATAAAAGTTTTGGAACCCCAGCTTTACTTTCACTGGAATTCTTTTTCCTTTTGGAAACCACCCATGCCCTAGTTTTGAGTGGGTACCAAATCTAAACTCGTCAAAAAAGTAAAGAAGCCTGTCAGGATCTTCATCAAACTGCTTTTTAAGATTTTTTTTTAAATTCTTTATGCAAACTCTTGTCTTGTTTGTAGTGCTTCGCTCGTGGAGTAATGTATGAGAAGTTCAGTTTTCTCAGTAAATTATTGGTCGCCGACATGCCTAGTTGCTTGCCAAAATCTTGCTCGATCTTTAGTTTAACTGCCTTAATTGTGAGATTGAAGTCTTCTTGTAAGCAGGTTTTTACCGTCGCAACCTCCTCATCGTTCAAAATGCTTTTACGCCCTCTGCCGGGCTTCAGTTTAAGGCCTTCAACCCCTCCTTTTTCAAACTCACTTATCCATTGCATGAGGCTTACTCTACTAACACCAAAGATTTCTGAAACCTTTGAAATGCCTTCCTCTCCTAGAAACCTTTGAAATTCTTAAAGATTGCGTTGTTGCCATCTATAAACATTACATAAGTGGCAATAATAATATTGAAATTATAGAACTTGCCGTATATAAACTATCTATAAGCGGCAATAACTAGGGTATGGATATGTATTTAATTGGTCGAAAAAAAGAACAAACTATTCTTGAAAAAATGCTTTCCTCTAAAGAAGCAGAATTTGTTGCTATTTATGGAAGAAGAAGAGTTGGCAAAACCTATCTAATCCAACAGTGTCTCTCTCAAAAAGGTGTCTATCTTGAATGTACAGGAACAAAAGATGGTAATTTAAAAACACAACTTCTCAATTTTACCCAAAGCTTTTCAACAACCTTTTATCCAGGAATTCCCATAAGTTCTCCTAAAAGCTGGAGGGAAGCCTTTGAGCTTCTTACACAGGAAATTATAAAGCATAAAAATAAGAAAATAATTTTATTTTTTGATGAACTTCCCTGGCTTGCCACACGAAAGTCCAAACTCCTCCAAAATTTGGATTATTTCTGGAACACTCAGTGGAGTAAATTGCCTCAAGTAAAATTAATTGTTTGTGGTTCAGCAGCGTCATGGATGATCTCTCATTTGATAAATGCTAAAGGAGGACTGCATAATCGTGTAACCAAAACTCTGCTTTTGGAACCTTTTAACCTCTCTGAAACAAAGATGTTTCTTGAGAAGAAAAAAATTAAGCTGTCAAAAAAGCAAGTGCTAGACTTGTACATGGTAATGGGTGGAATCCCATATTATCTCAATCATCTAGATCCTACAAAATCAATTTCACAAAATATTAATGATATGTGTTTTAAAAAGGATGGGGTTCTATACGGTGAGTTTCATCGTCTGTTTCGATCACTTTTCGAAGCGGCTGAACTCAATCTTCAAATTGTCAAGGTCATTGCTCAACGACACTACGGAATTTCTTTTTCAGAACTAGCTCAGAAAGTAGGAAAGAAAGTAGGAGGCCGACTTGCCGAACGACTTGACGAACTAGCTGTTGCTGGCTTTATTCAACGATTTTTGCCTTATGGGCGCAAAAAAAGAGATCACTATTATAAGGTCGTAGATGAATACATATTGTTTTATTTTAAATGGATTGCGGACTTAATAGAAGGGAAGGAACTTCCAAAAGGGACAGATTATTGGACCCGAATTTCGAAATCTCCGGCGTGGTATAGTTGGGCAGGCTATTCTTTTGAGAATATTTGTTATAAACACGTCGATAAAATAATTCATGCCCTTGGGCTTGAAAACTGTGGTTGTTTTGTGAGCCACTGGAGATATCACGGTAACTATAGAAAGGAAGAAGATGGTGCACAAATTGACCTACTTTTAGATCGTGATGATGATGCCATCACTTTATGTGAAATTAAATATTCATCTAAACCTTTCATTATTGATAAGTCTTACGCCAAAAATTTAATGAAAAAACAAGAAGTTTTTGAAAAAAATATTAAAACACCCAAACAAATATTTTTAACAATGATTACCGTTTCTGGATTGAAAAAAAACGGATGGTCCGAAGAACTCGTTCATCACTCTGTTACATTGCAAGACCTGTTCTAATCAATATGCTCTTATATGATTGGGAATCCTTGATGTACAGCATATATAATGGAGACGCAGGCTATTTCAGAGAGAGATCATGCAACTACACGCTTTATCTATAATAGCCTTCTGTATCTATTTTCATATACAATATTTTATCCCATTTCATGATTCAATGAATGTTTTCCTTGAGAGATGATTTTCTGAGATATTTTAGCTTTTTTGGGCTTCTCTTCTTTTGTAACAAATGCTTTAGAATTTTTCACACTGGGTTTATAATTCATAGCGAGCTTGCTAACCGGGTATTGCCCTGGCAGTTTCACATAACACTCTAGATCTTTCAGACTCATGATCTCTGTTGGCAAAACGATAGGGCGACTCAGATTATTCTGACTCAATGAGACCCCATCTCTCATGGTATTAGAACCATAAGAAAGATTTTCCTGTACTTCTTTCGTTTCTGCCTCCCCAAGAACATTGGAAATCCAACTGGTCGTATTAGGATCTGTGCTTCTAAAAAAGATTTTCGTGTTAAAAAGATCTAAGAGAGCTTGAGACGTAGAGTGCCCGTATATGTTTATCAGTTGGGGAAAACTTTGAATTCCTGCCATTAAACACCCTCCATATTTTCTTGATTCCGCGAGTGCTGCCTCAAGAGAAGGTAGTTTTTGAAGTGCCGGGAGCTCATCCACAATAAACCATAATCTTCTTTGAGAATCAGGGTCTAAGGTCATCAATGCGTTGATAGCTATATCCATCCATGCTGTTATCAGAGGTTTAAGGGTTTTTCTCTGATCAGGCCTTGCTGTTAAAAACAACCACCCACTCTCACTTTCATCCTCAATCCATTGCCTGATAGAAAAATCTGATTTTTCTTCTAAATGTTTTAAACAAGCTATTTGTGAGACGAGCGTAGAGCGAATTGAAAATGTTGTTTTATCCCCTTTTTCATCTGTAAAAGGGGCGGCTTCTGTTCCCAAAAAAAATTGGCTATAGTCCTTCAGGCTCGATTTTACCAACACCTCATAAAGGTTTTGTACGGAACAATCCCCCTCTTCCTTCAATTTTTTTAAAGCGGTTGATAAAATTATTCTTCCCGCATTATCCCAGAAACTATCTTGAACAGATTTTTTGTGAGTTACAAAAGCCTCTGCAAAAGTATCAAACTGTGCTTCTGTTTGGCACTCATCCCACACAGACCAGTTGGTAGATCTTTGGTCAAACGGATTTAAAATAGTGTCACACTCTGAGTTATAAAAACGCAAAACATAATCACCTGTTAAATCCACAATAATAGCTCTATCTCCTCGTTCTCGAATTTGAGGAAGAAGGGTATTAAAACAATTGGATTTACCGGAACCAGTGGTGCCAGTGACCATCATATGAGACGTTTCTTTATCTTTAACCAAAGGGAGCTTATCTAAAGACAAGTCTGAGGCTGCTTTTCCCTTAAGTAGAAGTTTTCTCAAGTCTTTAACAGACACGAGTTTCTGTCCCCTATTAACTTTCTTTATCGATTGTGTGTATCCTCTAAAAATAAAAAAGAAGATGGTTAAAAATGCACTCAATAAACCAAACAAAACCCCAAATACTAGATTTTGTTTGAGAGTGATTTCAAGACGATCGATAGATCGTTGCATATAAAGATTTCGGACAAGATCCTGAGATCGCACTTGTCCTACTCTGCCATCTTGATATTTAAAATCCTGCGTTACCTTTTCTTCACTTCCAAAACTCATGTTCAATAACAACTCTGCATAAAGACTTTCTTTGAGCAAATACCACTCATAAGAAGACGTGTTTCTGTAAGTCTGATATCCAAAAAAAGGCTGATACACAAAATTGTAATAAGAACTGTTGAGAAGATTATTTGCTTAAACATACGTAATCGGTGCAAAGATAATTGTCCGCCGCGGGTGAAGTGATTGCTAATTCTCATAAATCCTCCTTTTTATTTGATAAATAGTGTAGTTTTGGTAAAGTGAAAAAAAGAGGATTAAATATGACAAAATCTTCACCCCCATCAAATCATCGTCCTTTTGTCCTTCGCAAATCCATCGTGCTAGTATCGGCGAGCATAGCTGTAGTCGTTGGTTTGTTTTATGAAAACTTGCAGGTTGGTGTTTTTTCCTATTTTTGTTTTGCCGTTTTGCTGGATTATGTATGTCACTACGTCTTGAGACTAAAACCTTCTCAGTTCGCAATCCGTTCCCAATTAAAAAAACATCAACATGTGACGTCAAGGCAGCTGGATCGTTATTTTGGCACACGAAGGAACATAAGAGGTCTGTCCTTGATTCTAGGTTTAGTGGTAGCAAGCCCATGCATAAATTTCTAGCTCCTCCAGTTGTGTTTTTACGAAGCTGCATCTCTTCAAAAGAGGCTATATCCATAATTCGGTAGAGAATTCTGCCACCTAGCTTGAGGTATTTAGGACCTTTACCGTTCCAGCTCCATTGACTAAGAGTTGATGGTTTTATGCCCCATCTTCTGGCTAATTTCTTAGCTGTAATAAGGTTCGTTTCCATTCATAAGCCTCATGTATGCTTTTGTTATATCAATTTCTACGAAAATCTATAAACGTCTATAAAGTTATATATTCTTCTATACAGCTCTATTAAAGTATATATAAGTATAAACGTTTAATACTTTTTATTTAAACAATAAAAATTCATTATTGGTGCTTTGTCAACTGTAAATATTTATATGCTGCCTTCTAATTTGTAGATGTAGTTGCCTTGGAGCAATCAAGAAATTGTGATGAAAGGTTGATGGTTAATGGAGTATGCGGTTTAGGATGTTGAGAATAGAATTTAATGGTTTTAGCTGAAGCAAACAGAATTTTGTGAGCAAAGGGTTGCATTTGGTGTTCCAATGATGCACGCCTTATCTATTCAACTCCTGATTGATGAAGTATGCACGGAAGGATGGTTTCCGCAGCGATTGCTTGTAGAGAGGGAAGCAGTTGTCGGGGCTAATGATTAAATAACTTTATATGTGCGAATATAACTGATCTGTTTAATCTTCTATTTTAGGTTGTTTACCGCCTTCAATGCCTTCAATTTGTGAAATTTTTTCACCAAAAACAGAGGCTGCCTGTCTCAACGGCTCATCTGCTAAATGGGCATACCGCTGAGTGGTCGAAGCTTGGGTATGTCCCAATAACTTGCCTACAATACTCAAACTTAAACCACTCGAAACCAAATGAGACGCATGGGTGTGTCGCAAATCATGTATTCTAACATTAGGAATATTTGCCCTATTTCGAATTGTATTCCACGCTTTTTTTATGGTTTGTAGTGGTCGCCCTTCTACCTTTCCTGGAAACAAATATTCCCCATGAGTTTCTTTTCTCATCTCCTTAAGAAGTGTGTGTGCCTGTGGGGATAAAGGCAAATATTCCATTCTTTTCTGTTTCGTTGTGTGGGCTGGCTTAGTCCAGACACCCTTATCTAAATCAATCTGTTCCCAACTTGCTCCTAAGACCTCTCCAACTCTCGCTCCGGTTAAAAGTAAAACTCTCACGATGTTAGAAACAGTTTGATTGTGATAGGTATTCAAAACCTTCCACAAACGTTCCAATTCTTCATCATTTAACCATCGCGTACGCTTATATTCCTGATATTTTTGCACACCATTTACCGGATTTTCCTTTGCCCATTGCCACTGTATAGCCAAATTATACATTTTACTTAACAATGCTCTCAAGCGATTTGCTGCATATGGAGTCTCTTTAAGGCTGTTGTGCAAAAGTTGCACATCATGACTGGAAATTTCATCGATTTTATTGTCTTGCCACCGGGGCAGAATAAAATTTTCTATCATCCTCTTATCAATTTTACAGCTTTCTTCTCTTTTGTTTGGCTTTGCGTAGTTTTCTAGATACTCGTGCGCTAGATCTCTAATTGTTGGAATAGAGATTCTTTCTTTTCTTTCTCTTGATGGGTCTCTACCTTTTGCCACGTCACCTAATGTTTTTTTTGCCTCCTCTCGGGCTAACTCAGCAGTAATTGAACCATGGACTCCTATTTTCTTTCGGCGTGTACGAGCAGATTGGTTTCGGTATTGTACAAAATAGGTTTTGCGTCCTGTTGGGAATATCCTTAAACCAAACCCTTTAAGCTCAGAATCCCAAACGAGAATTTCTTTGCTTTTGTGGGGAGAGATACTTTCAACATATCTTTTTAAAAGCTTCTTACTTTCATCCATATCATCTCCTTAAAATGTTACGATCGTTCACAATGAAATTTAGTTTACTAGAAATTAAAAACGGAAGCAATCCGGAAGCAATAGAACAAGATTCGGGTAGGTTTTTAGATATAAAGACACAACATGTTATTAAGATAACTAATTGAAATATTTAATTTTATACACTTAAAAAGGTATAGGGATACATATAGATTCCGTGACTGTTAATCACTGGGTCGGCGGTTCGAGCCCGTCCCGGGGAGCCATTTCAGGTTTCATAATGTATTTTTTTCTGTCAAAATTGAGACTCAGGTTGTCTTAATACTGTAAAATTTATTGAGCTTAATTTGGTGTAATATCTAATTTTGGCCCGGTAAATATTCTAAGATTATAGAATGCGTTTCTCGAACATCTTATAAGGACGGCCTCATATTAAAGGACTGTTTTCGACTCGTACGATGATAGTATCATATGATACTATCAAAGACGGTTTCTTACCCATTAGGAATCTGATCAAATAAGGTCAGGAAAATGATTTGGTTGCTAATCTAAGCGGCTTTGCGATTGACCTGGCCTTTAACTCTTTTCTTTTTCGATCGAGCAACAAAATTTCCTGATATGGGTTTGTTGCTTTTACCATAGTTTTTGCCGCTGTTTTTTTTGTGGCTGTGGTTCTTTCCGTCGCTTTGGCTCTTTCCGTCGCTGTGGCTTTTACCACTGCTGTAGCTTTTACCATTGCTTTGGCTCTTTCCGCTGCTGTGGTTCTTTCCGTCACCGCGGCTGTTGCTGCTCTCTTGGTTTTTACCGAGGCTGTAGCTTTTACCATTGCTTTGGCTCTTTCCGCTGCTGTGGTTCTTTCCGTCACCGCGATTGTTGCCGCTTTCTTGGCTTTTGCCGTGGCTGTAGCTTTTGCCATTGCTTTGGCTCTTTCCGCTGCTGTGGTTCTTTCCGTCACCGCGATTGTTGCCGCTTTCTTGGCTTTTGCTGTGGCTGTAGCTTTTTCCGCTTTCTTGGCTTTTGCCAAAGTTCTTGGACGAAGGTCTCTTGCTGAATCTTTTCTTATCGGAATTTTTGCGGGGGCCTTTTTCCTGGGTATTTCTTCTCTTTTCGGGGAAAGCGTTTTTCTTGGAGGGATCCAGCAAGCATTCGATGGCACGCCATTTGGAACCATCTTGTTGAGAAACAAAGCATAGAGCAGAGCCTTCTGCACCTGCGCGGGCTGTTCTGCCCATGCGGTGAATATAATCTTCCGCCACTTGTGGCAGGTCATAGTTGACCACATGCTCGATGTGGGGCACATCTAGACCTCGTGCTGCGATATCTGTGGCGACTAGAATTCTGAATTTTTGATTCCGGAAACTGTTCATCACTTTGCTGCGCTTATTTTGCTTTAAGTCTCCGTGCAGAGCATCTGCTTTAAAATCATCTCGTGAGAGATTTTTAGCCATTCTTTCTGTGCCGCGTTTTGTCTTCACAAAGATAATGACTGATCCGTTGCGTTCATGTAATTGGCTGAGCAGCTCTTTATATTTCTGTCCCTGCTCTAGCCGAATAACGCTGTGTTTGATGTTCTGGGCAACGGCATTGGTGGCGCCTATAGAAACGCGCTTAGGATCCTTCAAATATTTCCCTGAAAGTTGGACGATTGTCTTTGGCAGGGTTGCCGAAAACATAAGGGTCTGCCTTTTGGCTGGTAGAAACTTTAGGATTCTATCAATTTGCACACCGAATCCCATATCCAGCATACGGTCTGTTTCATCCAGAACAAGAAAACCAGCATTGTTGAGCATCAAGGTCCCGCGTTCCAAATGGTCATTTATGCGCCCAGGAGTTCCCACAACAATGCGCGGACGTTGTCTCAGTTGGTTGAACTGTTTGCCCATAGGCTCTCCACCTATCAAAAAAGCCGTCTTGAGGGGGCTTTTAGGACCAAGTAGCTCTTGAATAGCGTCTAGAACCTGCTTGGCAAGTTCCCGTGTGGGTGTCATTACAAGGGCCGTTCCTCGTCCATTGTTGAGGAGTGATTCTACGAGGGGAATACTAAACGCTGCAGTTTTCCCCGTTCCTGTTTGAGCGGATCCCAGAATATCTGAACCTTGTAAGGCGAGTGGGATAGCTTTTTCTTGAATAGGGGTTGGCGTTTTAAACCCAATTTTCGAGAGCGACCTAGTTAAGGTCTCGGAAAGGCCAAAGCCTTCAAAACTTTTCATTCTTTTTCCTTCATGTCATGTTTTAAGTGCACAAAGGCTTTTGCCACCATGCACGGTTACTAATTTAAGCCTAAAACGGCGTTAATCTATAAATTTGAACTTTGCGGAAAAAGAGTGAAGTCCACGTATCCTTTTTATCGAAGGATACTTTTTCTGTAAGCTCTATCTCATAGAGAGCGTTTATCAAACTCTGGCGTCCTTATGACAGGTTTTGTGCGGGCTGTCAAATTTTTGTATTTTACCGGGGGAAACCCCCATATGAATTGGTAACGGTTGCTCAAGCTATCCCAGTAACTTCTAATTATCCCTAGATCCGAGATAGAGAAACAAAAAAGCTCTGAGTACGAGGAAATAGCTGGAAAAGGAGAGAAAAAGGGTTACACTCTTTAGGTGAAAACGTAACCCCTTCTTAAGAAATATTATTATGAAGCT
>Ga0209151_1002038_pt1 | contig 11495 bp, 9 predicted proteins | sample SaaInlV_DNA_165m_FD_184688 | JGI IMG/M metagenome (GOLD analysis project Ga0209151, IMG submission 184688) | Marine microbial communities from expanding oxygen minimum zones in the Saanich Inlet - SI075_LV_DNA_165m (SPAdes) (version 2) | ecosystem: Environmental > Aquatic > Marine > Unclassified ...
CATCGAGTAACTGTTCCACGAGAGCGATCTTAGAGTTGAAGCGCCATCGTCTGTTGCCTGGCGCATCCAAGTTCATTTGTCCGAATGGGTGATGAGGCGCTCGGCTCATACTCGATCGCTTTGTTGCTTAGTTTATTTGTCTGTACAGACAAACTTACAACGAGGCTTAACAAAACGATTCGTTTAACCACCTGTCTAAACCATCGACACAAATATGTGTCTGTGCTCGACCCGCAGGCTACACTTCTGTGTCTGACAAGGGGTCCGCGAACGGCTCAAATCTGTATTTTATTACTGCGAGACTTCATAACAGGAAAAGTTAAAAAACGTTTCGCTGTTAATGAAGTTTAGGTTGAGCAAACGTAACTCTGCAGGGGGTGACTCCACCTCGAGCAGCGCTGCACCATTCCAGTTATCGCCCACGATGTCTGAGATATTGTCCCGGTTCAGAAAGATCGCAGATTTAGCTGGGAGACTTGCCACGAGCGTCTGACTGGCGGTACCGATGACATTACCGACACCATCATAAAGTGAGCCTTTGATGTCGCTGAGAGCTGTTGCTCCGGTATTAATAAAACGCACAAAGGTCTTGTCATTGGATCCCGGCGGCTCAATATTGTGTACCTGGTTCCTGCGGACACAGTTGGTATTGCTGATCAAGCCACTTGGACTGGTTAGTTTTGTCATAACTTCAAATGTCCCCGCACCTTGTATTTCCACAATCGCGGGGCCAGTCCAGGGTGAGGCAGAAAAGGCAGTTTCAATTTCCCCAGATGACAGGATCGCTCTGCCTTTTGGCGGAACCGTTCCGGTGTGCAGTGGTTGACTGGCACTCCCTAACTGGTCGCCGTCACCGTTATACAGCGTGCCAGTGAACGCTTGTGCGCTGTTGGACGTATTCACCAGATGAGTGAAAGACACGTTGTTGCTGGTAGACGTCGTCTGGAGGTACATGCGTCCTGACTCTGAGCTTTCAAAACAAGAGAAATTGAAGAAAGTTTCGCCGTTGACTAGGTTGAGATTCAGCAGCTTTAACCCTGCAACGATGTCAACTTCAAGCATCGCTTCATCATCCCACTCGGCGCCAATCAATGTGGCCAGCTCTTTTCCGTTAATGAAAATGGCCTCTTTTGGTGCAAGTGAACTGACTAAGATAGTGTCGGTGGTCCCTATCGCTGCACCGTTGACATCGTAAAGCGTCCCCTTAATGGCACCAAATGCTGTGTCTGTTGTGTTGATAAATCGCACAAAAGTGAGATTGTCTGAGTTAAAGCCCTCAATATTGAGCACTCGATCTTGCCGAACACAGTTGGTGTTGCTGACGAGGCCGCTCGGGCTCCTTAGTTTTGCCATCAACTCAAAAGTGTCTGTTCCTGTCACTTCAAGCATCGCGGGACCGGACCAAGGCTCCACGGAAAAGAGTGTTTCTATGTCGGCGGAACTTAAAATCAACCGGCCCTTCGCTGCGGTAGCAACACTTGAAAGCGCCGTACCAGCAAGACCCAAACGCACACCAGCACCGTTATACAAAGTGCCGGTAAATGACTGCGCGACACCTGAGGAATTAACGAGGTGAATACTGGTAATGTTGGCGCTGGTTGACGTGGTCTGCAGGTATTGTGTGGCGGTGGTGTCGGATAAACTTTCCTGAAATTCTTCAAGGTTCGTTTTACCATCCATGTCAATGTCACCAGCCGCATCATCTACCAGTGGGTCCAGACCTTGCGCAGCTTCATACGTATCAGGCATACCATCATTGTCATCATCGGTGTCTGCGTTATTGCCGGTACCGTCACTATCTGTGTCGACCGATTCACTGGAATCAAGAGGGAAAGCATCCTCTCCATCGGCAACACCATCATTGTCGTCATCGCTATCTTCAAAATTGATAATACCGTCAGCATCGATATCCGGCGGGCGGCCAGACAATGCTGCCACCTGGAACATTGTTGTCCGAATGCTCAGGGCGGCATCAGCCCCTAGGTTCTGATCCAATCTATCGACTCCACATGGACTAGATCCGCATTGTCTTGTGGGCGTCGAAAAGAACTGGAGGTCCGGGCCGCTTGTGTTGTAGTCCTCTTGAAAAGCCATAATTGTTACGAAGTCATTATCGACGCCGTGGCCACGGGACCACACATAAGTCCCCTCGTCAGATTCCTCGCGAACCGAATGACCAAGCCCAAAATTATGGCCAAGCTCATGAGCCAGTATAGAAGCTCCACAATCTGCTGCTACAACTGCGACTACGTCTGATCTATCGGTAAAACCAAAGTCGCCTTCCTTGTTATCCGCTGCTCGAATCGCGTACCCACAAATTCCATCTTCTGGTTCATCCTCTATAAAAAGGACAACCAGATCAGCACCGGCACTTTCTCTGGCACTGTCGATACCATCAAATACCCCAGCTTGTGCCTTTAAGTCTCTCATTGCCGTTAACGTGTCTAATGACTTTGTGTAGTTAGTTTCCTGGAGACCTACCAGCCTCAATTTTGCATCAATACCGCTATTACGGAAGGCCTGATTCGCCCATTCTAGTTCCTGAATGATTCTTGCGAGCGGCTCATTTAAATACAACTGAGCAACCCCAGGCGTGTAAAGCACCATGACATCCAAGGTCAGATTATCTGTAAGGCTCTCATTATCGAACGGATCGGTGCCTGCTACAGATTCGTTGTAATCGCTAACGCCGTCGCCGTCCGAGTCCGCAATAAAATCTATTGACGTAGCTGATAGGTTACGGCTTGGCATTGGCTCACCATTCCTTGTTTCGATAGTCTGCCAAACAACGATACTATTCCCTGTCCCTGCTCTTAACCAAATGTGCGTGAATGGGGAGTCTAAAGTTGGTGCAGTGTATTCGCCGGTGATTGCTACATTATCAATCGAGGACATACCTGGAATGGCGAGCATGACGTCAAATTTTGCACCGAACCAGGAGGACTGACCCCAAAACTCTCCTGATGTAAAGTGGCCAATATTTACAGTGGCTATGATAATTTCTTCTTGACTGGTATTTACAATGCTTGGGATGCGAACTGTAGCCTGGCCATTTTCAAGAAGCTCGAGGCTAGGTGTCCCTGCGAAGTGTATAGCCGGCCCGAAGGCGCCGCTGACACTCTCTCCACCCAGTTCGGGTTTAGGAAATTCCAATCCGGGATCCAAGCGTACTGAGTCTCGAGTGATCCATTGATCGTCAACTAACTCTTGCAAATCGAGAACAAAGATTGCGGTATCCTGATCGCTAAGTTCGGTGGGAAGTTCAAATGCGGTTGTAATATTGGTGCCTTGGGGATATTCCTCTCCGGAGTTCAGCGCTCCTGGATAATACGCGTACGCGTTAATCCAACGCGTTTTGATTGGTAATTCAGGACTGGTCCCGAGCAGCATTCGAAGATCACCGCTGGTGGTAATCTCACTATTGGAGATACCCGCGGTGATGGTTATAGCCGTAAGACCCGCGCTTTGGACGTTACATGGACACATGAGGGACAATTCAGCAACGACGATACGTGGCAACATCAACAAGGTTGCTATAAATATGACTTGCCGGATTACGCTTCTCATATCATTGGCTGAGGTTCTTTGAGAACCGGTTCATCTACATAGATTGGCTCTGCGTTGGAATCTTCAGCATCAAGACCTGAGTTTCTTGAACCGATTGCTGCTGATGGAATCAACCACCCGTACTCAAGGTTGCCCACTAGCTCATACTCTCCTGAGGGCGTGAACAAATTAACAAAGGTGTTTTTCTGACCCAAGGTTACGAGCACATTGTTTAGTATGGTCTCATCTGGGTATGACTTCAAAGTGACGATACCACCTGCGTGTTCTTCCCTTTCTTCGATTGTCGAGGTGAGTGTGTAGTCAATTTGTGGCACGTAAAACTCAATATGATCTCCTACTTTCCAACTGTTAGAGCGAAGCTGAGTAATCTCTAACAAAACAGCATTGGGTATATCTCGGGTATAGCTGGAGATAATGGGCGTTTTATTGTTTTCGGATGGAAAAGACCACGCCTGAACCGCGCCTTTAGCAGCGGGGTTCGGTTGCTTAGGAAGCATGGAGACGGGCTCCGAAGCCAGCTTTTGCTTAGCATCGACCCTAATGCCTGCCTGAAAGACTGCAGAAGATTGCTTGGCCCCCAGCAAGCGATCCGCAACATAATAGGCTGTGGACAAAAAGACTATCATGGCGACGATCGTCATTTTATTCATATCAACTCCATTCTACCGCCTCCACAAACATTTCCGCCATCGCCATACATCAAGCGAAGGTTACATTGAACTGAAGTATGTCCCTGAACAACTGCCGCATAACTCCAGGATCAATCGCTGTACCCGCGTACACCGGAAAATATAATAAGTGTGAGCAAAGGTTTTCTAATTTCATTTCTCAAACTTAGAATTTTATTTCTACTTTATAAACCCATTCAGGACGAACGGTCTGTTTCAACGGAGCATCTGGCGTCAAAACAAGGGCAGGCCCCAATGGCCATTCTAATTCCCGAAAGTGAGCGACCGCCATCAACGATCTAGCAAAGCCTTGCTTCCGGGTAAGGTTGTGACAAAGTCCATTCATAAGGGGCATTGCCTTATATGTTTCTTGTGCTTTTATGTGAAGCTTGTCCGGCCAATGTGCCCAGGTTCTTTTCTAACCACTTTATTTTAGAAATTCGCGTTGCTGTAGACTGGGCAGTCGGGTCAACGCAACCCGCGTCAAACTCTTCAATCCATTGAAAGTTCATGCCTCTTTCCCAGCAGAATTCCATTTCAGCGGTAGATTGTGTGCCGCTATAAGTAGAACAACCGGTGGTCAGTGCGATAAGCAGGAAAGCCAGGATAGTCTTGTACATGTTGTTCACCCTTTTTACATATTTGGTTTATGGGAGGAGATTGTAAGGGGGTCTTGTAAACGGGGGTTGATGCCAATGTGCACTAATGTAACGGAATGTGACCTAACTTCCAGGCGCCAGCCAGAACCCTGCAGGAGATGGGTTTTAGCGTACGTTAGACGGGGGGTAGCATTATCCGTAAGGCCGTGATTTAAGATTGAAGCAGCAGAAAGCATTGCCGTTTACGGGCGATCAGCGGTTGTACTGCCGTTGCTTGGGAGCATTGGGAGAGAGCGGGCTCTCCCCCTTGTTGCTTTTCAGGACAGGTTGTCTTCGGAAGTTACCCAGAAACCTTGCTCATCCAATCGTCAATCGGAACGAAGGGACCCGAAGATTCAACTTCGCCCAATTGCTCTGCGAACAGTCGTGCAATCACACCGGTCGAACAATCGACATCCGGATAAGTAATGACATTTACGAATTTTCCGATTCCTGCAGCCCATCCTCCAACTACTGTTTCTCCTTTGCCGTCGGCAATGATGGACTGTTGTCTAGCCATCAACGCGTTCCACTCATCTGAACCCATTTTTATACGATCATAGGCTCTACCTGGACGAAGGATTGAAAAAGATGTGTAACTCGTAGCATTTCTCCTGGTTATTATGAAGTGGATCCCATCATTGGCCATTTGTAGTCGGCACACCTAAAGGTGTTTCACCCGCAGAAGACGTGGACCAATCCTTACCAAACCCTTTTAAACAAATGGACTAAGCTGTTTGCTCTAAAGGCGCTTCTACGGGCGTCAATTTTTTGAGTTCGGGCATAACGTCCTTTGCAAACTGCTGCATGTTGCGATTGGCTTCGTCATGGGGCATGCCTCCGTAGGAGCACACTGCCATAAAGCCGTCGGCAAGGGTGTTTTCTCGCATAGTCTGCACTTTGTCGAACACTTGATCTGGGGTGCCCCATATCTGCAGGTCAACATAGAAGTCCGTCATTTTTTGCATGCCACCGGGCGCGTTCAGCCGATCATACATCTCGCCGTGAAACTCGTAGCCCGCTGTGTTTTTCAGGTGGTCCTTGTTGAATTCATAATGATCGATGACGGAATCCCAGTAAGCGCCGATGTAGCGCCGAGCCATTTCTTCCGCACGATCCGCCGAGTCGTCGATGAACATCCAGCCTGCACAGTAAGGCCCCGGTGCCTGTTCGCCAGTTGCGGCAAAGAAGGTTGAGCGGTACTGGCTCAGTTCTTTTTGTACAACTGGCCACGGCTTCTGAGGCACGATGAGAATACCGACGCCCATTTTTGCCATGATCTCTGCTGATTCTGTAGATATGGCAGCCGCATAGGTGCGGCCCTTAAACGATTTATAGGGCCGGGGCCGAAGATCGACACGCGGTTGCTTAACATATTCTCCGTCGTATTCGCAGAAGCCTTGTTCCAGACCGTTCAACAGCATCTCTGCTGTTTCAGCGAATCGTCCACGTGCTTCGGGCATGGCGACGCGAAACCCTTCGAACTCAATGCGGCCGGTGCCACGACCCATGCCTAAGACAGTACGCCCGTTTGACAGCACATCTAGCATTGCCACTTGCTCTGCGACTCTCAAAGGATCATGCCATGGTAGTACAGCGACCATTGAGCCGAGTTGGATTTTTTCGGTACACCCGGCCATATAGGTAAGGAACTGGAAGACGTTGGGGCACATTGTGTAGTCGGTGAAGTGGTGCTCGACACTCCATATTGAATCGAAACCCAGCGGCTCAGCTTGTTTCGCTAAAACAAGTTCTTCGGCGTAAATATCGCGGTCGGGTTTGGTCTCTCCCGGGTTTTGAAAAATAACTGATAGGCCTACATGCATTTGATTTCCCCAGGTATAAAAACAGGTATCGATATCGAATTTGAGTGTCTTGCCTATAGCGAGTATGCCATTTAGCTCTGTGGATAAATACCTAAGGCGACTTGGCCAACGTAGCCTCGCGAGAGTGGATTGCTACTCATGAATCCGCCACCGCGGTACAAGTCCATTGCCTGGATAACGATTTCGATCGCGCCACGATTTGCGACCCATTTTGCGGCTGACGTCCTGAAGGGCGTTTATCCTATGCTGTTTACTGTTGGCGCAGGGAGAAACTCATCGCCGTGGTATCAACCATCAGTTAGGGCGCTGTACACGTTTGTTGTACATGCAGTCATCCTAGGTGGGCGCCTTCCAGGCACTACAGATATCAGTGACAATGTCAGTTCACAATGTCAGTTCACAATGTCACCATGATGAATCGCATTACAGCGGCTAGATTAATGACAATTCTCGACGAGACCATAACTCTGGCGCCACGACCGGCAATTTTTTTTATGGCACGCCAATTATTTACTCGCTACGGATTCGGAAATATCGATAAAGACCAAAGATCGTTGTTTTGGTTATCCAAGCTTTTTAATAGGGACGCTTTGGTCTGTGTAGTCCTAAGTCACTGTGTGGCATGTTCCAGGTTGGACGATCCATCACTGACGCCAAAGGTCGCCGACCGGACTGTTCAGAAGACCCAGCAGAGCGCCTCACCACGGGTGGCGGAACGACAGGCATTGTTCGGTGATCTACATATTCATACCGAGCTATCAACTGATGCCTACATCATGGGAGTACGAACGCGACCGGAAGATGTCTATCGATTCGCGAAAGGTCAGAAGATCTCACATGGTGCCGGCTATTCCATAGAGATTTCCCAGCCGTTGGATTTCGTTGCCGTTACAGACCACGCTGAGTATTTGGGCCAGGCCCGCCTGGCCGGCTTAGATCTGCCTACGACTCGCGATCCGCTGTCTGAACTGTTAATAAACGGTCGAGTTTGGGAAATCACTCTGGCATGGTTGGAAACGGCCCGGGCCATTCAAGAACACGGTTTCAGCCCAAACGGTGAGGCGGTTAATCGAGTAATTAATCGGTCTGCCTGGCAAGAAACAATTGATGCCGCCGAGCGTCACAACCAACCTGGTGTCTTTACCTCATTTATTGGCTACGAGTGGTCTGGAGATGTCGGAGACGTCACTGTGCATATGCACAGGAATGTGATCTACCGCGATAACAACGTTTCCGATCGACCTTTCAGCAAGCTTGACAGCAATCGTCCGGAAGATTTGTGGCAGTTTTTAGAAGAGCAGAACCGATTGGGGAATGTCGCGATGGCGATACCGCATAACGGCAATCTTAGCCGGGGAAATATGTACGCGCCTCGCAACTCGGAAGGTGAGCCAATTGATTCAGCCTATGCTGAGATGCGTAGTACTTATGAACCACTAACGGAGATACTACAAATAAAGGGGAGCTCCGAGACCCACCCTCTATTGTCTAGCCTTGATGAGCACGCAAATTTTGAAATCCTGAAAGATTCCCTGTTTGTCGGCGAAGCAACGTTAGAAACGATTAAAGGGGGGTACCTGCGAGACGCGCTGAGAGTTGGTTTAGAACTGCAGCACGCAGAAGGATTTAATCCCTTTGCCTATGGTGTGATTGGCTCCAGCGACAGCCATAACGCCAGTTCGCCCTCAGATGAAGCCAACTACACGGGTAAGTTACCAATGTTAGACGGCAGTGCTGGGCTTCGCACCGATGAAGCATTGTTCTTACCAGAAGGAATGAACCCAGTCACTAGCTGGGGCTCTGGTGGCCTGGCCGGTGTCTGGGCCGAGGAGAACACGCGTGAATCGATATTCGACGCCCTACAGCGCAAAGAAACCTATGCGACGTCCGGCCCTAGAATCAAGGTACGTTTTTTTGCTGGTCACAGCTTTTCAGAACAACAGTTTGAAGCCAAGGACGCCATCGTTCATGCCTACGCCGATGGCGTAACTATGGGAAGTGAACTGAAGCCCACTTCTGGCAACAAATCACCTGGTTTTTACCTAATGGCGTGGAAGGACCCAAGCGGGGCTAACCTCGATAGAGCACAGATTGTTAAGGGCTGGGTTGATGACGCGGGCGTTAGTCAAGAGAAGGTATTCGATGTTGCTGTCGCTGACCAGCGCATAGCAAACACCGTAACAGCTAAGTTTCCAGATGTAGGAAATACGGTAGACGTTAGTAAGCCTAGCTACACAAACACAATTGGCGGCACGTCCATTTTAGCTTTTTGGAAAGACCCTGAATTTCAATCAGATCAGTCGGCTTTCTATTACGTTCGCGTATTGGAAATACCAACACCAAGATGGTCAACTTTTGATGCTGTCAAATTAGGCACTGTGCCCATGGCGCCTGCAACTATTCAAGAACGGGCAATCACGTCATCTATTTGGTACCGCGCGTACTGAAAACTCGGAATGCGACTCAATTGACAGCGATAACCGGTGTTATTGCTCCATTTTTCTTTCCCCCTGATTCCTATGAAGGGTCGATGCGGTATTTTTCAGGCCCCTTCTTTATCTTGTTATCCAGCGTCTCGACTTTAGAGGTTGCAAGCAACTTCTTATTGGCATGAGGCCTTGCTCTCCCGACAACAACATTGGTGACTGAGTGGTGGATATATCACACTCGTAGAAATCACACTATAAAACTCAAAGGATCTGTTTAGTCCGTGAATAGGATCAATTCCAAAAAATTACTCCAAAGTAAATGGACAGCAGTAACCCCTGCCAAGAAAATAAAACACTTTCTGGTTACTGAAATATCAATAGTGATAACACGCTTGAACCGCTCCGCGCACCCTTCAACATCAACTGTCACAGGGTGCAAAAGCCTTCGCATTGTGCAGCTTGCTACATTTTTGCGAGGTTAAAACCCTGTTAGACTAGCTCTGTCGTCTCTTATTGTAGGATATGTTCTGCTATGAAGGTTCAACCACTGACGCCAATCATCGGGGCCGAAGTATCGGGCTTAGATCTCTGTCGCCTCACGGATCGTCAGTTCGACGGTTTAAGCGATGCCTTTACTGAGCACAGCGTTCTGTTCTTTCGCGACCAGGACGCAATGGCCCCTGCGGATCAAGTGGCATTCGCTAAGCGCTTTGGTCCTCTTCATACTCACCCTGCTGCACCGACACTCGCTGAACAAGACGAAATTTTTGTTATCCATGCTCACAAAGACTCGAAAATCGCCAACGGTAACGGCTGGCATACCGATGTTTCCTGCGATGAAGAACCTCCGTTAGCGACCATATTACAACTGCACCTCTTGCCTAAAACTGGCGGGGACACGCTATTCGCGTCGATGTACGCAGCATATGAAACCTTGTCGGAAACTATGAAAGCGTTTCTACTGACGCTTAAAGCCCATCACGAATCTGAACACATTTACCGTGGCCGGTATGCCGATAGAGGGGCAGCGGATGAAGACAAAGTCTATCCACGCGCACTGCACCCCATGATACGAACCCATCCGGAATCTAAACGTCGTGCACTTTATGTGAATCCGAGTTTTACGACCCGCATCGAAGGCCTCTCAAAACAAGAAAGCGACGCGTTGCTGACAATGCTTTACCAACATCAGCAACGGCCCGAGTTTCAAGTCAGGTTCAATTGGAGTCCAAACGCAATTGCTCTCTGGGACAATCGCTGTACTCACCATTTTGCGATGTGGGATTACTGGCCTGAGGAAAGAAAAGGTCACCGGGTTACAATTAAAGGCGAACGGCCTTATCTAGAGGCGACTAAAGAGGGTTCGGCGCCTGAGAACCTGCGGCTATCCAGACAACTCTAGGATACTGCTTATTTAGCAGCAGCATTCAACCGGCTTCCTGAGTCAGCGTTTCCCTGAAAACCTTCTCCCACGAACCTCAATTTCAACTTTTCCCGCTAACACCGATAACTAAAAAAGTTGCAGCACGATCATTGCTAAGCCTACACATGACACGAACCAGCAGAGTGGCCTGATCCAAGGCCATCCAAATGCGTATACCACAGCATGAGCAACCCGAGCATAGAAAAACAGACTCGCACCAAGAGCGGTTTGATCATTGGACACGCCAGCTGCATGAGCAATAAGCACGACAATCCCAAACATCACCAGGTTTTCCTGCAAATTCGCAGTTAGTCGTTGTAAGCGCTTGCGCAGGACTGTGGGCTCAGTCAGATTATCGCGGCTGCCTGCTTGTGCGGACAATCCGTTTTGGCCAATTGCGACTAACGCTTGCGCGATTATGATGACAAAAAACAAGATCGTGCTGTTTAGAAGCATTAACAATTCGGTAGACATATTTTGTTTTCTCTAATTATTAGTTGTGGCGTAAATTCACTGCCGAGTGAGACCTATCAATCAAGTTTGATTCCGAGTGTAACCGTTCCTACAAGGAGAATAGAAATTTTAACAGGAATGTTCGGCCAGTAGACAAAGTATCGAAACAGATTGGATGGCTTTTGTTTCAGCAAAGAGTGAAGCCGTATTGCAAGTCGTGGTTAAACCCAGCCAGAGCTTGCAGCTTCCGGTTGACGTCCTGAAGGGCGATTACCCCTTGGTGTTTACTGTCGGCGCAGGGAAAAATTCATCGCCGTGATATCAACCGTCAGTTAGGGGTAAAGGGCTCGTTTTGAGCCGCTTGAAGCGAGGTTTGCCGGCGCGGTGCAGGTTGCTTCAGATGCACCAGAATGGCTTGGATCACGTCCAGGTCGGTTACCTCCGATGGCGGCCCCTTCTCATTTTGTAAACCCAGTTATCCTGATATAAGG
>Ga0209151_1002042_pt1 | contig 11475 bp, 12 predicted proteins | sample SaaInlV_DNA_165m_FD_184688 | JGI IMG/M metagenome (GOLD analysis project Ga0209151, IMG submission 184688) | Marine microbial communities from expanding oxygen minimum zones in the Saanich Inlet - SI075_LV_DNA_165m (SPAdes) (version 2) | ecosystem: Environmental > Aquatic > Marine > Unclassified...
AAGTTGTTCATTTAACGCCAAAAGGCTCTAAATTAAACCATGAAAAAGTAAAAGAGTTATCTAAAGAAAGTGGCTTAATCTTATTAGCTAGTAGGTATGAAGGTGTTGATGAGCGCTTGAATAATTGGATTGATGAAGAAATATCGATTGGAGATTTCGTAACAAGTGGTGGAGAATTACCTGCAATGCTATTAATGGATGCATTGATTAGGCAAATCCCCGGGGTATTGAATGATATTGAATCAGCCAATCAGGACTCATTTGTAAATGGATTGCTTGACCATCCAAGTTTTACTAGACCTGAGTCGACAAGAGGATTAAAGGTGCCGGATATTTTATTATCAGGCGATCATGAAAAGATTAGAATTTGGAGATTAAAAGAGTCACTTAAGGTGACAAAGTTAAAAAGACCCGATTTATTAATTAATAAATCACTTACAAACGAAGAGTCTCGGCTGCTCAAAGAGATTGAAGATGAGCAGGAACAAGACTAAATAATAAAAAGGAATAAGGTTTATGGTAGATATAATTAAAACATTGGAAAATGAAGAAATTGCAAAACTTGGTAAATCTATACCAAAGTTTGATGTCGGAGATACGGTAGCGGTTGGGGTAAAAGTTGTAGAGGGAAATAGAAAGCGTATCCAGGTATTTGAAGGTGTTGTAATTGCGAGAAGAAACAGAGGGTTAAATTCCTCATTTATTGTTCGAAAAATTTCTTCAGGTGAAGGTATTGAAAGAACCTTTCAGCTTCATTCACCATTAATTGATAATATAAAAGTTGTAAGAAGGGGTGACGTAAGAAGAGCTAAGTTGTTTTATCTTAGAGATCGATCTGGTAAGTCAGCAAGGATTAGTGAACGTTTAAAATCTCGTGAAAGTGATAGTGAGTTCGAGCCTATCCCTGAGGTAGAACTTCCAGCTGAAGCTAAAGCAGACGATAGCGCCGCACCAACAGAAGATAAAGCTGAAGCTAAAGCAGACGATAGCGCCGCACCAGCAGATAAAGCTTAATTAAAAAGAACTGCTAAATAAAAAGCCCCACTGGGGCTTTTTTTTATTATGGAATAAAAGTATTCTGATTAAAGGGTTTTGAATTATTATTGATTTAAGAATTTAAGAATTTAAGGAAATAATTAATTGGGTGATAAATCAGATAATAAAGAAAATGACTTAATTGATGAATTTATTGATCACTTGTGGCTTGAGGATGGTTTATCGAAAAATACGCTCAATAGCTATAGATTTGATTTATGTAATTTTTCTAACTGGCTTAAGAAAACAAATATAATTCATATAGAAAATGTTACAAGGTCAGACATTCAACAATACCTTTCATTTAAATTTCCATCTTCAAAAGCTCGAAGTATTTCAAGGTTGCTTTCAACCCTAAGAAGATTCTATCGATTTTTATACAGAGAGAAAAAGATAATTACTGACCCAACCTTACAAATACAAAAACCAAAAATTCCTAAATCATTACCTAAAAGTTTAAGTGAGGACGAAGTAGAAAGTTTATTAGAGGCACCTGATATTAATATAGATATTGGATTAAGAGATAAGGCGATGATTGAGCTTTTGTATGCCTGTGGACTCAGAGTTAGTGAGTTGGTCAATATTCAATTAACAGAATTAAGCTTGAATGATGGTGTGATTCGAGTTACAGGAAAAGGAGATAAAACTCGTTTAGTTCCGATGGGGGAAGAGGCGATGGATTGTATTCAAAAATATCTACTATCTGCAAGAGAAAGAATTCTTAAAAATAAAAAATCAAAATATTTATTTGTAACGCATCGTGGCCAGTCAATGACTCGACAGACTTTTTGGCACTCAATTAAAAAATACGCAATAATTGCAAACATTAAACAATCGATATCTCCGCATATTTTAAGACATGCTTTTGCTACACATTTAATAAATCATGGAGCAGATTTAAGGGTGGTGCAGATGCTTTTAGGCCATAGTGATATTTCTACAACACAAATATATACACATGTGGCAAGAGAGAGATTAAAAACAATTCATAAATCTCATCACCCTAGAGGTTAATTAGCGCTCAAGAATAATGCCAACCTGATCGGTGTCTGAGAGTATTTTTTGTTTTGCTATTCTAAGTGTAATTTTCTCGAACGGAAAATTTTCTTTAAGTGTTTTTATAATTAATTCACCGAAAGGCTCTAAAAGATGGAATTTATGTGTTTCTGCAACAGAGGCTATAGAGTTCCTCACTTCTCCATAATCTAGGGTTTTAGAGATATCATCCGAATTAAAAATTTGATTTCCTTTTAACTCGATATCAATGTCAATAAGTAATTCTTGTTCAGTAGCTCGTTCCCACTCAAAGTAACCAATTTTGGTATTTACTTTTAGTTTATGAAGAAAAATATGGTTAGTCATTAAGATTTATGATATTTCAAATATAATAGTGTATATGATAAATCAGTTATTAATTGTCTTGTTTGCTTATTTGGTGGGTTCGCTTTCCTCTGGGATCATTATAAGTCAAATTTTTAAATTACCTGACCCAAGGACTATGGGCTCGAAAAATCCTGGTGCTACCAATGTAATGAGAACAGGAAATAAAAAAGCAGCAATTTTTACATTATTGGGAGACTTATTAAAAGGCACATTAGTGTTAATGCTGGCAAAAAATTTGGGCTTTGAGAATTTCATAATTGCTTGCGTTGCACTTGCCGTTTTAATTGGGCATATTTATCCAGTTTTTTATAAGTTTCAAGGAGGTAAAGGGGTCGCAACCGCCGTAGGAATTCTTATTGCATTAAATCTTAAGCTAGCATTGATTGTGGTTTGTATTTGGTTAGCAGTTTTTTTTATTTCACGGTATTCGTCATTATCCGCAATAGTTGCATCAATATCAGCACCATTAATAGGATTTTTTATTATGAAAGATCAATCAATATACTGCGTTGCTTATGCATTAATCACAATAATAATTCTTTTAAAGCATCACACAAATATCAAGAAATTAATTTCTGGTACAGAATTAAAATTTAAAAAATAGTTAAATTTCAGTAAGTTTCCATCTTGGCTTTACCGAAAATGAATAATTTTCTTTATTAGGAAGATTAAGCCTTAGCGCCCCAGCAAGAGCAATCATAGCGCCATTATCTGTACAAAAATTTAAATCAGGAAAAAAGTAATCAAACTCATTTTTTTTACACTCAGAAATAATTTTCTTTCGTAAAGTTTTATTAGCACCGACTCCACCAGAAATAATTATTCTATTCAAACCTTCTTGTTTGAGTGCTTGGATTGATTTTTTAACTAAAACATCCGTAATTGACTCCTCGAATGCATAAGCAATATCAGCTTTAATTTTTTCAGTTAAATTATTTTGTTTTTTTACCAAATATAAAACAGCAGTTTTAAGGCCACTAAAACTAAAATCTAGTCCATTAGTATGCAAGAGGGGTCTTGGCAGCTCATATTGCTTTTCTCCTTTTTCAGCCAGTTTTGATAGAGCGGCCCCACCCGGGTATCCTATCCCTAAAAGTTGCGCTGTTTTATCAAATGCTTCACCAGCAGCATCATCAAGGGTATCCCCAATAATTTTATATTTTCCTAGTTCTTTAACATGTATCAATTGTGAATGACCACCAGAAACTAGCAAAGCTATAAAGGGAAATTCAGGCTTTTCCTTTTCGAGCATAGGAGCAAGCAGATGTCCTTCAAGATGATGGATAGGAATTGATTTTATCCCCAAGGCACAAGCCAAAGATTCTGCTACACTGCTTCCAACTAGGAGCGCACCGGATAGGCCTGGACCAGCGGTGTATGCTATCGCCTCGATATTTTGAATATCAAGCTTACAATCCTTCAGCAAATCCTGAATCAGGGGGATAATATAGTTGATGTGATCTCTTGAGGCTAGTTCTGGAACCACTCCTCCGTATTCTGCATGAAGCTTAACTTGCGAATAGAGTTTGTGCCCTAATAACCCTTTCTCAAAATCATAGATTGCAACGCCAGTTTCATCACATGATGTTTCAATACCTAAGATAAGCATGATTCTATTATCACTTTTTAGTTATAATTGTTGAAAAAAAAGCATATTAGCATTAAAATAACGCCTTTCAGTTTTACTAAGCTTAAAAGCTTTAATAACTCTGATTAAATTACAACTTTATATATAAGAGATAATTAATGTCAATAATAAAAGTAAAAGAAAATGAGCCATTTGATATTGCTTTGAGAAGATTCAAAAGATTAATTGAAAAAACTGGTCTATTGAACGATTTAAGAGCAAGAGAATTTTACGAGAAGCCTACATGGGTAAGAAAGCGTAAATCTGCTGCAGCTGTTAAAAGACAATACCGCAGACTCAGAAATCAAATGCTACCTCCTAAATTATTCTAATTTAGCCCCCTCATGTCGTTAAAAGAAAAAATTACTGTGGATATGCAAGATGCTATGCGCAGTAAGGATTCTGAAAAATTAAATGCAATCAGGTTACTCCAGTCATCCATTAAGCAAAAAGAAGTAGATGATCGCGTAGATATAGACGATAAAATTATACTAAACATTATAGAAAAAATGCTCAAGCAACGTCGTGATTCGATTGAAGCATTCAAAAAAGCAAATAGGAATGATTTAGTTGAAAAAGAAGAATTTGAAGTAAAAATCCTACAAAATTATATGCCAGAACCCCTTTCATCAGAGGATGTTGAAAAGGAAATTGATGATGCAATTAATGCTTTAGATGCCAAAAGTATGAAAGATATGGGGTTAGTGATGAACGCAGTTAAATTAAAGGTATCAGGCAGAGCAAATATGGCAGAAGTGTCCCAAAAGATTAAAGAAAAATTAACGAACGCTTAACTATCACCATTTCATCATTATTAAGATAATATTCTATAATGATTCCAGAATCCTTTATAAACGAATTATTAAATAGAGTTGATGTTGTCGACATTATTGATAAAAGAGTCCCTTTAAAGAAAGCAGGCGCAAATTTTGTTGCTTGTTGCCCCTTTCACCAGGAAAAAACACCCTCTTTCTCTGTTAGCCCATCAAAGCAGTTTTATCATTGTTTTGGCTGTGGCGCTCACGGCTCCGCCATTAGCTTTCTGATAGATCATGACGGATTAAATTTTATTGATTCGATTCAAGAGTTAGCAAAAATTGTCGGACTAAAGGTGCCTAATCAGGTAGATGAGAAACCAGAAAAAAAGAAAGAAAATATTATTTTAGAAGATTCACTGATATTAGCTAAAAAATATTACCAAGCAAAACTGAAAGACTCACCACAAGCAATTCAATACTTAAAATCTAGAGGCTTAACTGGAGAAATTGCAAAAGAGTTTTCTATAGGGTTTGCTCCCGAGGGGTGGAACAATTTAAATGAAGTTTTTAAAGATTATGATAATGATGCATTAATTAAATCAGGCTTAATTAGTAAAAACGATAAAGGGAAAAGATATGATCGCTTTAGAAATAGAATTATGTTTCCTATTTATAATGCAAAAGGGCAATTAGTTGGTTTTGGGGGTCGTGTAATAGACGAAAATGACACTCCTAAGTATTACAACTCACCTGAAACTTCTTTATTTCAGAAAAGTTACGAGTTATACGGGTTACTGGCAGCAAGGAAGGCGATAAGAGAGAAAGGTTATGTTCTTGTGGTTGAAGGCTATATGGATGTAGTTAGTTTAGCGCAACATGGCATTAGAAATGTTGTAGCAACGTTGGGGACAGCGACAACAAGTTTTCACATCCAAAAACTAATGAGATATACACCCGAAATTATTTTTTGTTTTGATGGAGATAATGCAGGTAAATCTGCTGCCTGGCGAGCAATGAAAAATTCATTAACATCCGTGACGGATGAAGTGCAATTAAAATTTTTATTTCTTTCCGATCAACATGATCCAGATTCTTATGTGCGGCAACACTCGAAAGAAAAATTCGAAGATTTAGCAAAACACGCAATACCGCTATCAGAATACATAATTCAGTATTTAACACAAAATAATAACTTGAATAGCCAAGAGGAACGTGTCAAATTTTTAAATGAAGTAGGGCCTATACTAGAAAATATTGCCTCTTCAAAATTGACTTTTTTGTTTAAGAAAAGGATATCTGTCTTACTGGATTTAACAACAGATGAGTTGGATAAGGTCATTAAGGTTAAAAATAAAGGAAATACAAAACCGCCGGCACAGCAATTAAAAAGACAAACAACTTCAGTGGTCAGAAGGTTTGTATCGTTGTTAATTTTGGACCCTACATTAGTCAAAAAATCTGATCAAGATATTGCCTGGGGAGACACATTAGACGAGCAACTCGCGCAAACATGCATTGCTAAACTCCTAACTGATGAAGACCATAACACAGCGTCTATTTTTCACTTTTTAAATAATAGATTTGATAATGATTTTATTGATGAAATTAAATCACAAGTATTGAACTTTGATGAAAAAATGAGTCTAAATGATGAATTAGATGGACTTCGAAAAAAAATTAAACAAAAGAAATATCAAACTATAAATAAATCAAAATTAGATGCCATCAAGCATAAAAGTTTTAATACCTTAAGCCCGGAAGAAAAAGAATTTCTAAAAGCAATCACCAAGAGGTAAGTGATTGCTTTTTATATATTTTTAAAATTTTTGAGGCAATGAGTAATTGATTTAAACAGGATATTTTGATAAAATCCATCACTCAAATTTATTTGTAGAAACATTCCTAAATATACTTAGAGGTAGCCATGGCAAGACCTAGAAAGAACCCCGCGGATAAAAAAACAAAAAGTGTTACCCGAGTTAAAAAATTAAAAGATCTTTTCTTAAAAGAGAACACTCCCCAAGAAGCTGAAAATCGAAGAATGCAGCTAAAGGCTCTAATCATACTGGGCAAAGAGAGAGGTTACCTTACATACGCAGAAATTAATGACCATCTTCCGGATGAGGTATCTGAGAGTGAGCAAATTGAAGGCATTATTGGCATCATCAATGATATGGGAATTATGGTTTATGACGAAGCCCCTGATGCTGAAGCTTTGTTAATGTCAGACGCACCCGCACCTGTAACAGACGAAGAGGCTGCTGAAGAGGCGGAGCAGGCATTAACGACAGTAGACTCTGATTTTGGAAGAACAACAGATCCTGTTCGAATGTATATGCGGGAAATGGGAACGGTTGACTTACTCACACGTGAAGGTGAAATTGAAATTGCTAAAAGAATTGAAGAGGGCCTGAGATCAATGGTTCAAGCAATCTCTGCTTCACCCGGCATTATTAACGACCTGATGGTCATGGCTGATAAAGTTCGTAAAGGTGAGTTAGGCGTGGACGAGTTTGTTGATGGGTTGATTGATGTCGAAGCTGAAAAAGAATTAGCGAAAGTAGAGGCGGCTTTAGAAAGTGCGGCTGATGAAGGCGCTGAAGAAGAAGATGATGATCAGGATGACACAGGAAAAGCTAGCGGGATGTCAGAGGAAGATCTTAAGATTTTCACAAAAGAGGTACTTAAGCGTTTCAGTTCAATTAAAAGGGCGCATAACAAATTAGAAGCCTTAAGAAAACAAAAAAAATGGATGGATGATCCTGAATATAAAAAACATCAAGACTCTATAGTTAAAGTGCTTGTAAATTTTAGATTTTCATCAAAATTTGTAGAGGTTCTATGCGATAAAATTAGAATTTATATTAAAAATATCAGGCACCATGAAAAAGAAATCATGGAATTCTGTGTTTTTGAATCAAAAATGCCAAGAGGACATTTTATAAAGAGCTTTGCTGAGAACTCAACCAACCTTAAATGGTTAAAAGCTGAGCTAAAAGCAGATAAGCCTTATGTCAAAAGAATGAAAGAACTCAGACATTCAATCACTGACCAGCAAAATAAATTAATTGGAATTGAAGAAGAGACCGGCCTACCAATTAAGAATTTTAAAGAAATAAACAAGCAGATGACTAAGGGCGAGTTTAAAGCCAAGGCTGCTAAGCGTGAGATGATTGAGGCAAACTTAAGGCTAGTTATTTCAATAGCAAAAAAATATACCAACAGAGGCTTGCAATTCTTAGATTTAATTCAAGAGGGAAATATTGGTCTTATGAAAGCCGTTGATAAATTTGAGTATCGACGAGGGTATAAGTTTTCAACTTACGCGACATGGTGGATAAGGCAGGCAATAACAAGATCAATTGCTGACCAAGCTAGAACAATTAGAATTCCAGTGCATATGATTGAGACAATCAATAAAATGAATCGAATTTCAAGACAAATTCTACAGGAAACTGGAGAAGAGCCAGAACCGTCAGAATTAGCAGAAAAAATGGAAATGCCAGAAGAAAAAATTCGTAAAATTTTAAAAATTTCTAAAGAGCCTATCTCAATGGAAACTCCCATTGGAGATGATGAAGATTCTCATCTTGGGGATTTCATTGAGGATCAAGGTACACTAACTCCAGCTGATTCTGCGATATATGGAAATCTAAGGCATGTCACTTCTGATATTTTAGAGAGCTTAACGCCACGTGAGGCTAAAGTGCTTAGAATGAGATTCGGTATTGAAATGAATACAGATCATACCTTAGAAGAGGTTGGTAAGCAGTTTGATGTGACGAGAGAACGAATTAGGCAAATTGAAGCTAAAGCTCTTCGTAAGCTAAGACATCCAACTCGATCTGAAAGACTCAAAACTTTTTTAGATAAAGATTAAAATAACGGGCTCATAGCTCAGTTGGTTAGAGCAGAGGACTCATAATCCTTTGGTCCCAGGTTCGAGTCCTGGTGGGCCCACCAATAAATACAAAGCTTTTAGAGGAAATTACTTCTAGAAGCTTTTTTTATTTCTACTTTAGACTACAAATAGACTACAAAATAATTTTGATTTGATAGCTTAAATTTAATAAAGTTATTATATGAAAAAACTACTACTACTTTTATTCTTAATACCAAATCTAGTGATGTCGGAAGATATTTTAAATTTAACATTAGTATGTAATGGAACAATGAATAGCTCTTTAGTTAAAGAGAGGGATTATGCCAAAACCAAAGTTTTTACGTTTGAAAACAATTATTGGATAGATCCGCAGTATTTTTTTTATAAATCACAGGGAGATAAAAAAATGATGGAATTTATAAAAAAATCACCAACTTATAAACGGAAAATAGATGTAGACAACATAAGTATTTCACATCTAAGCAATATTAAGGGCGAACAGATTTTCTTTAATATAAACAGACATACAGGTGACATCATTATGGAAGAAGGCTTAAGTTCATCTACAAATGTGATGCGTTGGAAATCTTGGTTTAAGGGGAGCTGCGAAATAACCAAAGGTAGTAAGTTCTGATCAAAATTACTTTTTAATTAATCAAAATAGTTATTAGCTTCTTTAATCTGCCATGGCTCTAATAAAGACATGAATTCAAGTTTTGTTTCATAAGGTGTAATGCCTATTTCTACCTGCCTATTTAACTCTACTAAAGTTAAAATAGCAGCTCTTTCAAATGATTTATTACAGCCTTGTTCACTGGCTTTTCTATATAGTCTATATGCTATCTCATGGCTCTTCTGAATACCAAGACCAAACTCATACATCCTGGCTAAATTGTGTTGAGACCTCTCTAAGCCCTGATTGGCAGCCCTTAAATACCAGTAAAAGGCATCAGCATAACTTTGCTTATATCCACTCTCACCAAATTCATATGAATAACCCAGATTATGTTTGGCATAAGCTGAACCTGGATGGGCAACCTCTGCTAACTGTTCACAAGCTTTGATATTTATCTTTGGAAAGTCAAAACAGGCAAGAGTCGCATAAACGGTATGAGGAAATTCTTCCAGCATTGAAAGGACTATGGGCGGCAATCTTTTCCAACGGTCTGAATTGTCTTCAGCCCAAGCTAAATTTGAGGTGAAGAGAATAAGTAGTAGTAGTTTTTTCAAGTGAGTGTCTCCTATTGATATTGGCTATTAGGTAGACGAAAAAACACTAATTTGTCAGGTTGTATAATTAGTACTCTAGAGTTATATTTATTTATATGAAAATATTATATGTGTTGAGGCTTTACCTTGAAAACTTTGCAATCTTCACAACTCCTATACTTTTCTTTTCTAGCTTGCACGGTTTGTTATTCAAAGAATTTGAATTTTTTAATTTATTCTATGTTTTATTCGCACCATTCGCTTTAAGGTTTTTTATTTATCAAAGTGCATTAAACCCTTATCGAAAAATACTTTGGACTGATTTGTTTTATGCCAAACGGTTGTATTTATGGGGTCGAAGTCTTCTATTTGTAAGGTGGGTAACAATTCCTATTATTATCTCTATTGGTTTTTCTATTTACCAAGAACAAGCTGGTTTTGGAACTTTTATGTGGCTTGAATTACTTTATTTCTATGCAGTTGGGGCGGGAACAGCTTACTTTGGGACTAGTTTGTTATTCAACACTCGCTATAGAGAATATAAACCTTTTAAAAATGTAATTAATTCAAATTTTTTATTAAAACTATTCCCCTTTACTTATTTATTTTGGATTGCTCCTTTCTTATCTTTTAGTTTTATACAGTTCACTAATGTAATTAAGATACCAAAAGCTTTTTTTGGTGGAGGTTTAGTAGAATTTAAGAAAATTGATCAAAAACTTAAAATCCAGCTTACAAAAGAATTACTAAAAATGAATGAAAGATTATCTTTTTTTAAAACCGATGAAGAGTTAATAGATACGCCTGAATTTACAATTATTTCAATTTTAGACTTCATAAGGTGGGGTTTTGACCAAGGTATGACTTTATCGCCAGCTTTGCACCATATCCATAATTCATTCAATTGGAAATACTTATTAATAAAAACGTATTATAAGAATTCCAAGCAATCACAAAGAAATACTGATGAAGAGCAAAAATTGAAGGATTGGATAAGTAAAATTGATGAAATGGAAAAAAAAGTAAGCACTCTAATAATGCAAGCTAGGGGTTCAATCGATGACGCAAACGTTTCTACTTATGAGTATATTCAAACAATGGCGGATGTAGAGTATCCGGGAGTAACCCCTGATAACAAAGTCGAATTAAACGTTGATCACATAATAGCAAGATTTAAGAATCTTAATTTAATGGTCTAAACTGATCTTATGAAAAAACTACTCCTACTCATTACATTATTATCAGTATCCACACTAGCATTTTCTAAAGAATTTAGTATTCCTGAATTACCTACAGAAACTTCTTGCTGGAGTAAGGAGTTAAGTAATAAAAATATTGAAATATGCAATCAACCTATATTCTTGGATTTGGATTTTGATGGTCAAAATGAAATTATAAAAAGAGATTTTAGAGGCGCCCAAAGAGGAGGAGACCGTTTCATCATTTACAAGCATTCAGGTAAAGAGATGTCAGGTGAGCAAGTTGAGGAAATGGATTATGCGCCTTTTAATAACATAGATTACACCACGACTTTTGATTCATCAAAAAAAGAAATACTCATATATTTTTCTGGCGGTGCT
>Ga0209151_1002058_pt1 | contig 11421 bp, 10 predicted proteins | sample SaaInlV_DNA_165m_FD_184688 | JGI IMG/M metagenome (GOLD analysis project Ga0209151, IMG submission 184688) | Marine microbial communities from expanding oxygen minimum zones in the Saanich Inlet - SI075_LV_DNA_165m (SPAdes) (version 2) | ecosystem: Environmental > Aquatic > Marine > Unclassified...
GTTGAGAGTCTATCTGACTTTTATACTCATATAGTAATTTTGCTGAAGTTGTTGGTATATGTAAATTTGGCATGGCAACAACGTGGCTGAAGTTGTTTGAGGAGTCGACTAACGTACGTTTCATCGCCCCATTCTCGCGCAGGTGGCAATGACCATCTATAGGTCTGGTAATTGTAATACTGCTCAAGAATATGTCCTTCTTGCCGAAATAGTAATTGTCGAACCAATGAATATGGATACTATATCACTATCAGGCAGGGAAAAGGTATGAGTAGAGCTTCTATTAAAACCATCAATGTGATTTTATTGATAATCTTGGGGTTATCAGGGCAAGCTTATGCTAGTGAATACGTACTGGGTGCTAGCTATGAGGATTCACATTGGAATGTAAAAAGCTCAATTTTTGAGTGTAAAATGGATCATGAAATTACAGGCTATGGTAAGCTAGTTTTCTCAAAGCTTGCAGGGCTGCCAGAAACAGCTGATTTAGATATCTGGTCCTTACGCTCGATTCCACAATTACCAGCAGTAATAAGTTTTATTAGTCCTCCGTGGATGGATGATAAGCGACATACAAAAGGATGGACTTTCTATTTTGGCGAACATCGTAGGCCAGTAGAGTTTTCGCCAAGAGATGCTAGGAAGATATTAGATTCTTTAAAGGTTGGTATGATGCCTGTAATCAGCCATAGGCATAATAGTGATAGAACCCAAGGTATTAGCGTTCAAATTAGCCCAGTAAATTTTATTGAAGGTTACAATCAATATACATATTGTCTTGGTAGCTTGTTACCGTATAGTTATGAAGAACTTAGGGTTACTAATATACTTTTTGACACAGCAAGCTCCCGAATAAGTAATGATATGTTGAAAATGTTAGATCATTTAATTAATTATGCAAAAGATCCTGATGTACATAGATTAGAAATATCTGGATATACAGACAGTGTGGGTAGTTTTAGAGCTAACCACCAATTGGCTAGTTATCGAGTCGAGTCTGTTCGTGATTACTTAATTCAGAATGGAATTTCTGAAAAAATCATTCGTTTAAAAATCCATGGAGAACAAGGTGCTAACTCTAGAAATGATAGTTCACATGGTCGAGCAAAAAATCGTCGCGTTGAAGTTAAGATGCATAGATAGGCGAGGCAGTATGTCTATTTTTGAAAAAATGTTGAAAAAAACAGTGAAAAACAGTGTAAACCTGTTGACACGTTGAGTCGTATAACTTAAGCTATGCCTCGATGTATAGAATTAAAGCAAGGGATGGCTAAAAAATTATGTTAATGCCGATGGTTCAGCAAGTTATTTCAAAATGCCAAACAGAACACAAATTATGGGATCAAACCTTATATAATGGTCCACAGGTTCTGATAATAGATGGCCCCATAGACAACTCTTCAATGCTAGATGTTGCAAAATCAATATCGAGAATGTTGCAATATAATTATCCAGGTATCGAGTCCACGGTAATAAATGCAACGAATTCTCCAGGAATCGATTTTGTTGCGTATAGAATCTTGAATAATTGTAATAGTGATTTAGTATCAATAGTTTGTGGTGCTGATGTTAAACTTTTACAAAGCAAATTAAAATCTCATAGTTTTAGAGGTAAAATTAAAACAGTTTTACTCTATGAAAACGTAGACTCATTTTTCAAAACAAATGTTGTATCTATATTGAAGAGCTCGGAGTTAGCTCATAAGCAAGAAGAAGACTTAGAGAAAATATATGACATAATTAATGGTTATGCTGGATATTTCAATATAACCAGGACTCTAAGATATACAACACTGTTCGCACACTCAATTGATGATTTAAATAAAATAGATGAAAACTATCTACAAAAGTACTCTTTTTTACCAACATCTAATACAAGTTACTATTTCGTGAGTAGACTGCGCAAATTAATTGCCTCTGTAGGGAAGACATCATTTTCTAAGTGGGTTTATTTTTCCCCTAAAGATAAGTACTCATATTCATTTAATATAGAAAGTCGTTCATCTGATTCAATAGCCAGCGAATTGCTTGCAAGACTATCAAGTCCAAACTTATATACACCATTTCAGATATTTGGAGTTGCTAATCTTCCGCACCTATCAAGCTAATATGTTTTTATTAAGGCCTTTGTGTTATCAAAATGAAGGCCAGTACTTTCCTGTCTTGACTACTCCCATGTTTTTGATTAAATAATTTCATGAATTTTGAGGATTAGATGAAATCTAAAAGCATTAAAGTTGTGATTGCTATTTTAGCTCCATTGATGATGACATGTGGCCTTGCAATGGATATCTATATTCCATGTGTACCTTTTATGCCAAAGGCGTTAAATACATCAGTGCTTATTATTCAGTGGACTCTAAGTATCTTTATGGTCGGTATGGGGCTGGGCCAGTGGTTGATGGGTCCATTAAGCGATGCTTATGGTCGTAAAAAAATAATGCTAAGTAGCATCGGCCTTTATACTTTGGCTTCATTATTGTGTGCTTTGGCAACATCAGCTTGGTTTCTATTAGCAGCTCGAGGAATTCAGGCTATATCTGCTAGTGGGTGTTTGGTTGTTGGTAATGCTATTATCAGAGACAGTGTGCATTCTAGTAAATCAGCTTTTGCATATAGTATATTAAATGGTATTAATAGTCTGGCTCCACTAATTGCTCCCAAATTGGGTGCATATTTATACATTAGTACACATCGTTGGCAGGCAACATTTTTGTTTTTAGTAATATTTGGTATGATTGAAATACCTATTGTAGCTAAGTTCTTAGATGAAACTCTATCTAAAGAAGATAGATTACCTGTAAATATGAAAAATTGGTGTGAAAGCCAAATGTTGTTTATATCTAACAATGGATTTTTAATATACGCATATGCAGCTACTATTGGAATGAGTTGTTTATTCGATTTTTTTTCAATATCGCCAATTTTATTGATAAGCAACTTGAATGTTTCAGTTTCAAATTTCGGTTATTATTTTGCAATTAATGCCATGACATTTATTGTTGCTACAATTTTTTGTACAATATTTCAAAAGTTATTATCTAACTTAAATATATTACGCTTGGGTATGAGTATTATAGCTATTGGATCTTGGGTAATGCTTTATTATTCAAAGATACATGAACTAAGTACATCGGTGTTTATGGCACCGATGTGTATTGTCACCTTTGGGGCAGGATTTATTTTTGGGCCAGCTATAGCACTGGCAATGTTACCCTTTGGTAAACGAGCTGGATATGCTGCAGCTACATATGGTGTTATACAATATAGCTTTGCAGCTATTATAGGAAGCTATATTGTTTATTATCCTGTAAACGATGCTTCATCATTTGGTATTACCATTGGGACATTAGCTCTTATTTCAGTATTTCTACTATTCATGCTAAAGAACACAGAAATTAACAATAATGCCACTAGTGCGTAGTTATAGTGTTAGTACTAGAGTTGCCAACATTAAGTGAAACATCATCAACGATAATATCTGGTGTATTTGATTGTGATCCTATATGTTGAAATAAGAGAGGCATCATTGAGCTAGAGCTGACTATGCTATCAATCTCTAGTAATGTTGCTCTTAATTCTAAAATATTATCTTTTTCTCTTTCAACAATTTCAGGTAATGCGCCTACAGCAGTGAAAGCACCATGAATAGTCCCATGGATCTTTAATAAGTTTACATTTATTTTTTTCAGTTTATTAGGAAATTGTTTTTGGGTTAGTGAAGTTGTAAATGATTCTATTTGAATTTGAAAATCATTAAGGTGACTAATTACATGGTCTAGATATATTTTATGTGCATCAATATTAGCAGTAATTTCTTGACTGAGATCCGAAGCATTACGCAGCTCAATATCATCTTCTTTGTCTAACAAGGTGGAGATATTTTCTTGAGCCTTGATAGCTTTAAGGTAGAAGTTTGATAATTTTTTATTATATGATTCAAGTTCTTTGTTTATAGTTTTATTACGTTTTATAACCAATGTTGTATTGGCTTCTATACTTACAAGTGCAGATTCATCTTGAGAGGAATCAAGGCTTTCTTCAAGTCTTGATATGCGTTCCCTAGATACATTTAACTCTAATTTTAAGTTATTCAGTTGTGTTATTCCAGATTCGATATGAACAGCAACTTCTGCATGCAATGCAGTTGCTTTAGCTAGAACAGTAGTATTTTTTGGCATTTCCAGTCCTTCTTCAGGGGAGATAATGCCATTAAAGATACAGGGGGATAAATTTTATCGTAATCATATTTTTGTTAGAGCATATAGATATTATCCCAGGCTTTCATTGTGCCCACGTTGTTGTAGTTTTTCTTTATGCTTTATAATTTGTTTATTTAGTTTGTTAACCATGTCGTCAATAGATTTGTACATGTCAGCGTTACTGGATTCAGCAAAAATAGGAGTAGTATGGTGATCTAGATTGACTTTAGCTTCAGCTTTATGAGTTTTATTGTCAACATTTAACGTTACATGGATATAGGAAATATGATTAAAATGTTCTTCTAATTTCTTAACACTTTTTTCTACTTTTTCTTTTAAGCCTTTACTAAGGTCAACATGATGACCTGTGATGTCCAGCTGCATAGTAAATCTCCTTAAGATTTTTGTATGATTTTGCGCAAATTTGAAGGCGGTATTCCAAGCATTTCTCGATATTTAGCCACAGTTCTACGTGCTATCTTAATATGTTGTTTACCCATTAACGTTTCAGAAATTGCCTGATCACTAAGAGGTTTCGTTCTGTTCTCATCATAGATAAGTTTTTTTATCATAGCACGGATAGCAGTAGAAGAACATTCAGCACCATCTACCGTATTCACATGTGATGAGAAGAAATATTTTAATTCAAACATTCCTTGAGGAGTGTGAATATATTTATTCGTAGTTACTCTTGATACCGTTGATTCATGCAATGAGGTATCTAAAGCTATATCGCTAAGAATCAAAGGAACTATGCTATCTGGACCATTAGTTAAAAATTTATTTTGTTTTTTAATAATAGATTTAGCAACTTTTAATATGGTATCGTTTCGGTTATGTAAGCTTTTTAGGAACCAACGAGCTTCACGTAATTGTTCTTGCAGGAAGACATTATCACGACTAGAGTTTGATCTTTTTACTAGTGCTGCATAACTAGGGTTTACTCTAACCCTAGTATTAATTTCTTTATTTAAAACAACCTCCCAACAACCATTATGTTTGATAATTGAAAGATCAGGTATTATATATTCAGATTTTTGGTCATTAATAAGATGTCCGGGTTTTAGTTTTAATTTAGATAATAGATCGATTAGTTCTTGTAATTGCTTATCATTTATCTGTAGTTTAGATTTTAATTTTTTGTAATTTTTATGAGCAAGAATGTTTAGGTAATTGCTGATAGTCAATCTAGCTTCTGTTAGTAAATGGGTATATTTAGGCATAGTTTCAAGTTGGATAAGTAAGCACTCTTCAAGAGTTCTAGCACCAATACCGACAGGGTCTAAGCGTTGTATTTCATAAAGTGTGTCAGCTATTAGGCTAGCATCTGCAATTGGTGCAGGAAGGAAATTACATATTTCTTCAATACTAGCCTCAAGGTAGCCATCTTCTTTCAAATTACATATTATAGCATTGGCTATTTCAAGCTTTTGGTCTGACCATTTACAGAAATTGAGTTGCCATCTTAGGTGTGATTGTAGATCAACCCGATCTTCGGAATAATTTTCTAATAAGTTGAAATTGTTGTCATAGCTTGGTTTCTTACCAGATAGAGAGGACCAACCATGCTTATCCCAAAAGGCATCTAAGTCATGATCTGTATTCTTATTTTCTTGGACTTCACTATCACTATCAGGTTCTAGCATCGTATTGCTATCAAGCATCTCCTGAACAGTGCTTTCAATCTCTAAGGATGATAGCTGCAGCAGTTTTATAGCCTGTTGAAGCTGAGGTGTTATATTTAGACTTTGACCTATATTAAGTGCTAGTGAAGGTTTCATATCTATATGTTTCAACGTTAACTGATATTAACATTATAGGAGGATATATAGTTACATGCCTCATCTAAGATACAGATGTTGTGTAATAATTATAATTATAGTTATATGTACAATTGGGTTTTACCTGAGATAACCGTATATTATCGCTGCTCAAATTAATTTAAGGTGGGTTTGGGTAGATTCTGATATTTAATGTGAAGCTAGGCGCATCGAGGCTTTTTCGGTGGGGTGGGGGTATCTATATCATCATGATGACTTTCATCTGCTGGTGTTAAGGGTATAAAATCAGGATAACAATGAGCAAGATCAAATATTCTAAAGTGTTCATTCGCTATGATGCTGTCTTGGCCTGAGGCAGCAGCTTCTTTTTGGCGGCGCAACCGATGCTTCAAGGCATTTGGTCTTATTAACTCATATTCTACATAGTTTGCATCAACCCCTTTAACTATTTGGCCGTTTTTCTCTCTGTGCTGACTAGGCAGCTGGTATAAAATCATCAACTACAGTTGTGTAATCTTTCACCCAGATCGGTGCTGCATCCTGGCTGCGCAACCGATGATTCAACGTATTTGAGCTTATTAGTTCATATTTTACAGAGTTTGCATCCGTACCTTTAACTATTTGGCCATTTTTATTTTTTTTATGTCAAACATGGAGCGAAGGTCAGGCTCATCTTCAACTGTCTTTGTCCAATTTTTCACCCAAACTTCTTTTATAAGTATTATCATTTTCAATGCTGTAACTTATTAGAATGACTGGGGCAATGGCTTGGGGAGCTTATTTGGATAATTTAAGGTTGGGGTTTAGCTTTAGCTTCCAATAATTATATTAGCTATTGCTGTAACGCTTTGTTTTTAAACAAAAAATTACCAGATATCATCTCAGTGAAGTAGGGATGTGCTTTTACAGATAATTTGCATTATTTGTACTTTAGCATGACTGTCGTACAACATAATATATGTCAGTGATGTTTTAAGTCCTAGGGTTCATCATGGTGATGAAACCCAGGAATATACGTTTAGACTTGTTTTCAGTTAACTCTTGCTCGTAACCTAGAAGGAGCTTCTGCATAGCAGCTAGCTGATAGATCAGCTTTACAGTTATTGGCAGTGGTTTCTAATGGAGGTATTGCTCTCAGGCCATACTGTTTTAAAAAATCACTTCTTATCTGAGGATCAAGAACAAAGCTTCTATCTAAGTCATCAGTTGTACGAGATCTACCTTTCTTTGCTTGTAATGATAATCTAACAGAGCTAGGTAAAACGACAGCTTTATCGTCCGCTATTAAGTCTTTAACTTCTTCGGGTAATTTTAGGCAAGAAGAAAAAGGTTTCATAATGCCGTGTAGACCTCTTTTTATCCAATAGGCAACAGAACTATTCTCAAACCATGACTTATGAGTTAATACAGATTTTACAGCAGCATGATTTTCAGTGTTATTCATAAGTGTGTAAGATAGATCGCTGGGTACATCTTCACGACCAATAAAATGTTTTGATGTATGTGCACCACCAGTACCAATAAGACCATTAATTGCTATAAGCGGATTCCACCATTTTGAATGCTTAATGCTGTGCCCTTTATCTATCTTAAGAACATTAACGTTTGCATGTTCAGGAGGAATATCTGCAGCAACAGTAGTTTGTCCAGTTTGTTGAACACCATCACCTTCGACCATTAAGAAGTTCATAGATACATCAATACCATCTCTATATAGTGGATCATTGATGGTTTCTAAAGATTTTTTAAATGTTTTTGCAGTTTTTTTACTCACACCAGCAGAATTAGCAACATGCATTTGTACCGATTCAATATGATCAAGGGCATCTGAATTTGATGGTAAATTGCTTTTTTTACGGCAAGAGCTGAATAGTTTCTTTGCAGCGCGTTTGAACCGAGATGATATTCCTGAGTTTTCAGCATCACGCTGTTCTTGTAGACGTTTTGCATAAGCTTCTGTAAAAGATGCGGTCATATTTTGTGCATCAGCACCGCCTAAGCTATGTCCTGAAAATTCTATTTTTTGTTTTTGGCCAGTGATGTCAGCTCTTTCTTTAATGACATCGAAAACTTGGGCAAGTAATAAATGTTTATCTTTATTAAATGATTCATGGCCAGCACCGTAAGATTCTAAATCTCTTACTACGCTAGCATAGGAGCCAGGATCAGTGCCTCTAAATGAAACTTTTATTCTTGGATTGTCATCGTCTTTACCAACAAGAATAAAGGGTAAAAGTCCCGCATTGGTGGATGCTAATTGTTTAGCAACATATTGACGTTCTATACCATCTTCATCAGTTATAGTTAATTCTTTGGTTTCACCTTCAGCAAGACTGCCTGCTAAATCATATGGAACGCCATGGGAAAGATGTTCGCCTCGGGCAAAATTTTCTAATATGGGTTTGTTTTCTGCAAGAATAGCTGCGTGTTCTTTATCAACAGCAACATACTCTTGTTCTATTAGAGTTTCAACAACATCATCATCTAGGATATTAGAGATAACACTTTCTTTTTCTGTACTTAAACTACTTACAGACACAACAACCTCTTTTATTTATTTAATTATTATTTCGGATAACTTTAAACTTAATCTTAATCTAATGCTAAGGTAGTTTTTTACTATTTTAATTGCATATACAATTAATGTTGATATCCGAAGTTTACAAAAAGAAACTTATTTTTAGTATATTCTCAATGAAACTTAGGCGTACTATATCAAAATAAAGCATGATATACAATATTTTAAGCTGTTTAACATAGAGTATGAGGAATGTGTGAAATTTGATCTAGATTGTTAGACTCTGAAGTTATCCATTAAATCTTTGAGTGTTTGTGCTGTTATTTTAGCGCGCTCAGCACCTTGGGCAGAATTTTTAGTTATGTTGTGAGTGTTATTAATAAGAACATTTATGTTGGAGATATTACGGTCTATTTCAGATGAAACATGATATTGCTCATCAGCAGCATTGGCTATGTAAGTTGACATGTCTAATATTTTCTCTACAGAGCTTGATATTTTTTCCAGTGATTCTCCAGCTTCAGTTACTTGTTCTACACAGGACTGTGCTTTTTGGTGGCTGCTTTCCATAACATCAATAGATTTTTGTGTGTCATCCTTGAATGATTTGATCATTCCATGTATTTCTTCAGTAGCCTGATTTGTTCTCAGAGATAAAGATCTAACTTCATCTGCAACAATAGAGAATCCTCGCCCAGCATCACCAGCTCTAGCAGCCTCAATGGCAGCATTTAGTGCTAGTAAGTTTGTTTGTTGGGAAATTTCGCGTATTGTGCCTAAAATAAATTCAATTTGGTCGGTTCTGTTGGTTATTTCTTCAATAAAAGTAGCGGTGTCTTCAACATTTACTACCAAATCATTGATTTTGTGAATGGTAAGATCAACAACTTTTTTGCCATTGCTAGATTCACTATGTGCGTTTTTAGTATATGTGGATGCTCGTTTAGCATTTTCTGCAACTAAACGAGCTGATGCGGACATCTCAGTTACTGCTGTTGCTAGTGAAGAAATTTCTTGTTTTTCTCTATCGATATCTTCATATATTTGTGTTGTGTTGGTGGCAGAGTCTTCAGCTATTTTATATAACTCTCTTGAACACATTTTTGCTTTTTTTATAATCTCTTGTAATCCATGAATAAATAGATTAAATGTTTTCGCAATAACACCTAATTCGTCTTTTGAGTTTACCTGAAGTCTTCTTCTAAGATCTCCTCCTCGTTCTGCAATATTAGACAATGCTTTATTTAATTTACTTAATGGTTGTGAAATGACAACATTCAGTATTATTATTTGAAATACAGCCAAAATTACATCTAGAATGATAATTTGTATTACTTGACGATATAGTAAGAGTTTAAGTTGTTGCTGTACATGATGATCTGATACATAAAGTATTACTTTGCCAAGATTTTCTTCTTCTCCATAAACATCGTATTTAAGATTTTTTACTTTTTCATAACTATAATAGGGAAGTTTTGTAGTATCATCATCTTTCAAATTTATAATTTCATCTTTGTTATTTATACTTAAACTAGATACTAGCTCATCCGAAGAAGAAATTAATTTAATAGCTGGTACAGTTTTAGTTGATAATTCAGATTTGATGATTTTTAGATATACATCTTCATCTAGATTCCATAAAGGTTCGAGTAAACTTTCTGATAATCTCCCACCTATATTTTCAGCTTTAACATCCAAATCAGCCATCATGCTTTCTTTGAGTAATGTATGATTGTAAACACCAAAAATTGATAAAATAACAGTTACAATGCAAGCAAATGCAATATTTATTTTTGTAATAAAAGAATAAAGCAATCTGTTTTTTATCGACATTACATAGACCTTAAATTATGAATAAGGTTTTAATAAGTAGAGCACAGTTGTTCATATTAGTATATCCTCGCTCAAAGATGTCATAATATTTTATTTCCCCTTAAATGGCACCAACAATATAGTTGTTGATAGTTCTGAGTGTTAAAACGTTACTTCTATAGATAAATATAGACTCTGGCAATATGGCATATGTGATTAGTTTATGTATTTACAATATAAATATTTGTTAATGTATGATGATGGTTTATATTGTTTCTACATTTATGAAAAATAACAAAAATTGTAATATAGTAATTATTGGTAAGCATATATTGAAGGAGTTTTTATATGACACGGAAAATATTAAAAAGCATATTGGCAATAATGTTATTTGTACCTGGTCTATGTTTTGCAAAAGAGGTGCATTATATGACTGAAGAGTACCCACCTTATAATTTTGCAGAAGGAAATGAAATTACCGGGATATCAATAGATATTCTGGCTGAAATGCGTGAAAAAATGAATATGGAACCTCCTAAAGTAAGTCTGTTTCCATGGGTGAGAGGTTATAGGTTTGCTCAAATGCCTAATAAGCATAACGTTATTTTTTCAACAACTAGAACTGAAGATCGGATCCCTAAATTTAAGTGGGTTGGTCCTATTGCCAAAACAGAAGTATCAGTTTTTTGTAATAAAAATGTTAAAGCAGAAATAAGCAATGATGAAGATTTGTCAAAATATACTTATGCTGTAATTCGTGACGATATCGGTCAATTAGAATTAACTAGCCGAAATGTTCCCAAGTCATCTGTTCAAGATGTTACAAAATTTGATGTAATGGTTAATTTAGTTAAAACTGGAAGGAAAAATTGTTTTGCATATGAGGGTAATGTTGCTAGTTATCTAATGCAAAAAAGTGGTGTTAATGCTAATGATTTTGAAAGAAAGTATGTCTTAATTCAAGGTGAGCTGTACTATGCATTCAATAAATCAGTTAGTGATTCAGATATTGAAACTCATCAAAAAGCTTTAGACGAAGTTAGAGCTGATAAAGATTTATTGGATTCCATATATTCTAAATATGGGGTAAATAATTAGGTTTTTATTA
>Ga0209151_1002072_pt1 | contig 11380 bp, 10 predicted proteins | sample SaaInlV_DNA_165m_FD_184688 | JGI IMG/M metagenome (GOLD analysis project Ga0209151, IMG submission 184688) | Marine microbial communities from expanding oxygen minimum zones in the Saanich Inlet - SI075_LV_DNA_165m (SPAdes) (version 2) | ecosystem: Environmental > Aquatic > Marine > Unclassified...
GCCTCTATCTCCACGATTTCTTCTCAGTTCTCGACTGATAGTTGAGGGATGAACTTCTATGAATCTTGATATCATTTTCTGATTATGTCCTGCTTGGTTCATCACTTTTATTACGTATCTTTGCTCTTGGGTAAGCTGCTTGTAGCTTTGCATTTGTGCTCCTCATATGATTTTGCGGTCTAGAGGATAGACTATGACAGCTTATCCCTTTTGCAATATCTTTTGAGTTGCACTTACGAGTTGAATTCAAGCCACGATTGATTCTCAGAGAATTTACTGAATTGGATATTGATAATCTGGTTGATTTGGATTCTGATCCCAAGGTTACTCTTTACATCAATGGTGGCAAACCCACTCCACGTGATTATGTAGAAGAGCAGGTTATGCCCAGAATAATGCAATATTATGAGGACCTGGATAGGCAGGGCATCTGGGCAGCTATTGAAAAGACCACGGGTGCTTTTATGGGCTGGTTTCATCTACGTCCCAATCGGACTGATGCAGCTGAAACAGAATTGGGCTATCGCCTCAAACAAAAATATTGGGGTCAGGGAATAGCCACAGAAGGTTCTGCAGCTCTGGTGAAAAAAGGCTTTGAGGAGTTGGGCCTTGATGTCATCATGGCAGCTGCTGATCCCGCCAATGGGGCCTCGAGACGGGTCATGGAAAAAGTGGGTCTGAGTTATGAAAAAGAAATCTTGGAACCAGATGGCTTTATCGTCGTGATATACAGACTTGATCGTGCTGATTATTTCAAGAAAAAGGATAACTGAAATTATATAATGTCCATATTTACCAATAGAATTAAACGTGAAGCCAGAACCGTGGAAGTGATGATACAATTATATTGTAAAAATCACCATGGGCTAACAGTCAAGGATTGCCCGAGTTGCTCCGAATTACAGAATTATGCTTTGGACCGGCTCAATCACTGTCCCTTTAGCGAAGGCAAGACATCCTGTAAAAACTGCCCAATTCATTGCTACAAACCTGGAATCAAGGATGATATCAAACAGGTTATGCGTTATTCCGGTCCCAGAATGATGTTGAGACATCCTGTATTAACGGCTTTCCATTTCATCGATAATACCCGCAAAAAACCATTGACTGTCCTTGGTCAAAAGAGGGACCAAAGTCTTGATCTAGCCGAAGACTGTAATGGTCCAGTCAGCTAGTCCAAGGCAAATACCAAAGAGTAACAATTCTTCAATCTTAAATGTTAAATCAAAAATAAGCCATCTATCTGCGCCTACGGCTACGATACACAGGCCCAGGAACAATAAATCTTCAATTTTAAATTGTAAATGTTAAATCAAAAATGAGCCACCCAGGAGAGTCGAACTCCTGACCTACGCATTACGAATGCGTTGCTCTGCCAACTGAGCTAGGGTGGCATGGCTTAAAAAGCGCGTGAATATAGATTTTGCTTAAACGCTTGGCAAGCAATGCGAGAGCAACAAATTGCATTCATTCTTAACCAAGTTGACATTTTAAAAAGACTGACAACACTGTTTGAGGCAATTACTTTAACAGACTATGGAAATATTAACCTTACTCCTGATTATTACCATTACAGCCATCTCAGCTGTAACGATCTGGATGAACCTGCCTGGAAGTTTCCTCATGCTCGTATTTATCTTAATCTGGGCCTGGTTTGGTGATTTCGTTCTCATCTCCCTTACTGAAATATTCATCATATTCGGACTCCTGGTCTTGCTGGAAATACTCGAGTTTGCCCTTAGCGGCCTGGCAGCCAAATATGGGGGAGCTGAAAAACGTTCGGCTTTTCTTGCCGTGATAGGTGGAGTTCTGGGAACAATCGTTTTAGGAAGTTTGTTCTTTATTGTGGGCGCAATACTTGGTCTGCTGATAGGATCCTATCTGGGAGCCTATTGGGGCGAGCATCAGGCAGGCAAAGCTCCTGATGAAGCAAGACGAGCTGCTCTGGCTGCCCTCATGGGAAGTATTGCCGGGAAACTATTAAAAAGTGCCACGACGGTAATAATTGGAGTCTGGATGATCCAGGAAATTCTATGATCCCTAAGACAAAAATGACCTTGCTTTTATATCTGGCTGTTGGGCTTACATCGCTCGCAGCTCAGGATCTGCATATCACCCGGCTACACTATGGTGGGGGTGGTGACTGGTATGCAAATCCCAGTTCACTCCCCAATCTGATTCACTTTATTCGTAGTGAAACCAATATTCGTGTAGACCCTGAGGAATCGAGAGTCAAGATCACGGATACAGATCTCTATAACCATCCCTTTCTGTATATGACAGGACATGGTAATGTGAATTTTAGCAAGGAAGAGGTGCATAAACTTCGGGACTATCTCACGGGTGGTGGCTTCTTACATGCCGATGATAATTATGGCATGGATGCATCCTTCCGTAGGGAAATGAAAAAAGTATTTCCCAAAAAGGAATGGGTTGAGCTGCCCCATGATCATCCACTTTTCAGCTCATATTTTTCCATCGGAAACGGTTTGCCAAAGATTCATAAGCATGATGAAAAAGCCCCTCAAGCTCTGGCACTCTTCCACCACGGCCGTATCATTGCCCTCTATACCTATGAAAGTGACCTGGGAGATGGCTGGGAAGATGTTGAAGTACATAAAGATGGGGAAAAGAAGCACCGAGCCGCCCTTGAGATGGGCACGAATATTTTAATTTATGCATTTACCCACTAAGACATGACCGACTCTACCAAATCTACTTCAACACCCGCTGGAACTGCCACTCCAGAGCTCTTGCAGCTGGCTCAACATGCCAGAAGTGAAGCCCGCGGCAAGGGTGCCTTATTGGGAGTCGCTGGATTTACAATCATTGCAATATTGGCAACTATTTTTGTCTGGCTGGAAAGCTTTCGCTACTTCTCTCCAGAGTTTAAAACAATTTTTCTTACCCTAATTGGTGGACTGGGTCTGCTTCTGGTGGTTGGGATCCTCGGGATGTATTGGCTTTTAAAAAGGCAACAAATTGAATCCACAAAACCAGAAAATCTGGCTCTCCAAATCGGTGAAAAGCTCCCTGAAATTGGAGATCGGATTTTAAATGCAGTTCAGCTGAGTAACAGGGAAACGCCTGATGGTATCTCAGACAGTCTGCATCAAGCCGCTGTTCAATCAGGAATTAAGGTCATTGAACAAGTTCCAGGTGGTCTATTATTCCCAACCGACACGATCTATAACTATCTAAAAAAGGTTGGTATGGGAGTCGCTGTACTTCTATTGCTATACGTGATTAATTTTCAGGATACAAATGCTGCTATTGCTCGTCTGAGTCAACCTGAGGTTGCCTTTGAGTATCCATTACCCCTTGAACTGAATCTGAAAGCAGAGACACATCAGGTTTTAGCCGGTGATAGCCTCATGTTGACCGGGATGATTAGCGGACGATCTCTGGACAAGGTTGAATTGATCATTCAAACGAGGAAAGACACAAGTATTTTCCCTGTGGATGTGACTGATGAGCGTTTCAAGCTACCCATGAATCATTTGCTAACTAGTTTTACAGCGATTGCCAGAGTTGCAAACAATCGCTCATGGGAACCCTGGGAAGAGATCCGTTCAAATGTAGTGGATGTCCAGGTCATCAATCGTCCATTGGTCCAGGATTTAACAGTTCGCATTCGACCTCCTTCATATACAAGATTACCTACGGAAATATTTACCCGCAACATTATGGATATTAGCGGATTCAAAGGTTCTCGTATAAGTCTTGAGGGGCTTGCTTCGAAAGATATCGCTTCTGGTGCAATTCATTTTGAGAATTCAAAATCAATCCCGCTTGAGATGATGGGAACTCGCTTTAAAGTCGCTTTTACTCTCAATAGGGCTGACCAGGCCTGGATTGAATTGGTAGACCATGAAGATGTCAACAATCTGGATCCATTGGTCTATCCCATATATGTCTCCACAGATGTTGCCCCCATAGTCAGAGTTTTAGTTCCCGGGCAGGATGTGATCATTGGTGATAATATGGTACTTCCTACCCGGTTGAAATTGGACGATGATTTTGGCTTTTCCAGCCTGGAGCTTAACTACGAGATACAGCATCCTGACTATCTCGTGGAAGATACCACTATCTATAAAGTGAAAGTTGATCTACCAAGAACTGATTTGAGTTCTCTGGAATTTAACTTTACCTGGGACTTGAACGATGTGAGTATGATGCCCGAAGATGCCATACAATATTGGTATACTGTTTGGGATAACAATAGTGTGGATGGATATCAAAAAGCCTCCTCCCAAAAATGGTTAGCCAGATTGCCTTCCCTGGATGAGATGTTTGAGGAAATTGCTCAGGGCAACGAACAGGTCAAACAGGAGCAGGAAGATATTCTTGAAGTGGTTAAGGAAATCAAGGAAAAGGTGAGCGAGCTCGCACTGGAAGTACAAAAGGATCCCAATCTTTCATGGGAACAGCAACAGGAAGCCAGCGAGGCCATTGAGCAGGTCAAAGACCTTAAAGAACAATTAGAGAACATCAGTGAACAGCTGGATCAGATGATGACCTCCGCTGAAGAGCAAAACCTTTTTAGTGATGAGACCCTGGATAAATACGCCGAACTCCAACAACTCATGGAGCAACTCATTACCCCAGAATTGCAGGAGGCCATGGAGCGTCTCCAGGAAGCCATGGAACAAGACAATCCCAGGGAGATGGAAGCGGCCCTTGAAGATTTTCAATCCGCCATGGAAAATTTTCAGAAAAGTGTAGAGCGCACACTGGAAATATTCAAGCAGGTTGAGATTGAACAAAAAATCGATGAGCTGGCCACCCGCTTAAATGATCTTGCCGAAAGGCAGGAAACCTTAAACTCTGACATTCAGGATGGAGACACAGCTGATGCTGCCATGCAGGAAGAAAAAATATCAAATGATTTTGATAAAGCTCAAGAATTGGCAGAGACCTTAGAGGATCTCCTCGATCAATCTGAAGACCTCTCCTCAGAATCTGTTCAGGATTTGCAGGAGCAAATGGAGCAGGAACAAATCAGTCAAAATCTTGAGGAAGCAGCTTCGCTCATGGAGTCCGGCCAAATGTCCCAGGCTATGCCCCCATCAGAGCAAGCCGAGAAATCATTGAAAAAGATGGCCGCTCAATCGGGTGAGATGCAGTCAGCTCTCCAACAGCAAATGATGGCAGAAGTGATGTCCGAATTTCGATCAGCATTGTTAAAGACCTTAAGACTTTCGCAGTCTCAAGAGGATCTGGAAGGACCTACATCAAGGACTTCCCGCCAGAGTTCACTGCTCAGGGATTACGCTGATTCACAGATGGGTCTCATGCAGGGGTTACAGCAATTATCTGCAGAACTTCAGGAGCTGGGTAACAAAACTTTTGCTGTTTCTCCTTCAATGGGTCGATCTATGGGTAGCATACAAGCTCATATGCAGGAAGCCATCAAGGGGTTGGAAGCCAGGAATCCCCGACAATCCTCACAATCACAGGCAGCCGCTCGAGAAAGCTTGAACCGAATGGCTAGGCAATTAGCCAATTCAATGGAATCACTCCAGCAATCCGGGGAATCCAGTGGCTTTAGCGAATATATGCAGCAATTGCAGCAAATGGCGGGACAGCAACAAGGTCTCAACCAGCAAACTATGATGCAAATGGGTGCTGGAAGTCCTTCCATGATGCAGCAGCTTGCACGCCAACAAATGCAACTTCGAGAAGCACTCAAGCAGATTGAGAATGGTATGGGTTCAGATTCGCGCATGCTGGGAGATCTGGGAAAAATTGGTGATGAAATGGAAGAGGTTGCCAAAAAGCTACAGGGGAAAAGACCCTCCCAAAAGATACATGAGCAGCAGGAACGCATACTTAGTCGACTTCTGGATGCCCAGCGATCTGCAACCAAGAAAGATTTTAGTAAGAAGAGAAAATCTGAGACTGCAGGGACGAATCCATTCTGGACTGGCAGGGATGATCTACCCGAGGATCTTGGTGAAACACGTAATCAACTTTACGAAGAATTGATATTTAGCCTGAAACAAGACTACACACGGGAAGAGCAAGCGCTTATCCGTGAATACTTCAATCGGTTGGAGGCTGAACTCAATGAATAAAGTCATTCCAGGAATTTTGTTTGTTCTCCTCTCGATTCCTCACCTGGTATTGGATACTGCCAATGCACAAGGCCCTCAAAGTCGAACGAAGACACAGGATCAAATAATAGAGCAGCGGGCAGCATCTCTTGCCCGGTTGGGTAGAACTGAAGAGGCTGTGGATCTCTATCTCGAAATATTGTATAAAAATCCACGCAACTATAATGTCTATTTCAGAGTCAGCAATCTTATGCCAGGTCCACAGAATGCACCGGTTCTGCTTGAAATTTTAGGGGATATTCTAAAAACTCAATCAAAGAATACTCGTCTTTCAGCTGAAAAGGGTCGTTTGCTCTATTTGCTTGATCGAAAAGAGGACGCTGTCCAGGACTGGCAGAGGATTATTCAAAAAAACCGCAATGACAGATTTATTTATACCTCAGTTACAAATGCTATGCTCCAAGCCGGTGCAAATACAGAAGCCATTGAGCTGTTAAATAAGAGCAGAATTGATTTAAACGACCCCCAGGCTTTTGCTTTCGAACTGGCGCGCATTTATGCAGCAACACATGACTATAATCTTGCCAGCAAGGAATACCTTTCCCATCTTGATAAAAATCCAGGCATGCTAGATCATATAAGCAATCAACTCATCCGGCTTCTTGAGAATGATGGTGCATTTGAGCTGATAAATGCCAATATGAAGCATAGAATGGCACTCCCAGGTGAGCATCACACGCTGGTTTTGGCACAGGCAAAAATTCTTCTCCATGAACAGCATTATGCAGAATGTGCCAGAACCATTCTTGCATCAGATGTGAGTCGCTCCATGAAGGATGTCATGGCGATCGCCAATGATCTTATGGCTGAACAAGCCTGGGTCCCTGCAGCTGATTTGTTTCTATATATCTCTGCAAACAGTAAGGATAAACGTCAAATTGGTGAAGCACTTTTAAACCTGGCATCTACCTATGAATACCGACTCCAGCGCGAGGATAGTTACAAATCTTTAAGTGGATATTTCCTGGGGAATCAATTTTTGGATCTTGATGTCAGATTTCCCAGTGATGAGGATGCCTCTCTGGAAAGAACTTTGAAGCTTTATGATAGTTTGCAGACTCTGCTTCCTCGTACGAGTGAGGCTTTTCAGGCTTCATTTCATATAGCCGAAATTCAGTTAATGGTGAGCGGTGATGTGGATCGCGCTATTCGGGGGTTTCAAAACATATTTACCAATGCCCCCCGTAACGATATTCGATTGGCAGGGGGTAGAAGGCTCGTGGATGCCTGGCTGGTAAAGGGTGATACTTCAGCTGCCATCCATATTCTCGATGAGATAGTGGATGAATTGAGGCTCGATGAGGATGCACCGCAAATCGTTGCCTCCAGAATCAAAATAAGAATCCATCAAGGTGATCTAGCAAGGTTAAAACGTGAATTGCTCAATTTGAGTGGTGCAGCGTCTCCGGCAGACCCAATATTTAATGACGGTCTTGAATTAATGGCCCTATTAGAAAGCAATGGTGAGGAAGATGACCCCCTACTTAAAAGCTATCTGAAAGCAGAGCGGTTTGTTAGTCAGCACAAACTCACTGAAGCGATCAAAACGCTTGAGGACATTCGAGGTGAGTCGACTTCTATTGCAGATGAAGCCGGTGTAAGATCAATTCAAATTCTCCTGGCTCTCGGTAATTCAAATGAGGCAGTCCAAGCCATGGATAGATTTTTGAATACTTATTCTGATTCACCCTGGAGAGCGCATGTCCTGGTCTGGCGGGGAGAAGAACTTCAATTTACACAAAACACCCCTCAGGCTGCGATCCCATTCTATGAGGAAGTCATCGTCAATCATCCCCAATACCTCGGTATTCAGGATTTGAGAATCAGGTTAAGAAGTCTAATAGGTGGTGGTTCATGATACGGTTGAAACAATTATTGGGAATATTACTGCTAGTGGGCACCCTATTCTCACAAAAGATTTTGATCCCCATGGATGAGAGCCAAACAGATCATCTCAAAGCCTATGGAGTGGCTTTTTGGATTTTGGAGCGCGATATAGACATCGAATGGTTGTTGAATTATCGTGGTGGTAGTTTTCTTATCGATAATTATACAGATATTGTTCGTGAATTAAGACTGAGGGATGTAAAATTTGAAACTGCTCCTCCTGGAGCGGAGATTAATATCTATGCCACCATTGAATCCAACAATATGGATATTGTTCTCCTGGAGAAGGCACCAAAGGTTGCAGTTTATTCTCCGCCTGGAAAACAGCCCTGGGATGATGCAGTCACATTAGCGCTGGAATATGCCGAAGTTGAATATGATGTGATTTGGGATGCCGAGGTCCTGGATGGAAAACTCAGTGATTATGACTGGCTACATCTACACCATGAGGATTTTACTGGTCAGTATGGGAAATTCTATCGCAACTATCGTAATGCGGCCTGGTACCGAAAACAACAAAGTGAATATGAAGCTTTTGCCACTTTAAGAGGCTATCCCAGTGTCTCTGAAGAGAAAAAGGCCGTGGCTCGCAGAATTCGGGACTATGTATTCAAGGGAGGTTTCCTATTTGCAATGTGTAGTGCCACAGATGCCCTGGACATCGCTTTATCTGCGGAGGGTGTAGATATAGCAGCTACCCCGTATGATCATGATCCAGTTGATCGTCAAGCTCAGTCAAAACTGGCATTTGGTAAAACCATGGCTTTTGAGAATTACCAGCTAATTACCGATCCTATGGTCTATGAATATAGTAATATCGATGAACCACCAAGTGATCGACCACGAACTCGAGGAGCTGAGGCTGACTATTTTACGCTTTTTGAATTCTCAGCTAAATGGGATCCTGTACCCACTATGCTAACTCAGAACCATGTCGGAGTGATCAAAGGATTCATGGGACAGACAACTGGTTTTCGAAGATCGACGATAAAAAAACATGTGGTTGTGATGGGTGATGTCCCTGGTCAGGAACAAGTAAAATACATTCACGGAGCACTGGGAAAAGGGACCTTCACCTTTCTTGGTGGTCATGATCCAGAAGACTATCAACACTTTGTAGGGGATCCACCAACACAGTTATCGCTTCACCGGAACTCACCAGGTTATAGATTAATCCTCAACAACATCCTCTTTCCAGCTGCCAAGAAGAAGGAACGCAAAACCTAGACGAATCTCTTTACGAGCTGCACCTGTTAGCCAAGTCACTTCTACAATTGATATATACCTACCTCGCATTCTTGTGTTGTTGCACTCCAGCTCAATACCGATATTTCATGCTTAAGAAAAAAAGGGATAGGAGTTATACCATGCGTAAAATTGTCATCATATCATTTGCATTGTTGCTGATATTGGGATCAGTAGCTTTTGCAGAAACAGACGATGCATCTATCACCATCACCATTGCTAACGATGATGTGGATTGGTGCAATTTCCAGTATCCGAGTACAGGATCATTTGAAACCAATAATCAATTTCTTACCTATGCTCAGGTTTATGAATCAGGGGTAACCGACGAAGCTGGTCAGGGTGCCGATATTTTTGCCTGGATCGGTTATTCTGAAACTGATAGCGATCCATCAGGGACTGGGTGGACCTGGGTAACAGCAGCCTACCATACTGACAATGTAAATAATGATGAATATGTCCTTGACCTGGGGAATACGCTTTCCAGTGCCGGGACATTCTATGTTGCCAGTCGATTTTCCAGGGATAGTCTGAACTATAGCTATGGTGGCTATGGAGGTGATGGAGGTGGCTTTTGGGACGGCACCAACAATGTGAACGCAGTTTATACGGTAACTGTAAATACAGCCCCTGAACTTGCCACTATTGGAAGTCAGACCCTGACTGAAGAAACCCCAATTATTATCGAGCTATCAGCCTCAGATGCTGAGGGCAATACAATTACCTATTCTGTTGAGGGTGGCTCAGCTGAAACCGTGTTAGCTACTGTGAGCAATGATACTTTATTTCTAACACCTGCTACTAACTATTTTACATCAGAAGCTATCTCCATTACGGTTACTGCTGAAGATGGGCATGGTGGCTCAGATTCTGAAGTCGTCGCCGTCACGGTAACCAATGTGAATGATGCTCCAGTCATTGCTGGCATCTCTGATCAGACTGGTTCTGAGGGGGCTGAGTTGACTTTTGATCTTAGCGCCACAGATGCTGATAATGATGCATTAACGTGGACCAGTGACAATTTACCAACTGGTGCAGTGCTTACTGACAATGAAGATGGCACAGCGACTTTTACCTGGACACCTGATTTCACGCAGGCTGGAACCTACTCAGCAGTTCAATTTATAGTGAATGATGGTCAAGGTGGTGAAGCGCTTCTGCGGATGGCAACTCAGAGGTAATCGATCTTGTTTCCCAAGCTTAGACGATCGTTGTTAATACTTCTGACAATCCTGCCAGCAAGTCTGCTATTTGCTGACGGTGATACGCTGAGTATCAACATTATCATTCAGGATGTTGTAACAGTGGAAGAGGCTTTTGTGCCTCAAGCGTTTGCTTTACATCCCCCTTATCCTAATCCCTTTAACCCGGATGTAAACTTATCAATTGATATATCAGAGCAGACTCAAACGCATGTGAGCATTTGGAATCTGCGTGGCCAAGAAATTGTAGTGCTTGAAAATGGTATTCTCGAGCCTGGTAGATACACATATCAATGGCATGCTGAGGACCATGCCTCTGGCATTTATATTGCTCGAGTTCGTACTGAGCAGTATGAAGGCAGTCATAAGATCAGCCTGTTGAAATAGGACTCTTTTTCGAATATATTATCAGACTTTTTAGAAATTGATTTTGGAGGGAAAATGAAAAGATTGATAACGTTAGCTATATTTGTTCCAATCATTGCACTGTGTACTACCTATAACACAATATCGGTAAATGGATCCAATAGTGATTGGGAGTCCGACGAAGACTTAGTGACAACTTCGGTTGGTTACACGGATTATTTTACCTGGGATGCATCCAACTTGTACTTTGCTATAGGTGGTTCTGACGCAGATACTGACAATAAGGTACATTTTATTTATATTGACACTGATCCTCAAACAACCGCTACGAACGGGACAGGGACAACATCAAGTATTGCCTGGAACCTGACGCATACGCTACCATTTACAGCAAATTATGCATTTGCATATAAAGTCCAATCTGGTGATGATTATTACAACTTAAGGAAATACACAACCAGTTGGCAATCTGATCAAACATATTCAGGAAGTGTCAGTATTGGCACAGATTTATTGGAAGTTAGCATCCCATGGTCTGAAATTGGAAGTCCCAGCCAAGTTTAT
>Ga0209151_1002100_pt1 | contig 11239 bp, 7 predicted proteins | sample SaaInlV_DNA_165m_FD_184688 | JGI IMG/M metagenome (GOLD analysis project Ga0209151, IMG submission 184688) | Marine microbial communities from expanding oxygen minimum zones in the Saanich Inlet - SI075_LV_DNA_165m (SPAdes) (version 2) | ecosystem: Environmental > Aquatic > Marine > Unclassified ...
GGAAGACCCATGCCTATAGTGCCTGAAATGAGAGCTATCTGGGATGCTTTAAGAACCCAGTATCAAGCGGTACTGGGCGGTAATGTCACACCGGAAGACGCTGCCAAGCTGAGCCAGATGAATGCCGAAAAACAGATAGAAGAAATGAATCTGATCATTCAACCGACCTATCAGGCAACTATAATAAAAATTCTAGCACCTTTAGTATTCCTTCTCATCATGTGGTTTTCAAAAAAACATTTTACCCAATTCTTTCAGCAATTTCAAAAAAATCGCTTTGCCTACTATATGATCATACCTTCAGTATTTGGAATCTTTGCTGTAGTGATATTTCCATTTTTCTATAACATTTTTATTTCACTCTCGAATTTTTCATTGAGAACTTTCAGAGACTGGCAATTGGTTGGATTTCATAATTATATCAGCGTGTTCAAAGAACCATTGTTTTATTGGGTATTTATAAAAACAGTTGTCTGGACATCTGTAAACCTCATTTTTCATGTAACTCTTGGCGTCTTCCTTGCCCTTTTAATTAACCGGACAATGCCGGCAAAACCAATACTCCGTACTATGCTGATTATTCCATGGGCTTTGCCTCAATATATCTCAGCTCTGACCTGGCGGGGAATGTTTAACCAGGAATATGGTTCGATCAACCTTTTGCTAAATAAATTTTTTGCTATGGATCCCATCCAATGGCTGAGTCAACCGTTTGAAGCATTCACCGCATGTATTATGACCAATATCTGGTTGGGATTTCCATTCATGATGGTTATCGCACTTGGCGGTTTGCAGTCCATACCCAGGGAAATGTATGAAGCAGCCAGGGTTGACGGTGCTAATTCCTGGCAGCAATTTGTCAAGATTACACTTCCCATGTTGAAACCGGTAATGATACCTGCGATAATACTGGGCACAATTTGGACATTCAATAATATCAATGTGGTCTGGCTTGTCAGTAATGCCGGAGAGCCTTCGGATCAAACACATATTCTTGTGAGTTATGTATATAAAGCCGCTTTTAATCTTTATAGATATGGATATGCAGCGGCGATGTCCATGTTGATATTCCTTATCCTTCTTACTTTTGGTCTTGTATTCATGAAAAAGACCGATGCTACCGGGAGTAATGTTTACTAATGAATAATAAATTAAAAACCTGGTTGATCTTTACCTTTCTCACCATTTTTACCTTATTTACCGTTTATCCTGTCTTAAACATAATTAGTGTTTCTTTACGAACGGATAATGCTTTCCAGACAAAGTCACTTTCATTCCTCGATTTTGATGAAGAATACACTGACATAAATAATAACGGAAACTGGGATAAAGGAGAGCCTTTTAATGATGAGAATTTCAACAATTCCTGGGATTCTGGATCCAGTCTGAATTCTTATAAAACATTATTCACTGAAACCTCATTCTTGCGATGGGCCTGGAATTCCTTTCTGGTAACTCTTGTGGTAACCATTACCGGCGTAGCCCTGGCATCCACAGGTGGTTATGCCATTTCACGTTTCAATTTTAAAGGCCGGCAGTTTACCATGATCTCTCTTTTAACAACGCAGATGTTTCCGGCAACAATGCTCCTGCTGCCATTCTTTATACTGTTGTCAAAGCTGGGATTGATAAATTCATATATTGGCCTGATAATAATCTATTCTTCAACTGCACTTCCATTCTGTATATGGCAAATGAAGGGTTATTATGATACCCTTCCAGCTGCTTTAGAAGAATCTGCCAGATTGGATGGCTGCAGCCAATTCCAGGCATTTTATAAAATAATATTACCATTATCATCACCAGCTTTAGTGATTACGGCATTGTTTAGTTTCATGGCAAGCTGGAATGAATATGTCGTCGCCGCCATAGTACTTCAAGACCCTGAACTGTATACACTTCCCCTTGGTTTGAAATCGTTTCAGGCCAGTCTGGCAACTCAGTGGGGATTGTATGCCGCCGGTGCTGTTGTGGTAAGTATACCCGTAACAATTTTATTTATTTCACTGGCCCGCTATCTCGTTTCAGGATTAACAATGGGCAGCGTAAAGGGATAAAATGGAGAATATTAAAACTCATTCTTTTGAATTGCAAATGCATTCAAACAATATAAATATAGTGTAAGGAATTTATTATGGATTGGAAATCTAACATCTTTGATAAATCAATTGCTTTGTTCTTAATCTTGATTTTTATTACGCAAGTATCTGCCGGTGTATCATGACGTCGGCCCATTCTCCCAGGTGGGGGACTCAACCAGCGAAATGATACGATTAAGGGGACTCTGGTAATTGGCAGCGGATATGAATACGAGTATCTAAATGAGGTTCAATATGAAGACCGCACAGCACCAAACCCCAATTACGAGAAAACAATTAATTCAACATTAATATTTTATCTGAATTATGGAATAACAAATAATTTTTCTATTGAGGGTATATTGCCCTGGCGGCGAGTTGTAAATAATAAGTTCACCTATGATTCCAGGCAATTTATTCGAATGTCCCATGGATTTGGAGATGCTATTCTTATGGGAAAATATCGATTCCCTGTCATGGATGAATGGGCAAACATCACAATTGGGGCCGGTGTCAAACTGGCAAATGGCAGGCTTGAAGAACCGGATGGCAGTGGATCCAGAATCAGTGATAATCTTCAAATCGGATCAGGAACGATTGATCCTGTATTGTCCATATATGCATCGCATGCCTCTCTAAATAAAAAATGGTTTTTCTATACAAACTTTATTACCCGAATTTCCAGTGATGAAAATATCTATGGATATAAATACGGAAATGAATATCATTCAACATTTAGCGCAAATTATGATTTGACAGATTTTATTTTTCTGCAAAGTAGTATAGAATTTATATATACTGAAAGGGATACTGATCAGTATGGTCATCGTATTAAACGGGAAAGAGGCGGCAAATGGCTATATTGGACGCCTGGTATTAGCTTACGTCTCACACCAGATTTTATTCTTGACATGCAGTATCCCATCCCTGTTTATCAGTACGTGAACGAAAGCCAGTTAATCTCACCGGGATTTTTAAGAATGAACATCTCTTATGAATTAGGAGGTGAATAATGAAGCAAACTAGCTTTCTAACAATAATTATTACTTCTTTATTTCTATCCTGCTCAGAAGATGCACCCACCTATTTTTACGAACCAGTCAATTTTGAAATTCTCCGTCTCGGCTCAAATATAATTGACCTAGTATTATCTCAAGATGGCAATACCCTTATTGCTTCTGATGCAGGAAATAACCGGATCATGTTTTTTGATGTGTCTGGTGAAATGTTCCTCACCGATGTTTTAGTAGTGGGATCCAAACCAAATGGATTGACCCTTTCAGCTAATGATGATTATGTATATGTATCTCTAAGCGGAAGCTCAAGTATTGCAGTGGTGGAAATTGCATCCAGGGAAGTTTCTTATATACCATTAGAAGAAGATGGACCCATGGATGTGGAAGTTTTGGGTGATTTGTTTATCACAACTTTTATATCTGATCAATCCGTATATCACAGGACAAAATTGTATAATATTGCGTCCCATGAAGAACTGGCCAACAAACCAAAGGCTGGTTTGATTACTAAATCTGATGTGGGGAATTCCATTTTTGTTCTCGATAAATCTTTTGAAAGAGTTGGTCTTTATCGCTATGATATTTTAAATAATAACCTCGAAGGGAATATTCAATCTTCAGATATCGCTTTACATCCTGCAGAGTTCAATGATCTTCATTATGTACATAATGTTGGTGTGGCCGTGGCAATTAGTGGTCTGGATTTTGAGGGCAATGAGATAAAAAATGTATTTCTCTTTGAACCAGATGGTTTAAACCTACTGGCTCATCTCGATAGTAAATCTGCACCCCTAGCTTTAGCTTCTTTAGATAATGGATCCAGTATATTTGTCTCACCCTCGAAAGAGGATGGAGCCGGCACATTCATCATTGAATTTGATACTGAAAACTTTCTTCAGAGAAACTATTATCTGACTGCAGGCCGACTGGCAAAAAGTGTCCTTGTAATTGATTCAGAAAATCAATACATCTACTGTGCTGTGGATGATCAGGCTGATAATTCAAATGATGAACCATATTCAAATAATTCATTTGATATTCAGAGAATCCGGATTGTGCCACACGATACTTATAACATAAACGACTTTTGATTGAAATGGTGTAAATGACAATTATAAGACTCTTATATATCTCTTTTTTATTGAATTTGAGTTTTACTCAACCTCAATTTATTGAAGTCTCTGAATTCGCTGGCGTTCAATCAGCAATCCAGGGCAGGGGGGTCTGTATAGTTGATATTAATAATGATAATCTGGACGATATCTTCGTCTGCAATCACTCAGGAAATGATAAGTTATATTTGAATAATGATAATTTTCAATTTACAGATATTAGCGATGAATCCGGTATTGCTTATTCAGGAGCGTCTCAGGTGGCTGTAGCTGCCGATTATGATTCTGACGGTTTTGTAGATGTATTTGTCGGTGTATCCAATAACCTCGCCAAATTATATCGAAATAACGGCAACGATACCTTCACTGATACCAGTATTGATGTGGGCTTGATTTACACTGGCAATATACTCGGTGCCGCCTGGGGTGATTATAATAATGATGGTTGGCTTGATCTGTACATTGCTAATTTTAATAACAGAAACTACCTTTTTGAGAATAATAATGGCTTATTTACCGACGTCACCTTTGAGGTTGGGGCTCAGGGTCCCATGAATGATTTATGCATGCAGGCTATTTTCCTTGATTATGATGAAGATGGTGATCTCGAGATTATAGGGACACAGGATGGTTATCGAGGTAATTATCTTCTAACTATGCAGCCAAACAACATGTATTCTGATATTGCCAGCATGGTGGGAATTGAAGCTGATGATATATTACAGGGCATGGGGGTGATGGCTGGTGATTATAATCGGGATGGTCTATTTGATCTGTATTTTACCAATTTACATGAAAATATCTTGTTCAGACAGGATGAAAATGGCATGTTCACCGATGTGTCAGCAGAATCAAGCACCCAGGATCAGCCCATGAGTATGGCCTGGGGATCATCCTTTTTTGATGCTGATAATGATGGCTGGTTGGATATATTCAGCAATAATGAATCTGGATTTGGTGGAGTACCAACATCATTTTTCCATAACCTAGGTGACGGTACATTTTCAGATATAGCCATCAATTCAGGATTGTACCTATGGAACAGTGGTTATGGATGTGCAATTGCTGATTTTGAGAATGATGGTGATATAGATATGGTGGCAGTTGGTTATGATGTTGAAAATGGTATTCTATTATTTGAAAATCAGAGCCCTCAAAAGAACTGGCTGCAATTTCGACTTTCCGGTAACACCCCGAATAGATTTGCAATAGGGTCGGTAATTACAATCTGGATAGACGGGGAGCTACAAAAGCATGTTTTGCAAGCGGGTACAGGATTTTGTTCGCAGGATTCCTACACTATTGGTTTTGGCCTGAATGAATTGACATCAGTCGACTCAGTTGTCGTTAGATGGCCATCGAATCAGATCACCTATTTTCCCATGGAAGTAAATACGCTTATTTCAATAAATGAAGATCAGATCTGTATTCCGTATGGAGAGGTTAACGGTGATTTTTCAATTGATGTGCTGGATATTGTCGCCGTTGTGGCCTATATATTCGATTCCCTTAATTTCGATGAGTTGCAGAACTGCCAGGCAGATCTGAATCAGGATAATTCCATAGATATACTCGATGTTGTTATCATCGTTTCGGTAATTTTATAATTTGGAGAAAATGTGAAAAAAGTTAATTTATTTGTATTTACATTGATGATTCTTCTTTCATCAACTATGAATGCACAATATGTCTATTGGGAGCCGGAAATCCCGATTCCCGGTGGTGAAATCACTATCTATTATAATACCATTGAAGGCGCATTGCCGGATAATACCATGCCCGTCTATATTCATCTTGGATACAATGGCTGGCAAGATACAGAAGATTATGCAATGACCTTTCAGCCTGAAATAGGGAATGGCTGGTGGGCATATGAATATTCTATTCCCGTAAATGCCGGTACTATTGATTTTGTATTTACTGATTTGAACAATAATTGGGATAATAACGGAGGTATAGGCATCGACTGGCATATCAGTCTGAATTATTACTGGATACCATTCAATCCTACTCCCAATGATGAAATTTCTATTGTACTAAATAATACTACACAGGGTGGATCTCTCGCCTGGACTGTAGATGACGGTAATAATCATACGTTGCCTATAAGTGATTACTGGCCCGATGGTACAATAGTTCAAGACGATTATGCTCTTACGTCATTGTTAAATTCAGGTGACGGGACACTAAATCTGCTGTTTGAGGCAATGAACTCAGGTGAGCAAGTTGTTGAATCCATAAAATTCAGAATACTTTGGGATGATGGCAATTGGGATGTAGGTAGCAATGGTCAGGTAATTTATTATGATATATATTTCGATTATGCATTTTATCAGGATGATCCATATGTATTTTTCACATCACCTGATGAAGGTGTAGAAATCATTGGGCAAACTGAACTTGCAATTGTTGGTACTGCAGATTATGTCGAGTTCTGGGCCAATGGTTCTTTCATTGATGAAGCTACATCATCACCGTTTACAGTTATATGGGAACCAGATCCAACTCTATTTGGGGATATTCAAATTATTGCCCGTGCCGAAGGTGAAAATGGTCGGGTGACATTTTTATTCCGCAATGTTTACATTCCTTATTTAATTGTCGAAGAGCCGGTGCCTGAATGGGTTGACGATGGTGTAAACATTGATGGTAATACAGTCATTATATCCCTGTATGCTCCCGCAAAAGAATATGTGGCCATCAAAGGTAATTGGAACTCTAATTTCCCTGATGGTGAAATGATGAAGTTTTCCGGTGACACTTTGTGGTGGTACCAGACTGAATTGCCTGATGGTGACTATTCGTACCAATATGATGTCGCTGGTGATAGATTGATGGCAGATCCGTGGTCAAAGGATGTTGAATGGAAAGATCCATCCGGTAATTGGGAAAGCGGTTTCTATGAGGATGCAAAAACGGTATTTACAGTTGGAACAGACCCTTTTGAATGGACTGATCAAAACTATACTATCCCCGATCAAAGAGATGTCATTGTATATGAAATGCATGTTGGTGATTTCAAAGGTGTACCTGGGGTTTTTGGTACCTACCAGGATATTATCGATAAAATTGAAGAAGGGTATTTTGAAGATCTCGGTGTAACGGCAATTGAATTGATGCCGGTAAATGAATTTGAAGGTGAAAATTCATGGGGATATAATCCGACTTTTTATATGGCACCTGAATCAACTTATGGCACTCCTGAAGAATTAAAAGAAATGGTAAATACAGCACATGTACACGGTATTGCAGTTTTGATGGATGTTGTATTTAATCACATGTGGGGAAGCGCGCCATTATTTTTAATGTACCAACCTACAAATAGCTGGGATTATGAAGATCATGATTATGTGAATGACCCGTATTTTCATAATCAGGAATCACAATGGGGATATAAACTTCAGCATTGGAACCCAAGAACACGTAAGCATATTGATGACGTATTAATGACTTGGGTACAAGATTATCATATGGATGGTTTTAGATTTGACCATACACAGGGTATTGGGTGGGATGCTTCAGGGACATGGGGTAATACCCATTATAGTAATGTATTGCATAATTATAATCCGGCGATTATTATCATTGCCGAAGAAGACAATTCATATAGAATCAATCAATCAAATTTTGATGCTGGCTGGGATTACAGCTTTTTCCATATGATGAAAGCCAATCTTCAGGAAACCCAGGATGGGGGACATAGTTTTGGTGATATGTATGATTTAGGAAGCCATATTGTGGCATCTTCACAAGGGTATGCAGATTTTACCGGACCATTAGTTTATCTCGAAAGCCACGATGAGACACGTATCATATATGAAGCAATTACCTATCAGGGTATGAACTTGGAAACAGCCCATAAAAAATCAAAATTGGGTTCCACCATTTTATTCACATCTCAGGGCACACCCATGTTGTACCATGGTCAGGAATTTGGTCAGAATGGAACCAGTCACTCTGGAGGTAACATACAACCACAGCCTTTGCAGTGGGGAAATCTTGAAACAGATATGGGTGCCGAATTATATCAACATTATCGAAATCTGATATTGCTCCGGAAAAATTATGAGGTTTTAAGAAGTGATATTTTTGATATCAAATATCAGAGCAATTTCAATAAAAGTATTGTTTATTGGCGCTTAGATGGATCGGAAGAAGTCATTGTTGTTGCAAATTTTGCCCCAAACCCAAAAACCATAAATATTGAGTTTCCTCATGCAGGTACCTGGTATGATTACAATACAGGTGAAAGCATAACCATCGATACAAACTGGTTAAACGATTATGAAATACCATCCTCAACGGCATTATTATTCTTAAATGAAATACCGGTTTTTGATGAAGGTAGTCTTATTCCCGGTGATGTAAATCTGGACAATGATATAGATGTTTTGGATATTGTCCTGATGGTTTCATTCATCATAAATGATGAGTATCCACCCTCAGAAAGTCTCCAATTCATCAATTCGGATTTAACCGAAGATGGTACTATTGATGTATTGGATATTGTATATCTTGTCGATTTAATATTAGGATAAAGTATGAGTACAGTTCGATTTGAAAATATCAATAAATTCTATGGTGACATCCAGGTATTGAACAATATTAATCTTGATGTTGAGGATGGCGAATTTCTTGTACTCGTTGGTCCATCCGGATGTGGAAAATCTACAACATTGAGAATGGTAGCTGGATTGGAGGACCCAACTGACGGTCAATTATTCATTGGAGATAAAGTAGTTAACGAAATTGAGCCATCAAAGCGGGATATTGCCATGGTTTTTCAGAATTATGCCCTTTATCCGCACATGAGTGTATTTGAAAATATGTCTTTTGGATTAAAAATACGTAAATTAGATTCAGCCGAAATTACAAAAAGGGTGAAAGAGGCGGCTGATATATTACAGATTGATGATTTGCTATTAAGAAGACCAAAAGAACTTTCCGGTGGGCAAAGACAAAGAGTAGCGTTAGGTCGATGCATTGTTCGAAATCCCAAAGTTTTTCTTTTTGACGAACCATTATCAAATCTTGATGCGAAATTACGTGCGGAAATGCGTGTTGAGATAAAAAAATTACACCAAATTTTAAAAACCACAATGATGTATGTAACACATGACCAGACAGAAGCCATGACAATGGGAAGCCGAATTGCTGTGATCAATAAAGGGGTTATTGAACAATTAGACACACCCGATAGAATATATCGTCATCCTGTGAATAAATTTGTCGCTGGATTTATTGGTTCACCTCAAATGAACTTCATTGAGGGAAATGTTAGTTCATCTGATGGCATCCTACATTTTGCATCTGGTAAAATTGATTTAGACCTTAGTGGACATAATTTTAATACTATTCCCAGTAAAGTGATATTGGGTATAAGACCGGAAAACATCTCTTTAAAAACAAGTGAGAATAAGTCATCAAATAATATTATAAAAGCAGTGGTGGATTTGATCGAGCCATTAGGAGCCGTTTCACTATTACATCTAAATAGTGATGGCATTAGATTCTCAGCGAGCATTAAATCGATCGAAAATATTATTGAGGGTATTGAAGCCGAATTCATATTTGATGGTTCATCATTTCATTTCTTTGATGCAGCCAGTCAGAAATATCTGGACTAAAATTCATTGATCAGGGCCCGAAAACTGATCACTAATTAAATAAAATGAAGACAATAACAAAAAAAGGAGAAAATAAATGAGAAAAATATTGATACAGCTTTTTGTGATGGGTGCTTTCGTTACATTAGCTTTTCCCGATGTTTTTATCACTGAATTAGCTGATCCAAACAATAATGCCGGCGCTAGATTTGTCGAATTATATAATAATGGAGCAGAAGTTGATTTAAGTACTGGGTGGATGTTACAAAGATATACTAATGGAAATGTCGATCCGCAAAGTCCTGTCGCTTTAACAGGCGTCATTGGAGCTGGCGGATATTATGTTATCAGTCCAAATGGTGGTGCTTTTTTAACTGCCTATGGTGTCGATGCCGACCAGGATATTGGTACTGGCGGTCCTGCAGATAGTAATGGTGATGATCAAATCTATTTAGTTGACCCTACCGGTCAAATTATTGATTTCTTTGGTGTACCCGGTGAAGACGGTAGCGGAACAGATCATGAATTTGAAGATGGTCGTGCTGAACGTACTGAATTCGTCATAACTGGCACTGATGTATTTGATGCCAATGAATGGTATATCGATAATGACTCAGGTGGTGGAGATGGATTCCAGGATGCTCCTGACGGATTTGATCCATTTGCATGGATTGGTGCCGGTGGCCCTCCAACAGATCCTCTTTTATCAATATCATCTCCTGGTAATGGAAGCACAATAAACGTTGATAATGTTGATGTTGTCTTCTCAGTAATGAATTTTGTTGTTGGTAATGCCGGTGAAGGTGATGGACATGTTCATTATCAAGTTGATAATGGAAGTACCGTAATGATATACAATACAGATCCTATATCCCTGACCAGTCTTTCAGAAGGCGATCATACCATAGCCATGTGGCTCGTTGATGATTCTCATGCACCTTTAGATCCTGCTGTTGAAGCATCGGTGAGCTTTGCAGTTCTACTTCCTGTAGAATTAACAATTGCTGAAATTCAAGGCATGGCGGATGCTTCACCCTATGACGGGATGCCTGTGATAACTGTTGGAAATGTAACTGGTGTGAATTATAATGGTATTTATATCGCTGATGCAGCCGGTGCCTGGAATGGTATTTGGGTCTATACCGGTGATTCTGGTGATTTGGCTATTGGTGATCTTGTAGAAGTTTCTGGTACCGTTGCTGAGTACTTCGGTCTAACTGAAATTGATGGATCTGCAGCACTTCTTGTGGCAGGACAACAAGTCATTGCAGCTACTCCTATTTCTACTGGTGACACAAGTGAAATGTGGGAAGGCGTTTTAGTATCTTATTCAAATGCTACATGCGATAATGCTGATCTTGGTTTTGGTGAATGGTCTGCCGATGATGGCAGCGGTAGTACCGTAATGGATGACCTCCTTGCTGATT
>Ga0209151_1002102_pt1 | contig 11236 bp, 6 predicted proteins | sample SaaInlV_DNA_165m_FD_184688 | JGI IMG/M metagenome (GOLD analysis project Ga0209151, IMG submission 184688) | Marine microbial communities from expanding oxygen minimum zones in the Saanich Inlet - SI075_LV_DNA_165m (SPAdes) (version 2) | ecosystem: Environmental > Aquatic > Marine > Unclassified ...
ATCTCGGTTTGGGACTTCATCAGGGATCGAACATCTGCTGAAAACAGGATCCCCTATCTACCAGATTTGCTGAGTGGAAAAGTCTGCCTGCTGAAAGCGTAACTGCATGGGGTTATTGAGAAGTTACGGATAATGATGCATTCAACTTTGTAAAAAAATACCGTGATTCTATTTTTGGTGAGACCCCTGTTGTCTTCACAGGAGTAAATTTCTTCCACCAGGAGATGCTGTCAAGCGTAAAGGGATATACCGGGGCAGCAGAAACTTTTGAGGGGGGTAAGACCCTGGACGTGATGCGACAGCTTCACCCGAATGTTGACCATATCGTTATTGTTATTGATAAAACGACGACAGGTGATGCAATTCGTAAGGATCTGGAGCCTATGCTGGCTCCGTTTAGTAATGATATACGTTTTGAGTTTTGGGATGATATTTCGTTACCACAGCTGCGCCAGAGACTTCCTAGTCTCAAGCGTGACACCTTAGTGTTACTGATGCCATTTGCCCGTGATAGCGAGGGTACCTACATCAGTTTTTCAGATGTTGCGAAAGAGGTATCTAAAAACGCATCGGTTCCTGTGTATGGAACTTGGGGCTTTTTTATGGGACATGGGATTGTTGGTGGTCGTCTGACCAATGCTCCGGCACAAGGCAGAGCAGCAGCACAGCTAGTACTTCGTGTGCTCAATGGAGAAGAGGCTGGAAATATACCCGTTACTACTACAGCACCAAGTGAGCTTCAGTTCGACTTTAGACAGTTAAAACGCTTTGATATTTCAATTAATGATTTAACTGAAAATAGCCAGGTTTTGTACCTTTCCTGGAGTGAGAAGTACAAAGCGTGGGTCATTTTTGGGGTTGGACTATCCCTGCTGTTACTTGCATTGATCATAGGGTGGGTCCGCAGTAGTCAAAAGCGACGATATAGTGAGCAGACGCTGGTGAAAAGTGAAGGGCGTTTTCGTTATCTCTTTAACTCATCTCCTGACCCGGTCTGGATTATTGATCACCATAAATTTGTAGAGTGCAACCAGGCTGCTGTTGATATGTTGAGGTATCCGGTTAAAGATCTCCTGCTGAACACACACCCAGCGGACCTCTCTCCAGAGTTTCAACCGGATGGTGAACGCTCATTTGATAAAGTAGAGCAGATATTGAACCTTGCTTTCGATAAAGGTGTCCACCGATTTGAGTGGGTACAGGCTCGCTTTGACAAGAGTGAGTTTTGGACTGAAGTCACGCTGTCTGCTATTGAACTTGAGGGGAGAGAGGTAATCTATTGTATTTGGCGTGATATTAATGATAAGAAAGAGCAGGAAGAGGTGGTGGCAGTTGCAGTTGAAGAGATCAAAAAGGCAAATTTGGCTAAAGATGAATTTCTTGCTTCAATGAGTCATGAGCTGCGTACACCATTAACGGCTATTATTGGCAACAGCGAATATCTTTCTGAAAAGATTGTTGTGCCCGACCTCAAAGAGATTGTCAGAGATATCGAGACGGCAGGTCGTGCACAGATGGCCTTGGTGAATGACATCCTTGATATGTCTAAAATAGACTCTGGAAAATTTACAATTGATGAAGCGCCATATAACCTCTCAGTCCTGCTGGATGGTGTAGTGAAGTTACCCCCAATTTTAGGACAGCAACTTAAGACAATTTTTTGTGCATAATTCACCTTAAAATAGGAGCATAAAAAATGGCCGCAAAACGTAAGAGACACACCCCTGAGTTCAAAACAAAAGTAGTCTTAGCAGCCCTTAAAGGCGAGAAGACCAGCAATGAATTAGCCTCTCAATTCCAGATTGCTCCGGCGCAGATTAGTACATGGAAGCGACAAGCAATAGAAGAGCTACCGTTGATCTTCACTCACCCCTCTAAGAAAAAAACCAAGAGCGAAGATGAGATCACGGCACCTCTGTTTGAAGAGATAGGCAGGCTCAAAGTGCAGCTAGATTGGCTAAAAAAAAAGTCATCTGAAATCAGTTTTTGAGAGAAAAATGATGATTCAACCAGATCACAACCTTTCCATCACTGCCCAGTGTGAACTGCTTAGTGTGGGTCGCAGTAGCTACTACTACGAGTCCACTGGAGAGAGTCCAGAGAACCTAGAATACATGCGTATCATTGATGAGAGATACCTGAATCATTCATACTACGGCTATCCAAAGATGACCGCATGGATGGTACGACAGGGATATCCCGTGAATGAAAAAAGAATCGCCAGATTGATGAGAATCATGGGGCTGCAAGCTACCGTGCCAGGACCACACACCAGCAAACCTCACCCTCAACATAAAGTTTATCCATACCTTCTAAGAGGGATGAAGATCGATAATCCAAACCTTGTGTGGTCCACTGACTTTACATACATTCCAATGCCTTATGGGTATATGTACCTAGCGGCTGTGGTAGATTGGCATAGCAGGTTTGTGCTCTCATGGACACTTTCAAACACGATGGATTACATCTTCTGTTTGGATGCATTAACGGATGCGCTTGAACATGGGGAGCCTGTAATTTTCAACACGGATCAGGGTAGCCAGTATACCAGTGAGCACTTCACTCAACCTTTATTGGAGCGTCAAATCTTGATCAGTATGGATGGTCGAGGCAGGGCATTGGATAACGTCTTCATTGAACGTGTATGGCGTAGTGTGAAGTATGAGAACATCTATTCAAACGACTACCAGAGCGTCTCAGAGCTCCGTGACGGCCTTGCCAACTACTTCGATGAGTACAACCATAGGCGACCTCATCAAGCCTTGGATTACGCCACACCTGCCGAGGTGCATTATGGTTAATTTAGGAGGCAACACGGGTAGATTAAACTCATCGCGGCTGTACTCCGTGTGGATAAAGCATGGACATTTTGCTGACGCAAAACCGTGTGGAAAATCCATGGACAAATCTCGCAGGCTCGATATTGCCCACAGATTTGCCACACTTGACCACCCTTTAACCGCACTCCGTCAGGGTAAATTTATGAGAAAATCCTTGACAAAAAACAGCACTACAACTGATACTAACAGAGTGATTTTTTCCTCAAGAAATCACATAAAAACAACACAGGAAATTGTCTTATTTTCCCCCGTTTTCTGTCCAACGATTGGGGGTAGGTTCAAAGTGAAGACCAAAATGCACTGCGCATTTCCCGGTAACACTCTCGCAGATGCCATTCTGGACCGCCTGATGCACAACGCCCATCACCTCCCCCTGAAGGGTGAGTCGATGAGAAAAAGGCTCAGTGATTTGACAGGTGGTGAACACTTGGGGTAAAAAACCCACTCTCCAATGCGTTGGGGAGAAGGGTGTTCACGATGAACCGGAATACGCACTCTAAATTCAAACTCTCTATAATGAAATTCAGAAACCATTTCAATGGCCTATTGACCTATCCATGAAAATCCTCCTCTATAACGAACTGAACAGCAGCAAGATCCCCGGCTTTAAGAAGCTCTCCAGCTATCTGCAACAGGGCGATTTCAAATCGGCCGAAGTCAAGAAGATTGGTGATAACCTCTATCGTGCAAAGCTGGACCGCAGCAACCGACTACTGTTCTCACTCTACCAGCAGAGGGATGAGCGCTATCTACTGGTTCTGGAGTACCTTCCACAACACAACTATGAGAAGTCCCGTTTTTTACAACGAGGAGTCACGATTGATGAGGACAAAATTCCGACCATTACCTCTGTCGGTGACGTGGAATTTGCCCCCTTAACCTACATCAACCCCGATCAACCGCAGTTCAATATTCTCGACAAGATCATCTCTTTTGATCAAGCCCAACAGGAGATTTATCAGCTCCCTGCTCCACTGATTCTGATCGGCTCTGCCGGTAGTGGAAAGACGGCACTCACCCTTGAGAAGATGAAGGAGACCGTTGGGGATATTCTCTATCTGACACGTTCCCCATACCTCACCCGTCATGCCCGCGACCTCTACTACGCCAACCAGTACCAGAACGGGGATCAACAGATCGATTTTCTCTCTTTTGAGGAGTATCTGGAGACCATTGAGGTACCCGCTGGGCGAGAGGTGATACAACGAGACTTCATCGACTGGTTCTCTCGTCAGAAGGTAGCACGCTCACTCAATGACCCCTATCAGGTTTTTGAGGAGTTCAAGGGGGTGCTGACCAGCTCTGCCGATAGCGCCTGGCTGGTGCGTGCAGATTATCTGGCCCTGGGTATCAAGCAGTCTATCTTCAACCAGGAGGAGCGGGAGGCGCTCTACACCCTGTTTGAGAAGTACCTCCGCTTTCTGGATGAGAATGGGCTGTTTGATACCAACATCATCAGCTATGAGTGGCTCCAGAAGGTAGAACCCCGTTATGACTTTGTAGTGATTGATGAGGTACAGGACCTCACCACGGTTCAACTACAACTCATCATCCAGTCACTGCACAATCCACACGACTTCTTTCTCTGCGGAGACTCCAACCAGATTGTCCACCCCAACTTTTTCTCCTGGTCTACCCTCAAGAGCCACTTCTACCGCCAGCAGAGCGGGGAGTCCCCAGTCGATCTGCTACAGATTCTCCACACCAACTACCGTAACACCCCCGAAGTCACAGCCATTGCCAACCGTATTTTGCAGATCAAGCAGAGCCGCTTCGGTTCAATTGATCGCGAAAGCAACTATCTGGTGGATAGCAACAGCAGTAAACAGGGCAGCGTTCAACTACTGACCGAGGAGGAGAAGCTGGTTCAGGAGCTGGATCGCAAGATCAGCCACTCCACACAGTTCGCGGTTATTGTGATGCATGAGGGCGACAAGGCGAGCGCCCGTCAACGGTTCCATACTCCGCTGGTCTTCTCCATCCAGGAGGCAAAGGGGCTGGAGTACCCCAACATCATCCTCTACAACTTTATCTCTGGTGAACAGAAACGGTTTCGTGAGATCACCAACGGGGTCAGCGCAGAGAATCTGAGCGGTGATCTGGCGTACCGACGCGCCAAAGACAAACGGGACAAGTCGCTGGAGATCTACAAATTCCACATCAACGCCCTCTATGTTGCCATCACCCGCGCGGTTGAGAATCTCTTCTGGATTGAGTCAGAACCCAGACAGCGAATCTTTGAGCTGTTGAAGATGGAGATTGACCAGAGTGGGCTCACTCTCGAGCAACAGAAATCAAGCCATGAGGAGTGGCAGCGAGAGGCAGCCCGTCTGGAGCAGCAGGGAAAGCAGGAGCAGGCAGAGGAGATTCGTCAGCAGATTCTCAAACAGCAGACGGTACCCTGGGAGCCGATGGGCAGAGAAAGTGCCGACGCATTACTGGAGTCTATCCTCAAACAGAAAAACAAGAAGAAGAACATCACCCTGTTTGAATACGCCATGCTCCATCAGCACCAGGGGTACAAGAACCAGCTGCTGAATGAGAACTTTGCTCCTGTCCGTAACAAGGAAAAATCGATCAAACAGCTGATCAGAAACCACTATATGGTGTTTGACCTAAAAAACCCCAACGGGGCACTGCGGCTGTGCGACAAGTATGGAACCGATTACCGCGACCGCTACAACCTGACTCCATTGATGATAGCAACGCTGGTGGGAAACAGCACACTGGCTGCGTCACTGATCGAACTCGGCGCCAACCGTGAGCTGACCAACAACGCAGGGCTAAACCCGCTACAGATTGCCCTCTACCAGACAACCATCGATGAACGCTACAGGCGACAAAAATTGGCCTTGATCTATCCACTACTACAATCCGCCTCCGTTGATATCCAGGTGGAGGGGCGGATGATCCGCATCGACAACCATCTGATGGAGTTTTTTATGCTCAACTTGATGATCTCTCTATACTACTCACTATTCGGTGAAAAGGTTGGCCGCATGGGTCTACTTCGGGCAGAGAAGACAGGATTTGAGAGCGGTGATTTTGTTGAGCTTGTAGAGCAGTTTCCCAACAGCGTACTGCCGGAGCGGCGCAAAGCGCGCAGTTATATCTCCAGCATCCTCTCCAAAAATGAGTGCGAACGGGATGGGCACTATAACCGCAAGTTGTTTAAACGGACCATGCGTGGCCATTACCGGCTCAACCCGGAGATGAGTATCCGAGTGGACGGGATGTGGATACCCATCTACCAACTGATTCAAAAGGGGCATATCGCCTTTCCCGAGCAGATTGTACCATCTTCCCTATGGTCTGCCCGCTTTATTGACAACACACGAAACACGCTCACCAATGCGCTCGAGTCACTGTAGTTTTCAAGCCTCGGCACACCTTATCAGCTGATAATTTACTATGAATTCTGATTTTCTATCTGAATTACGGTGAATGAGACTATGATTCCAAACTTGGCCCCAGAATTTTTCAGAATCTCCCTGCTCAGTTTATGAGAAAATTCTATTTTTGGCACCTGCTAGTACTCAGACAACATTGTTTTGACCGTCTCAGTAAGGCTGAATGGGGTGAGCTGCAAGGCGGACGAACGCAGGACTGACACTATGAATGCCATTGGGCATTCAAGGTCATCTAAGGATAACCGTAGTTAATTCAAGAGAGGACAACGAAGCAGATGGCCCCATTCAGACTTACCCAAAAGGAACCTCGCTCCGAGCCCAATACAGCGTTACAGCCATTTGACATAGAGTGACTATGCCAGCATGACTGCGCCTTGTCTTGGACTCGGGGCGAGAGTTCTGAGACGGTCAAAACAATGTTGTCTGAGTACTAGTTTGTGGGGGGATTACCATAGATATTCTATCTCACTCTATGCGACCAAATTAGAGGCACTTTCTTCAAGTCATGTGTAAATGCCTAACGCCCATAGCGCCCAATATCTTCGTTGCTCGACCTCGTTCCTCGGTTGAAAACCTTGCTAATAGCCTACTACAAGGTGAATTGCGCTTGCGCAAGAGAGGGTGCCCTAGGGTGCGTCTTGATCTTGGACGCTATGGACGTAATTCAAATTACCTAGACTTGTTCAGAGGTTCCTAAACTATGGTAGCAAGAGGTACTTGCTTTTTATTCGCCTCACTATTTTCTAACAAATTGTTACAGCAAAACCTGCTCCACCCCACCCTGCTCTACGGTCTGCAAAAACTTCATCTGCCACGCTTCACCATGTAGCTGTTTGGCCATCTCTACCACCAGATAATCGACCTCTAGCCCGGTGTTGTCTTGATAGCGCATCAGCCCTTGCTGGCAGGAGGGACAGCTGGTGAGGATTTTCTTTGCCTCTTTCAGTACCTTTGTATCTCTCTTCAACTCCTGCTCTTTACGGAATTTCACCTGAGTAGCGATGTCGGGACGGGTAACGGCAAAGGTGCCGGACTCGCCACAGCAGCGGTCAGAGAGCTGCACCTCTGCACCGGTCAACTCTGTTGTGACCTGCTGTGCGCTGTAACGCTTCATCGGGGAGTGGCAGGGGTCATGGAACAGGTACTGTGTATCACCCTTACCTTGCTCCAGTTTCACCCCTTTCTCTAACAGGTATTCGTGAATATCAAGCAGACGGCAGCCGGGGAAGATCTGCTCAAACTCGTACTGCATCAACTGATCCATACAGGTGCCACAAGAGACCAGTACGGTTTTGATGTCGAGATAGTTGAGGGTGTTGGCGATTCGGTGGAAGAGGATGCGGTTCTCCATCGAGATCTGCCTTCCCTTCTCTGCATCGCCTGAGGCGCGTTGTGGATAGCCGCAGCAGAGGTAGCCCGGTGGTAACACGGTCTGTACATCGAGATCATAGAGCATGTTGAGGGTCGCCAGCTCTACCTGTCCAAACAGTCGCTCAGAACCACAACCAGGGAAGTAGAAGAGCGCTTCGCTTTCGGTGGTGACACGGCTTGGGTTTCGCACAATCGGGATGTAGTGCCCATCTTCAATGCCTAACAGTGCACGCGGGCTCTTCTGTGCCATACCACCCGGCATTGGCCGGTGGAAGAACTGTACCAGCTGCCCTTTCATCTCTGGCTTACCCGTGGTGGCGGTCGGGCGCTTCTGCCATTTCAACATGCCTGCACTACGCATCAACCGGTGCCCTATCCGCTGTAGTGTGTAACTCCAGGTGACCATACCGACTCGCATGACCTTAATCAGCCGTGGGTCGGTGATGTTTAGGAATTTCATCGCTAACCAGCCCGCAGGTTTAAACCAGCGCTTGCCTTGTCGTTTGAGGATGGTACGCATCAGTACGGTGACATCCCCAAAATCGATATTGACCGGGCAGGGAGTTATGCAACGATGACATACCGTGCAGTGGTCGGCCACATCATTCATCTCTTCAAAGTGACGCAGTGAGATACCGCGCCGGGTCTGCTCTTCATAGAGCACTGCCTCAATCATTAACCCTGTGGCGAGGATTTTGTTGCGGGGAGAGTAGAGCAGGTTGGCCGCCGGGACGTGTGTGGTACAGACTGGTTTGCACTTGCCGCAGCGCAGACAATCTTTCACCATGTGGTTGAGTTCGCCGAGGTCATTGGCCTCCAGGATCAGTGCCTCTTGTGCCAACAGTTGCAGTGACGGGGTGTAGGCGTTATCCAGCCCGGACCCCGGCATCAGCTTACCGCGATTGAAACGCCCTTCCGGGTCCACCTCTGTTTTGTATTGACTGAACTGCTCTACCTCTTGCTGTCCCAGGTAGTGCATTTTGGTGAGGCCGATCCCATGTTCACCAGAGATCACTCCGCCCAGAGACTGTGCCAGCTTCATGATGCGGTCCACTACCCGATCTGCCTCTTGCAGCATCTCATAGTTGTTGGAGTGGACCGGGATATTGGTGTGTACATTGCCGTCACCGGCATGCATGTGGGTGGCGACAAAGAGGCGGCGGTTTTTCAGCTCGGAGTGGAGTGTCGCCATCTGTTTACGCAGTGGCTCCAGCGCCTCACCGGAGAAGATCTCTTGCAGAGGGCGAGCCACCTCCCGTTTCCAGGAGACCCGCAACTGTCGACGCTGCAACAGACGAAACAGGCTGCTCTGCGCTGGCAGGTCGGGGTTATGTTCTATCTCCAGCGTACCATATTCGTTGTCCAGCCCGTTCAATAGCCGCATCCATAAGCTTCGCACCTGTGCTAACAGTTTGTGTGCTGCCTCCACTTTTCTGAACAGGATCTGCTGCTGCTCACGACTGTCTGCCAACCGTAGCCGTTTCTCTTCGCTGCCTACTCTCTTTTCGATCAGCGCTTCCAGCCCATCCAGTCCACTCAATTTATTGTGGATCGACTGCTCTATATTGATTCGCTCTACACCATCTCCGTAATCGGCCAGTCGGTCGAGTGGGATCACCACATCCTCATTGACCTTGAAGGCGTTGGTGTGGGCGGCAATGGCGGCGGTGCGCGCACGGTCTGCCCAGAAGGATTTACGCGCCTCAGGGCTCACTGCGACAAAACCTTCTGCGCCTCGTGCGTTGGCCGCCTCTATCACGGCTGCAACTGCCTGACTCAGTTGTGCCTCAGTTTCGCCACCGATATCAGCCAGTAAGACCATCTTCGGCAGGTCAGGACGGGCCGCTTTGGTACTGTAGTTGACCGCCTTTACGTAACGCTCATCGAGGTGCTCAAGGCCGGATAAGGCGACACCGGGATGCTGCTTGAGTAGGTCGATGGTCTCTACTATGGCTGGTACTGCACGGTGGAGGTCCGGGTCGAAGAACTCCAGGCAGACGGTCTGGGTCAGCGCTGAGGATTGGTGTAGCAGAAAGACAGCGGAGGTGATCAGCCCATCACACCCCTCTTTCTGTGCGCCCGGCAGTCCGGCGAGGAATTTGTTGGTGACATCTTTACCTAACCCCGGTCGCCTTAATTGATCTGCCGGAATCTGCAGAATTTTAGGTTGACCCTTAAGCTGTTTGCCATCTTTCTCATAGTGCTGCACCCGAAATTCAGCAAAGGGCTGATCATGCAGTTTGCCAAGATTGTGGTTGATGCGCTCCACTTCCAGCCACTCGGCTTGTGGTGTCACCATCTTCCAAGAGACCAAATTATCCAGTGTGGTTCCCCAACGCACCGCCTTCTTGCCACCGGCATTCATTGCGATGTTGCCACCAATGGTGGAGGCGTGTTGTGAGGTGGGGTCTACCGCGAAGGTGAGCCCTGCAGCGTTTGCCATTTCACTGAGCCTGAATGTAACCACCCCAGACTCTGCGGTGATGGTGGCAACAGGCTCATCCACACCGGGAAGGGTGCGCTTTGTGATTGGGTTCAGTTTCTCCAGGCGCTCAACATTGATAACGACACTATCTGCCTCCAGCGGTACGGCACTGCCGGTATAGCCGGTACCACCACCACGCGGGATGATGGTAAGCCCCAGGCTGATACAGACTTCTACTACTGCCTGTACCTCCTGCTCACTGTCTGGGGTCACAACTACAAACGGAAACTCTACACGCCAGTCTGAGGCATCGGTTGCATGGGAGACACGCGCCAAGCCATCAAACTGAATATTGTCTTTACGGGTGATTCTGGCAAGGGCGCGTTGTGTCTTTTTACGGAACCCCGCCTGGCACTTAATCCACGACTGGAACTCTGCCACTGCTTCGCGGGTCTTGGCGGCCAGCTTCAGGGCCAGCTCGTTGCCATCGGCTCGCGCCTCAATCTGACCCAGGCGGTGGTTAAGTGCTTCGATCAATAGTCCGCAACGTCCCCCGTTCTCAATCAGGTCATCCTGAATGTAGGGGTTACGCCGTACCACCCAGATATCCCCCAGCACTTCAAACAGCATGCGGGCAGAGCGGCCTGTCTGGCGTTGTCCTCGTAGTTCATTCAACACACTCCACATCTCTTCACCGAGGAATCGAATAACGATTTCACGATCAGAGAATGAGGTGTAGTTGTAGGGAATCTCGCGGATTCGCTGACTGGAGGCGGCGGCTTGGGACATAGTCGAGCAATGATACCTTTCTACTGCGGATCAAACAAAAAAGGGGGGTACAATAAATAGTCGCGGAAAACAAAAACGGTTCCTGAAATTGCTTCCAGAAACCGCTAACTATCCCTTTGATGGTTATTATTATTATTTTCGGCTCATCCCCAATGTTCGACTTCGAAGAACTCCGTATTTTTATTATTAACTACTGGCGAACCTCACTCCTCCTGTAGCTGGGGATGGAATATATATCTCTTACAGAAAGCTGTCAACCTATTGTTTTTACTATAACTCAATTATAACTCAAGTTTCGGAGTTTATTTCTCGCACAAATCTAACTATAACAACATGATTCATAACGATTAGAAGCCTCTGGAATGGTATAATAATGTGATTCTTGACAGCCACATTAACCA
>Ga0209151_1002110_pt1 | contig 11209 bp, 9 predicted proteins | sample SaaInlV_DNA_165m_FD_184688 | JGI IMG/M metagenome (GOLD analysis project Ga0209151, IMG submission 184688) | Marine microbial communities from expanding oxygen minimum zones in the Saanich Inlet - SI075_LV_DNA_165m (SPAdes) (version 2) | ecosystem: Environmental > Aquatic > Marine > Unclassified ...
AGGATGTGAGCCCGTATAAAATATATGGCTTGTCAGGGAATGTTATGGAGTGGACTCGGGATTGGTACCTTCCTTACCCGGGAAACTCGAAGCCGGACCGCCGGTTTGGCAGGGAACTAAAGGTCCTGAGGGGAAATGGATTCCAGAAAGCCGGACATTATTTTTTACCCGCCTACCGATACGCGTTTACTCGCACCGAGGCCAATCCTAATGATTTTTTTGAGAATGTGGGGTTCCGTTGCGCATCAGAAATCATCCCGGGAAAAGGTGATCTCTGAAAATTTAGGGGTCAATGTCCGGGTGTTACCCGGCCAGGATGGTGTTTTCCAGGTTGGCGCCCTTGGTAATCGCTTTTGCAATGTTGGCATCTACCAGATACGCATCTGAAAGGTTGGCGTTGGTAAAGCTTGTGCCATGCAAATTGGCTTCCAGGAGAAAGGCGTTTTGAAGGTTGGCTCCTTCCATGTTGGCGTAGGTCAGATCAGATCCCTCCATGTTGGCTTCTTCCAAAACGATTCCTGCGCATTGAGCGTCTTTCAAATCCACACCAATCAGGTTTGCGTTGGTCAAATTGACTTCTTTAAAGGTGCAGGAGTTAAGGTCTGCGTATTTCAGTATGGAACCCTTTAAGTCTACTTCAGTCAATTTAGAAAAGCTCAAGTCGCATCCCCTCGCATTGGCTCCTCCCAGTCGGGATTTATTTATGATGGCCTGTTTCATGAAGGTGTACATCATCCGGGCGAATCCCATATTGCTGTTTTCTATAGTGGCGGAATAAAAACTGGCGTGGCCCAGGTTTGCACCCTGGAAGTCACATTCGTTTATGTTGGCTCGTGAAAAATCACAGTTGGTCAGGGTAGCATTTTTGAAATTACAGCCCACCATATTTGCGCCTTCAAAGTTGACCCCTTCAAGGTTAGCTCCTGTAAAATTCAGGTCCTTGATCTTTGCATTTTTCATGGATGACTTTTCCAGAGAAGCTTGGGAAAAATCAACTTCGCACAGTTCGGAGTCGTCTATAACCGTCTCAACCAGAGTTGCGTAAACAAAGCTGGCGCCATTGAGGCTTACCCCTTTCAGGTCAAAGCCACTGAAATCGCCCCCATCCTGCTTGGGCTCTTTCATGATTAATGAAATCATCTCATCAACGTTTGACATTTACTTTTATTCCCTCTGTTGAGATGGTGGCAGAAGTGCGTTCATGCTCCGCTGAATTTTTTGCGGATTTACCCTGTCATGAATTCCAATGATGCCAACCCGTATGGCCTTGAATAAAACGCCTTCCATATCCGTTCTGCTGGCCAACTTCGCCGCGACGGGAGTCAAAATGAGGTTGGCCAGCATGAGACCGTAAAATGTAGTGATCAACGCAGTGGCCAGGGCAGGGCCAATGGTTGCCGGATCGTCAAGATGCATCAGCATTTGTACCAGACCAATTAATGTGCCGGCCATTCCAAATACAGGGGCCTGCACGGACATGAAGCGTAAAACCTTTACCCCGGAATTATGCCGGTCGAGCATGGAGTTTAGTTCTCTTTCCATAAGTTCGTGAATCTCTTTTGCGTTGTAACCATCCACAATCATGGCGATTCCATTTTTAAGGAACCGGTTGTCCACTTTGCTTTCTTCATTTTCCAGTTGTTTCATGCCACCGGAACGATATTTGGAAGCCAGCCTCATGATGTCATCGACATAATCTTCCGGCTCATAAATGCCAGGCTTGAAGGCGTTGTTAATAATCGGCACCATCCCGGATACTTTTTTGGAGGGAAATGCGATAAAAGATGTGGAAAGGGCTCCTCCAAGAACGATCAAGGCACTGTTGATATTGATAAAAATCCCGGCGTCTCCACCGCGAATAATTGCTACGGTAATGAGAAATATACCTCCCAGAGCACCCAGCAGGGTACCGGTATCCATTCCGGTATCCGCACGCTCCTCCTGAGCCAGGTCTGCGGCGGTACCTCGTATTTCTTGAGTTGCTGTGGCCATGAACCTTTAGGCAGTGATGTTAAAATCTAATTTCAACTGGCGGCTTTTTCCGCATTAGTCGTGGCCCGTATCAATAATGAGCGCACGATATAATTATTCAGCCAAGGTACCTGTAACACTTCTTTTCGGCCGCTGGGGATGTAAACCTTAAGAAAATCGGGCTTTTCAACCTTTTCAGGGCTCAGTTGGGGGCTCAGGTCGCTGATGCATCGGGTCATACAATTTAACCCTGCATAGGATTTGCAGAACAGCTCACCCCAGGAGGTCAAATAAATGGTTGTGATGCTCCGCGCTCGCTCAATTCGTTTATTGATAAATTTTGTCAATTCATCGTTATTTTTGCAGTCCCTGATGTTCCCCATACTTATTTCGGGTGGCGGCGGATTGCCAAAGTCCACCAACATGAACAATTGAGTGATTTTAGCCTCGTTCAACAGATCCTCATTAGACAATGCGGCGATGTTGACGGACTCGATGAAGCTTTTGAGTATTTGTAGCAATGTAGCCAGATCATTTTCCTTGATGGCTTGCCCCTCGGCTCTCAGCAAAACTTCGGTGTTTTCACTGTAGAGATGGTTGAAAACAGTAAACGCCAGGAGAAATGGAAGGGTTGCTGATTTCCTGATGATATCGTCCTTGTCAATTTGCTCCAGGTAAGCTTGCGTCCTGCCTCGAATCAGGTACCACTCCGGTTTAGCATTTCTATCCTTTTGTTCCAAAAGGAAGGTCAATTCATTTTCAGCCGTTTTACCATCTACCAAAGCACCCAGGTTATCGACTTTATTGGGGGCGGCTCTGTAAAAACTGAAAAGTTTCCGACCTAAAAGATGGGTGTCTTTCTCGGTGATCAAACTTTCACTGGGATCAAGGGTCTTGTTTTTTTCAGAAATATTTTTGTAGGAGGCCATCAAAATTTTATTGATACGGTTTCCCAAATCCACCTTATGCATCATTTGCCAGCCGGAATACTGGTTCAGTTTTTCAATTTTATCCGAGCTCCAACCCCACTCCTTCAGCATTTTGATCAGGGTGCTCTTTCTCCAGTTATCCGAGCCCTTTTCATACTCCTCGCCAGTAACCTGGGTACCCACCTTTAAATAGAATGCGTGTCTCAGTGCATCGACTTCATCCTCAGATTTTGTTTCAGTAAAAAACTTCTGTACTCGCTCGAACATTCCCAGGTAGGGGTCAATATCCAGGTAGGGGACATCATTATAATATTTATCTTTAATTTGATGGCATAGCAGGTTCGATTTGGTGTCTCCAAACATATATTCTTCAAGCACCCCCATTTTCATGAGTGTTTTAAAGGGGGATTTGAAGGATTTGATCAGAGCCCATATCGACCCACCAAAAAATTCTCCATCGGAGATATCATCTACATTGCCCATGTCGATGAATTCTTCTTTTTTGAGGAGAGTTTTCCCTGATTGGAGCTTTTCATATAGCTCGTAGTACCGGTCATCATCACAGTCCACCGGAGAAACCAGCCAGAAAGGAATTTTCCCAGTGACAATGATCATGGTTCGATACATTTCTTCCTTCAGGAGTTTTGCCAAGGCGGACCCTGTGCTTTCACTGTCACTTTCACCAAAGATATTATTTTTGACTTCCTGGTAATCATTGATGAAAAAATGGGTTTCCAGAGTAAAATTGTCCCAGGTCCACGTCTCTATCAGGTTCAGTTTTTTCTGGAACAGCTTCATGCTTTCTTCAGTGAAATCCCTTTTGTCTATTAACAAAGTGTAGTCAAGGTCGGACTTTTTGGTCTGGGCAATGGAACCCACACTGCCCATAAGCAGAGCAGTATGAATGACGGGTTTCAGTTCCGGGTTCCTGCGGAGGATTACGTCCGGGAATAGTTTTTCGGCGGCGACCTGGGCTTCTTTATCCAGAGTAAAATTATGGATGCCGCAGGGGGGATTGCCTTCAAAATAGCCCGGCAAGCCCTCCTGATGCACATGAAGCAGGCGCGGAATAACCAGGAAAATCAGGCGATCAATCTCAGAAAGTGTGATCAGGTTTCGATCTATTTTAAACCGGTTGAACTGTAAATAATCCTGCCGGTTTGACAGGAGCATTTCTGCATCCGACTTGATGAGTGTCTGTTGGGCCTTCTCAATATTTTCTTGCGGGGGTTTTTGGGCAAGCTCTTCCGCGGCAAGAGATTTTTCCATTTGTTCGGTGATAGATTTTTCTACTGATCCCATAATAATGATGTTATCGCTAGGTTTATGGCTTATTGGTAATTTTACCCTAAAACCAGTTAAAAAACTTTCTCAATAGTATAGGAGCCTTCCAGTAGCTTACGAGGCCTATTTTTCCGGTTGTTTTGAGCTCGGGCCAGGAGTATCTGGGGCTCCAGGTTTTTTCTCGCCTTCGGTTTTTCCCTTTGTCTTTTGGGCTTCATCTTTAGCGACTTCAATCGCTTTCAATATTTTAATTTCCACCCGTCGGTTAGCGGCGCGGTTGTCATCATTGGTGTTGGCTTTAAGCGGACGGAACTCCCCATAACCTGTTACGACCATTCGTTCAGGCGGAAACCGCATTTTTTCTATAATAAACCGGGCCACCTTTGAAGCTCTGGCGGCTGAAAGTTCCCAGTTGGAAGGAAACTTGGTGCTCTTCATCGGAACGTTATCGGTGTGACCATCAATAAGCACCTGCTTGACACCTTCTTTCATATCTTCCTGGATGGTGGAAATAATCAGGTCTTCCGCACCCTCACTGAAGAAAGCATCCCCAGGAGCGAAAAGGTCTGAGGTTGGCAGGAGATGCAGGATCGTTCTCGTATCACTGCGGGAAAGGCTTTCCGCGTCAACATTGTCTTTAACCAATAGCCGTACCCGTTCCAGCATTTTCATTTCGGCTTTGCTCAAGCGAACATTGACGCTTTCAATACGCATTCTTTTTGACTGGAACGAGGAAAGGGCCTCGGCAAACTTATTTTCGTCCAGTTTGGAAACGCTGTACATCAAAACGAATACCACCAAAATAAGTGTGATCATATCGGAATAAGTGATGAGAAAGCCTTCCAGACCACCAGAGAACTCCGATGCCGCCGCCGCACGGCCTTCAACCATCTGTTGACCGCCTTCACCACCACCACCCTTGGAGCCACGCCCTTTTTCCTCTTCAAGCAGGACGATTTTCATATCCATTTCGGCATTGTCTTCTTTGAGCATTTCCAAATCAACCATCATCCTGCGGCGCTCTTTTTCCAGATCTTCCACTTCCTCTTTCAATTCCTGGATGATTTCAGAGGGGAGCATGCCGTCTTCCCCTGCATCCATGCCACCGTAAAGCATATCTTCGTATTTTTTTATGAGTTCGTCCTTTTCCTTGACAATATCCTCTGTTACGGCTCCCGATGACATGGAGGTCTTTTTAGCCTTTGACAAATCCGCCTTAAGATCCTCAATTTTATTCTTTAAGTTGTCAGTAGTTCCGGTGTCCTGGCGGAGGCGCTTCAACTCTCTCATCAGCACACCCCGTTCCCGCTCGAATTTTTTATTAGCCCCTTTTTCTCTCTCAATCCGTTCCCGAAGAGCATCGACCTTGGTGGCAAGCTTGGCCATTTTCTCCTTCATTTTTTCGTCCATCTGAGCCTCAATGCGCTTGTTTATCTCGGCCTCTTCTTCCTCTTTCTCTTTTTTGCCCGCTTCAACTCCAGCATGTTTTGAAAGACGGGCCGCCTCGACCAGGCTTTTTTGTTCGGCAACCTCCTCTTCTGCAGTCTTGATGCCCGCTTTAAGCTTTTTGACCTCAGTTTGGTTAAAGCTGATCAGGTCTTTGATTTTTTTTGTTACCTTCCCCTTTTCTTCGTTGGATTTGCGCAACTCGACTGTCTTTATTTTGAGTTGCTCCTTAACTAATTGTAGGGATTCCATATTTTTCATAAACTAGCCTCTTGGTTCTCCTGCATATCGGCAAAAAAGATGGAAAAGGTTATATAATAACAAGAATTTAAGGGCACTACGCCGGGTTAAGGTTGTGCTCCTACAAGTCAATTTTATTGAATGATATCACGCCTTGTCAATTGCCCATACTGACCGGTCAGTTTCGCGTTCCAGGTGAAATGCCTGAAACTCCCTTACTTTAATGATATAAGGGGTTTGGTTCACGCAGAGCGAGCTAGATTTCAACGTAATGTATTTTATAGGTAAATGCATATAAATTGTTATATATATAGGTAATTATGGATTTATTTTTCAATCGCAGGGTGGTGGCGGTTTTGTTTCTGGGGTTTTCCTCAGGACTGCCCCTGGCGTTATCGGGAGGAACTTTACAGGCCTGGCTGACGGTGGAGGGGGTCGATATCAAAACTATCGGCCTGTTCACTTTGGTGGGCTTGCCGTATACCTTGAAGTTTCTCTGGTCCCCCTTGCTGGACCGGTTTGTTGTTCCTTTGTTTGGGCGAAGACGGGGCTGGATTTGGGTGTTTCAAATCATACTGCTTGCCTTGATTTTTGCGATGAGTGTTGTGTCTCCCGTAAAAGCTCCCTGGGTTCTTGCTTTTCTCGCCTTCTGTTTGGCCTTTGCCTCATCTTCTCAGGATATTGTTGTTGATGCTTACCGCACAGAAGTGCTGAGAGAAAAAGAACGAGGATTGGGGGCGGCGGTTTCAGTAACGGGGTACCGGATCGCCATGCTGGTTTCCGGGGCTCTGGCTTTGATTCTGTCAGAATTTTTGGGGTGGCGTTCAACGTATATGCTTATGGCGGGACTGATGCTTGTGGGTATGACGGCTGTCTGGCTGGGTCCCGAACCCGAGGACCCAGGGATTCCACCCAAGACATTGGGGGAGGCCATTGGCGGGCCTTTGGTCGAGTTCTTTTCTCGCGATGGTGCCTGGATGTTGTTGGCCCTGATTGTCCTCTACAAACTGGGGGACGCTTTTGCCGGAAGCCTGACCACAAGCTTCCTGATCCGTGGTGTTGGTTTTTCTGTAGGTGAAGTGGGGGCGATCAACAAAGGGATGGGGCTGGCGGCAACAATTGTGGGGGCTCTGTTTGGCGGTGTCCTCATGGCTCGGTTGGGACTTTTTCGCTCACTTTTGCTTTTCGGAGTTTTGCAGGCTGTCTCAAATCTTTCATTTATGGTTTTGGCCTGGGTTGGCAAGAGTTATCCCATGTTGGTTTTCACCATTGGTTTTGAAAATTTGGCGGGAGGGATGGGGACAGCGGCTTTCGTGGCTTTCCTGATGGCGTTGTGTAACCACAATTTTACGGCAACACAATTTGCCCTGTTCTCGGCTTTGGCTTCTCTGGGGCGGGTGTTTGTCGGGCCTGCATCGGGTATTTTGGTGGATGAGTTTGGCTGGCTTCTGTTTTTCCTGGTAACATTTTTAGCCGCGATACCGGGGCTGATACTCTTATGGAAAATGCGCCCCAGGCTTCAAGCCCTCGACCACTAGACACCGGTGGTTCGCCGGTAGTTTATTATGACAGAATTCATTTATCTTCACGGGTTCGCATCAGGGCCAGGTTCGCAAAAGGCTCGTGTGTTCAAAGATCGTTTTGAGAAAGCTAACCTCTCCCTCACGATTCCGGATCTGCAACAGGGCGATTTTGAAAACCTGACACTGACGAAGCAGGTTTCGCTGGTTCAAAGTATTATTGATGCGAAATCCGGCGCACAGTTTGCCTTGATAGGCAGTAGCATGGGGGGCTATGTCGCGGCATTGACCGCCGAAACCCGAAAAGAAATACAGGCCCTTTACCTGATGGCACCCGGCTTCAATTTCCTCAGTCGCTGGATGGAAAATATGGGCTGGAATGAAAAATTCGCCATTCCAGACTTGATCCGGGTATTCCATTACCGCTACAATAGGGAAGTAACTCTTAACACGCGTCTATTCCGTGATGCAATGAACTGGGACTCATTATCGTTAACCCGAGATATCCCAACCCGTGTGGTCCACGGGCTTCATGATGAAACGGTCCCTGTTCAGGAGTCCCGAGACTTCGCCGGGTCACGTCCCTGGTGCCAATTAAGAGAACTGGATTCTGATCACGGGCTTTTTTCATGCATTGATTGGATTGTCGATGATTGTATGAAATTTTTTCGCACGGTAGGTTGCTGAAATTTTGAAAATCAGGAAAAAATGAATCACAAAATTCTTTTAGTTGATGATGATAAAGAGCTGTTAGCCGCCCTGGAAGTGAAGCTCCAAAAGGAAGGCTACCAGATTGATACGGCACCGGATGGTGAAGTAGCCCTTGAGAAAATACGGGCCAATTTGCCGGATCTGGTCATTTTGGATGTGAATATGCCTCGCATGAATGGAATGGAGGTTTGCCGGGCTCTGCGGTCTGACGATAAGACCCGGGATCTTGCCGTTATCATGCTGACTGCCAGGGATGATGAAGTGGACCGGATTCTGGGATTGGAGTTTGGTGCTGACGATTATGTAACCAAACCCTATAACCCAAGAGAGCTGATCCTGCGGGTCAAGGGGTTGCTAAAACGAATATTTCACTTTCAGGATAACCCTGGGGCTCAGGAGGACATTCAGGTTGGTCCGTTGTCCATTGACTTAGGCAAACATGAAGTTCAGGTAGATGGAGAAGTGGTGGAGTTGACACTGACTGAGTTTAAGCTTCTCGCTCACCTGATTGAAAACCCCGGGAAAATAAAAACCCGTGATTTTCTTCTGGAAGAAATTTGGGAATATAGCGATGGAGTATTTTCAAGAACCATTGACACTCATATCCAGAGACTGCGTTCCAAGTTAAAAGAAGCTGGAAAATATATCAAAACCGTTCGTGGTGTAGGTTATCGCTTTGAGAGGAGTGAGTAACTGTCGGTAAGCTATTTTTAACAGGTACTTGATTTTTTCGTTTCAAATCCTGCCCTGAATCACATCCGTCTTTTCTAAAAAAGTGACACGACTGTGACGTCTTCTTGATTTTTCTTTAACAAAATATCCCTATGATGATGCCTAAGCTAATTGCGGATAGACTTTGTGCTTTCCGTAGTTTTGGTCGTAGGTTTATCCCCTAAATATGGGGGTGGGCAGAATTTTTCTAACGGGAGGGTTGCTAGTAATGAATGGACAAGTCGAGAATCAGAAAACTACCGGAAAACGATTGCGGGCATGGCGGAAGTCTGTTCCATTAAAGCTAATGCAGTTGTCTCGCTTGATCAAGGTTTCACAAGGTTCGCTTTCGGATTTGGAGAATGATAAGTCTTTGCCCTCGGCGACCACTTTGGCAAATTTATCAACCCATACTGATTTGAATATTTATTGGCTGTTAACCGGTAAAGGCCCGGTATACCGGAAGCTGTCTCCTGATATGGAAAAGTCTACAGAACAGTCCTGCCTATATGAGGACTTTATGTTTATGATGCAGGACAGGAAGTTAAAAGGAGTTGTGGAGAAGGTGATTGCGGTTTACAGGGAAGGGGATATCAAACAAAAAGCCCAGATGCAGGGCTTTCTTTCTGCGTTAAGTTAAAGGCTAAAGTCCGGGGTTCAGAGTTTCTTCAAACATTGCGTTATCTAAAAATATATCCAGGTCGCTGTATTCGTCTGCAATCAATTGTGGGCTTTCTGGCATCGAATCATCCATCTTTTTAATCCCGGCGGATTGCACCCGACTCCTCATTTCCGCAACTCTTCTGGTTTCCTGCTCTTCCAGGTTTTGCTTTATCATTTGAAACTCTCTGACCTTGTCAAAAACCTGTTCCCGTAAAGCTGTTATCCTTTGGGAATTGATTTCCTCCATGAGTTTTCTTTGCTTTTTTACAAGGAATTCAGCCACGACCTCTTCAATAGTCCTTTGCTTCTGGTAGCCCTTTAGCAGGGATTCAATGATTTCCTGTTTCTTGTAATCCTTGAGTGTTATGCCATGCAGAAAAGCCTGTTTTAGCACTGCTCTTTCGGCACGGGGTCTGCCCCAGTGGTATTCATCTTTTTCATCGACCTTTATTGTCATGACGCCGTTTTTAACTTTAAGAGTCGGGTAGGCATCAACAAAGGTATAACCGTGATAATTATAGTTGGCTCTTAATTCGCTTGCGACCAGGTCCATAATTTCCGGGGTCATGTTTAATCCATTCCCCAAGTCAAGATACCCATCCATAAAATAAGGATCGATGAGGGTATTGCCTGCAACCCGAATTTTTTTGACAAAGGGTTTTCCAGCCAGAGATATTGCCGGTGTTAAAAGAAAAAGGGCCGACAAAATAAGAGGCACCAAACGGCAATGGGGGCTGCGATTCGATTTCATAACTGTTTTTCCAAAAATACTTCGATAGATTTGAAAGAAGGGGTTTTCGATTTGGGATCAAACTGGCGCGGTACCAAAACGTTACTTTCCGGATAATACATCATGATATTTCCCTGTTTAACGGGGTAAGCCTGTAATTTTTGTCCGGTCATAATTCCTGTGTCATTTTTGATCGTTACCAGATCACCCTCTTTAGCCCCTATTTTTTTTATGTCTTCTTCGTTTATTAAAATGACATTGCGACAAGAGACACCACGATATCGGTCGTCTGGTTCATAAACTACGGTGTTGAATTGACCTTCCGAGCGAACTGTCATTAAAATAAAGCTGCTTTCCTTGTTCCTCCTAACGGCAGGAATGGGGCAGACTTTAAAACTGGCTTTGCCGTCAGGCAGGGGGAATTGGGGGGTATGGAGAATTCTTCCATCAATATGGAACTCTTTTCCTGTCCGATCAATATTTTTCAACTGCTCGAACCCTGGGATGATCGTACCGATGATTTCCCGTATGTTTCCTGTTTCGCTTAAAGATTTCCAGGGCAACGGGGAATCCTCCAGAACACGTTGGGCAATTTCCGCGATTATTTTCACCTCGCTCCTGGGTCCCGAATAACGTTGCGGGCCCCCGTTACTAAGTCTTATAAAGCTGAACATACTTTCCTGCGTGGTGGGTTCTGATTCTTCATCCCTGGCCAACACGGGAAGTATGAGGCTGGTTTGGCCCCGCCCGAGAAAATGCCCCTGGTTCAATGTGGTATTGAGGAAAAGACTAAAGCCAATTTTGGCAAGGGCCGTCTGGGCGAACCGGGAATCCGGATTGGAGCCATACAAATTACCTCCAAGGTTCCAGGCAAACTTGAATTCCCCCTTGTTGGCGGCTTCCATGCACCCTAAGGTGTCGAGACCTGGTTGTGTAGGCAGGGTTACCGGGAATTTAGACTCCAGGTTGTTCAACACTGCTTGCCTCAATTGCGGGGTGAAGCC
>Ga0209151_1002150_pt1 | contig 11084 bp, 10 predicted proteins | sample SaaInlV_DNA_165m_FD_184688 | JGI IMG/M metagenome (GOLD analysis project Ga0209151, IMG submission 184688) | Marine microbial communities from expanding oxygen minimum zones in the Saanich Inlet - SI075_LV_DNA_165m (SPAdes) (version 2) | ecosystem: Environmental > Aquatic > Marine > Unclassified...
ACAGAAATTTTGTAGAAGGCTCTGATGTTTTCTCATATGGTGGAGCCCAGTACCTATGTCGAAAACACTCGAATTTGTCTCCATCTTCAATCATATTTGAGTATGGGTACCACGAAGACCAGATGGATAGGCATGCGTACATAGATGGTGTTCGCCCCGTGGATTCCATGGAACTAAATCAATTTGATCCTATAAAGTGTGAACGGGAATAGTAGCATGAGAAAATTTTTCCAAGAACTCTTTACTCATACAATAAAAGCGTGGAACAATATTTGGTTTAGAGAGACTGATACACTCGTTTTAGATTTTCTTCGAATAGGAATCGGCCTCGTGCTTCTATGCAATTACGGCTTCCTTATTCTAGACTTTGATTTCTTGTATACAGATTCAGGCTGGGTCTCGGTAAATATCCTAGAAACTTACCATGACTCTATCTACATTCATTCTGTTTTAAGCTTTATCAAAGACCCTCAGCTTTTGTTCGTTAGCTATATTATTTTTCTTTTTGCATGTGCCGCTTTCACATTGGGGCTTCTAACACGATGGGTAAAATGGTTTGTGCTTTTTTTCCACTTATATTATTTTCATAGGAATCCAGCAATAGTCTATGGTGTAGACTTTATAATTCTTGGAATTCTTATACCACTTGTTCTTGCACCAATTGGTCAAGTTTTGAGTCTTGACCGTTATAGAAAACTAAACCAGCTGAAAAGAAAAGATCTTAGTGCTGTTCTTCCCGTTAAAAAGATCCCATGGGGATATGCTTGCAAACGCCTAATCCAACTTCAAATGGTTATCTGTCTATTTTTCGCTGCGATTTATAAATTAGATGGAAGTGATTGGATTAATGGAGATGCTCTCTGGTATGCATTGAACGGTAATGAATTCAAAAGGCTCCCCCTAGAGTGGCTAGCAAGTTCTTATTGGATCATAAACATCTTAACTTATGGTACAATCTTCCTGCAGTTAGGGTACACCTTCCTAATATGGGGGAGAAGGACACGTCCCTTCTTCTTAGCCGAGATTGTCCTTGTGCATATTGGGATTGCGGTTATGCTGGACCTGATTCTATTCTCAGCTGTTATGATATTAGGTCATCTCTCATTCTTCCGTCGAGAATGGTTAGCTACAATGGGACAAAAATGGAAGTCTTGGATGGACGAAATGGAAGTCATCTATGATGGCCAGTGTGCCTTTTGCGTCCGGTCCATGGCATCCTTGCTAGCGTTTGATGGTCTGAAACAAATCACAATTCGCGATTACAGGACCAATCCGTCGCCAGTGGTTGAAAGCGAGAAGGTGGATAAGGCCTTATATGTGGTAACTGGAAAAGGACAAGCAATCCCTGGATTTGATGCTTACCGATATATGGTTGTCCGTATTCCAGGCCTTATATGGCTCGCCCCTCTTTTTTATATCCCCGTTCTAAGTCGCCTTGTGGGAAGACCCGTCTATAACTGGATTGCAAGCCACCGCCATGTGATTTCTACTTGTGTTGTAAACAAGTAATTTCACCCTTTCAAAATAAATTTAAAAATTATCCACAATTGGTCTTTTCAAATGAAAAATGACGTGCTAGAAGTTCGTCATCGAAGAAGAAGCTATCCAAATTCCTGGGTGTGCTTCAAGTTCCATTTTTGTGGTGTATATCAAGTGTATAACTGGGAGTTTGTAGGCTCAACCGGCTACTTCCACTTATCCACAAAGTTATCCACAGGCTTATAATAGTTGCAACCTTGCCGTATTTGTTGCATTTACTTTTATTATGACTAGCAACGTTCCGACTTCCCTTCAAAAAGGCATCCAAGCCCTCAAGAAAGCCTTGAAGACCGTCCCTGGCTCTCCGGGGGTGTATCGTATGCTGAGTGAACGTCAAGAAGTTCTCTATGTGGGCAAAGCCAAAAATCTCAAGAAACGCGTGACCAGCTATACCCATTGGATGAAACTACCAAATCGCATTCAGCGCATGGTCGGAGAAACCCGCAGCCTGGAAATCATTACGACCCACACAGAAGCTGAAGCCCTTTTGCTGGAAGCCAACCTCATCAAGAAATTCAAGACCCGTTACAATGTGCTGTTGCGGGACGATAAGTCCTTTCCTTATATTCGTATTTCTAAGGACCATCCTTTTCCCCAAATCTCCCGTTATCGTGGGGCCCGAAAAAAAGATGCCATAAACTTTGGGCCTTTTGCCAGTGTAACTGCTGTTAACGATGCCCTTATTAGCCTCCAAAAAGCCTTTCTTCTGCGTAGTTGTAGCGACAGTATTTTCTCGAACCGAACCCGTCCGTGCCTTTTGTATCATATTAAACGCTGCAGTGCGCCATGTGTCGGTAAGATTAAGGAGTCGGAATACGCCCATCTGGTAGAGGAAACAAGCAGCTTTCTGAGTGGGAAGAGCCGTCAGATTCAGGAAAATCTGAGCCGAAAAATGCACAGTGCCAGCAAAGATCAAGCCTATGAAAAAGCGGCCGCTATTCGGGACAGGATCAAGGCCCTCACGCGTCTCCAAACGCACCAAACTATCCATATCCCAAATCTCCGAGACGCAGATATTGTGGCGGCCTATGCCACCGAGGGAAGCATCTGCATCCAAATATTCTTTTATCGCAATGGCTCAAACTATGGAAATCGAGCCTATTTTCCTCGCCATACAGAAGGCCTCTCCCTGGAAGATGTGCTGGGGTCTTTTCTTGCACAATTTTATGCCGCCAATGAAATTCCAAAGCACATATGTGTAAGCCACGTCCCCACAGATAAACCCCTCCTCGTAGAAGCCCTTAGCCAAAAGGCCGAAAAATCCATTGAACTGACAAAACCATCCCGAGGCACCAAGGTTACGCTCATTCAATCGGCCATTAAGAATGCTCAAGAGGCCCTTTTGCGACATCTTTCAGAAAATGCAACGCAGCATAAGCATTTAAAGGACTTGGCAAAGCAATTTGAACTGGATCGTGTTCCCAAACGGATTGAAGTCTATGACAACAGCCACATCCAAGGGGCACAGGCTTATGGGGCCATGATTGTCATAGATCGGGAGGGGTTTTGCAAAAAGGCCTATCGGAAATTTAAATTCAAGGAAGACTTTGCCAAAGGTGATGACTATAGCATGATGCGCGAAGTCCTAACGCGCCGCTTTAAGAGAGGCCAACTGGAACATGACAAGGGAAACGGTGACTGGCCTGACTTGGTCCTTATTGATGGTGGGGCTGGACATCTGAGCGTTGTGCAGAGCGTTTTTGCTGATTTAGGTTTATCCGATGTGGCTCTCGCCGCCATTGCCAAAGGCCCGGAACGCAATGCCGGTCGAGAAACTTTTCACCTTCCCGGAAAAACGCCCTTTCAATTGCCGCCAAATACCCCCCTCCTCCACTTTCTCCAACGCATCCGTGACGAAGCCCACCGATTCGCCATCGGAACTCATCGAGCCGGCAGAATCAAAGCGATCCGAAAATCAATCATAGATGATATTCCAGGCATTGGAGCCAAACGAAAACGAGATCTACTCCGCCATTTTGGATCAGCCCAAGACGTGGCCCGCGCTGGGCTAAAAGATCTTCAAGCTGCTCCCGGCATTCACAAAGGCCTTGCTGAAAAAATCTATTTCCATTTCCATCCTTCATAGGGTAGGTTACGTACAATGAAAATGTTGAATGTGTTTAGAGCCTCGCAGGAAAGGAAATTCATGCACCTTACGCTTCCAAACATTCTGACCCTTTCCAGGATCCTCGTTATTCCTTTCTTTGTCGCTCTGTTTTATATTGAGCGCCCTTTTGCCAATTGGACATTGGCAACCATCTTTATTTTAGCTTGCATCACCGATTTTTTAGATGGCTACTTTGCTCGTAGCCGGAAACAAATCTCCAATTTTGGACGCTTTTTAGATCCAATAGCCGACAAACTGTTAATAGCAACAGCCTTGTTGATGTTAGTGGGAACTGGCCAGCTGGGGGGCATTTCTCTTTTGCCAACCGTTATCATCCTGTGCCGGGAGATTTTGGTGTCCGGTCTAAGAGAGTTCCTTGCCGAACTTAAAGTAAGTGTCCCCGTCAGCCAACTTGCCAAATGGAAAACAGCCATTCAAATGTGTGCCATAATTTCTCTTCTCGTAGGAGAAGCCGGTGATCCTTTCTTTCCTTTTACGTTCATTGGGTTGCTTACTCTATGGAGTGCTGCCCTATTAACCCTATTTACGGGATATGATTACTTTCAAGCCAGCTTGGAACATTTTGAGAAAAAGACCTCACAAACTAGGAATGAATCATGACCTCCTTTGTCGTTGCCGCTCTTTATAAATTCGTAGATTTACCAAACTTCAAGGCATTACAGGCACCACTAAGAGAATGTTGCAAAAAAAATGGCATCATGGGAACTATTCTCTTGGCCCATGAGGGCATTAACGGGACCGTAGCCGGCACCCGAACCGGGATCAATGCCTTAAGACAATTTTTTGAGGACAATCCAGATTTTCACAACCTAGAGTACAAAGAATCAGCGGCAAGTGAAATGCCCTTCTATCGCCTTAAAATCCGCCTCAAAAAGGAAATTGTGACCCTGGGACGCCCCGAAGCAAATCCAAATAAAGTGGTCGGCACCTATGTGGCCCCCGAAGATTGGAATGCGTTGATTCAAGACCCGGAGGTTCTCGTATTAGATACACGTAATGAGTATGAAATGGACATCGGCACCTTTAAAGGAGCTAAAAACCCACACACTGTTAATTTCCGAGAATTCCCAGACTATGTGGAGAAAAATCTCGATCCCAAAAAGCATAAAAGAGTAGCCACATTTTGCACAGGCGGCATTCGCTGTGAAAAAGCGACTTCTTACATGCTCCAACAGGGCTTTGAAGAGGTGTACCATTTAAAGGGTGGTATTCTTAAATATATCGAAGATATTCCCGAAGAAGAAAGTCTCTGGGAAGGAGACTGTTTTGTCTTTGATGGACGCGTCTCTGTGACCCATAAGCTTAAAGAAGGAGACTACGCGCAATGCTTTGGATGCAGGCATCCTGTTTCTGAGGAAGAAATGAAGTCCCCCGATTATAAGCCCGGTGTTTCCTGCCCCCACTGCATCCATGAAAGATCCGCAGCCCAACGCGCTCGTGCACAAGAAAGGCAAAATCAGATTCTGTTGGCTAAAAGACGGAAGGTGCCTCACCTTGGAGCTGCCGTATCGGAAGCCCTGTAAACAGCGGTATCTATCCCTACTCTCATCAAACACGTTGCTTTAAAATCTGCCTGTCTAAAGGGCCTTTAAAGTCATTTGCATCGCTTTAGGTTCAATGCCTTGCGAACATCCCGCCAATCATAAATGACAAAGTTTTTGTTGCCATCGTTATGGGCAACAATGATGCCTTCAGGAAACTTTGATCCCAATGAATGAGAGGTAACTTCGATCCCATCAGTTTCTGTTGATCCCTTTGTCATAAGCGTTCCAATAAATTTGTTTTTTCCCTGACGCTCATAAACCTTAAGAGAATCTCCAGCCTGATCAGATAAAAGGAAATAGCCGTCTCCATTGGGACATTTATAGAGAGCAATACCCTCACGATCTCTATGAATCCCATCTTTGGTCGCAAAAACATTCTTGACCTTATGCTCATAGAGAGCCGGATCGGCTTTGTATTTTAAGATACCCCGCCGTTCATCAGCAGCATAGAGGAAATCTTTTTCATCATCGGCAACCATTCCTTCCACATAGCGAACCATGTCAGGCTCACCAAACTGGCGAACAAACTCACCTGCGACTCGCCCATTACCATCGCCATGCAATCGGATCTGATGAATATGATCTTTGTTCTTTGAACTTACAAAGCCAAACAAGGTACCGTCAGAAGAACGCTTGTACAGGGTAAAGCCGTACGTATCCACTGGGAAACCCGTTGAGATCCCTCCAGGTGCCGTTATATCCACCAAAACTTTATTTTTAGGATCCATTTTGAAGACCTTAATTTCATTGGTCCCCCGGATAGCACAAGCCACGATATCTTCCTTTTGCCCATTCACATCAATGTCATAACGCACATCTACATTGGTAGGACGATTTAAAGTCTCAGTCTTATAGACTTCTGCACCCGAGAGATCCCAAGCATATAAAGCGCCATTTACTTCCTTGTCATCGGCAATAATCAAACTCTTCTCAGGATTTTCTCGATCAATCCAAATGGCGGGATCATCCGCATCTCCCGGAACTGAAGTTGTAAAAACCGAGGCTTCCACACTGGCTCGGGAGATTACATAAGAATCTTGCTGTGACGATGGCGCACACGAAACCAAACAAATGAGGCCAAAAAAAATGATATTTGCTTTAAGTGGTGACGCCATAAGGCTAATCCTCCCTATTTTCTTATTAATATAAATGGTAACGAGAAACTTGACCAGGGGGCATAAGCTTTTTTCGTATCCCAAAAGTTGTGGAAGCGAAAAATGATATATGAAATCCTATCTATCTCCATTGAAAATCAAACCATAACGTACTAGAAAACACTGTATTCTTTATTTTTATGGATCTATTTTTAATGCGTTGTGTTCTGGCTTTTTTACTTTCTGTTTTATGTTGCGTGCCAATGGGACTCGCCAGTCCAACAGATTCACTTATGGAAGATTTAGAGAGCCGCTGCCAACAAACCTACAGAAGCCTCCTTACAAGCAACTCTTTCTTGATTGCCCCTATTGCTAAAGAAGACCTGTTAGAAGATCACATTCGTTTGGAACATAACTTTGACTCTCTCTCGAGCACCTTTGGCTTTATTCTTGAAGACACACTGGAATCCTATGGAAATCGGGCAAGAGATGTCCGTGAAATGATGAGCGAAATGCAGGGCTTTGGCCTCTATTCAATCTTTACGAAGAATGAGGGACAGCTCGCTGGTTTCGTTGGCATTGTTCCCGAATATAGTCAAGCTGTTGCTCGTGTTACGCCTTTTGTCTTTGAGCAACATAGAAGCAAAGAATCACTGGGCGATCTATTTAACTGTCTAAAAGCTTTCCTTGATCCAATGCTCGATAAAAAAGTCTCCATTCCCAAAGACTATACCTATCCCTCGTTAAAAAATCGGGAGGAAAAAGTGCCGCTTATCTCCTTTAAGCCCGGAGCTCTCCTTTTCGAACCCGTGTTTCATGATACCGACGCCCTCATGGTTTACACCCACGATAAAGGCCATCTTTACCACGACGAAGATCAAAATTCAGAAACGCCGACTAGCCCGAATATTTCATGAGAAAGTCTAAAAAGAGTTGGAAGAACTCCTTATATTGTATATAATACAATAAGTTACGCAAATAACAAAAAGGAGATCTCCCAATGGCAAATTGTACATCCAACACCCTCCAATTTCCAAGCTGTAAAAGTAAAAAAGTGGAACTTAATTTTAAAGGTGGTCACGTAACCAGCGATGGAGGTGTTCTACTACTACGCCAGGTTGATCAAAGAATAGGTCTCACTACGGCAGTGGCCAAAGCCTTTAATGACGAACGAGAGCCTTCCAAAATCCAGCACAGCATTCAAGATCTTATCCGTCAAAGAGTATACGGTATTGCTTTGGGGTATGAAGATCTTAATGACCACGATCAGTTGAGAATGGATAAAGCTATTCAAACTGCTGTAAATAGAGATACTCCTTTGGCAAGTGCTTCAACTCTTTGTCGACTGGAGAACGCTGCCAACCGTCAACTGGCGGTTGATATAAACAAATGTATTGTTGAGCAATTCATTGCTTCCTTCAAAAAATCTCCCAAAGAATTGATTCTGGATTTTGATGCGACTAACGATCTTGTTCATGGGAATCAGGTCGGAAAGTTTTTCCATGGATACTATGATTCTTACTGCTTCCTCCCCCTGCACGTGTTTTGTGGCGAGCAAACTCTCATCAGTTACTTGCGACCTTCAAATCAAGATGGAGCCAAACACGCCTGGGCTATTTTGTCTCTTCTCGTTAAACGTTTTAGGCAAGTGTGGCCCAACGTCCAAATCATCTTCCGAGCAGACAGTGGGTTTTGCCGCCAAAAGATGTTGAACTGATGTGATGCCCATAATGTTAAGTACATCATTGGTATCCCTCGGAATAAAATCCTTGAGAAGAATTTAAGTGACAGCATGGACTTGGCAGAAAGGACTTATGAAGAAACTCAAGAGAAACAACGTATTTTTACCCAGTTCTCCTACGCTGCTAAAACGTGGAAACATGAACGTAGAATCATAGGCAAGGCAGAGTACAATTCCTTTGGCTCAAATCCCCGCTTTGTTGTCAGCAATCTATCCGGAGATCCTCAACAGCTTTACGAAGACGTATATTGCGCACGAGGCAATATGGAAAACCGAATCAAGGAAACACAATTGGATCTATTTTCTGACCGTACGTCTTGTCACAACTGGTGGCCAAACCAGCTGAGGCTTCTTCTCTCTTCCCTGGCATATATTCTTATGGAGAGACTTCGACATCTCACACTTCAGGGAACTGAACTCGCGAAGGCTCAAGCCAATACTATTCGCTTGAAACTTCTTAAAGTAGGTGCGGTTATTCTGAATAATACACGCCGGATCCAGTTCCTTCTTTCCAGTGCTTATCCTTTTAAATCGCTCTTCCAAACAGTTGCTGCCCGATTAAACTCTTCGTAGCTCTACTGGGATTGCAATTGATACACCCTTCCACAGAGGATCAATTTTGATTCTCAGGAATAAACCTGTCGGAAATTCCAGTTTTTTGTTGGCGTTGCATGTTTTTTTGCGTCCGAACTCTTATCTCAATAAAAAAGATTCCTAATTTGTGTGTTTTAACTGTGATGAATGACAATTATTGGAGTTGGAACAAAATTGGAGCTTGGGTTTACCTTCTCATGCAATATGCGGGCTAGTCACCTCTTTTTCAGCTTCTTCTTTCCAGAATGCCCTAACGCACGGATTCCCCCATTGATCGATCCAGAAAGCCTATCAGAAGCAGAGAACAAAAAAGCCCTTCAACAGCGTCTCTACCCCTTTGTTCTTCGTAAACAGTTTCAAAGAGAATCGCTCCAGGGATTTGTAGAGCACGTTCCTGAATCGTACAAATACTCCTTTATGGTATTGATTTCGAGAATAGATGATCTTGAATTGTTACAGGACGGTTTACCTGAACATCCCATATTCCCCTCGAAAAGTGATGTTTTAGAAACTTTAAAACCTTCAGATAGAGTGCATCCTGTGGAGGTTTTTGATCAAGAAATCTCAGAACTCGATATCAAAATCGAGGAATGCCAATACTGGGAACTCGATACACTTCAAAGCGATCTTTATCTGATAAAACTCTATAAGCAGCTTTATTTAAGAAACAAAGAGAATCTTGTTTAGTAATCCATTTCACCATGGATCAGGTTTAGTTTGTCATTGATAGTTTGTCCGCTAATACAAAAAAAGCCCCTGATATCAGGGGCTTTTTTGCATTGATAGAGATAGTTGCATTACTCGCTAAGATCTGTGAACTCAATTTTCATAGGACCCTGTACTCCTGAAACATCATAGTTGACCGATGTAGCATCACTATTAGTTGAAAAAATTTCATCACCACTTCCATTGAAAAGTTTAACTTGCTCAGGTGAAGCTACTTTTACAAAACGGCTACCATCGGCAAGTACAATCTTATTATAATGAGTTACTCCATCTACAGAGTGTCTAGAGTTTAGTCTAGAGCGTGAACGTAGTGGTAATGTAAATTGCACCTCATTTCCATCATCATCTTCACGGATGATGCGGTACGTTAAATCAATAGTAGCTGAATGACCTATGGGAAAGTCGACGTGGAGGTCCTCCCCTGCTTCACCTAAAGTAAGGTTTGTTGCAGTTAAAGTAAGCTTATGAGCTTTTACGTGAGTAAGTATAGCTCGGCTCCAAAGTGTTTCTAAATCTAGTACATAATTTCCATCAGTAGACGCTCTAAATAGATTAGGACTCATGTTAACCAGGCTAGTAGGCCTGTTTACATTACCAGCGAATCCGAACCCCGTACTAGCTTCAAAATCAGCCTCTATGCAAAAGTAATTTGAAGTATCTTCTTCTTCAATTCCACGTATAATTCTGTTTACATTTCCAATAATTTCCTCGCGAGAAAATATCAGTTCACTAGCCTGAGGCAAAGTAACAGAAAAACTTCTACTAGACTGTGGGGCTTCATCAGTAGGGACTTCACCGGTAGATCCTTCCCCTTGATGCACTGCACTTACATTCTGTATGGAAATTAAACTCAATAGTAACGTAAAACCAAACTTCTTCATAATCTCGGGCTCTCGTAGTTGTTAAAAAAATAATTGAAAAAATTTAATACAATAAAAATGTATGCAGGTAAACCAAAAGGCGGCTTGTTAAATAATAAATCGTTATTTTTACATGCTAATTAACTGTAATGAGGGGAATAGATTGGCGTCACTGAATAAAATTCAGGGCTCTCTGATAAGTGAAATCTCGTAAATTCTGGAGTGGCTCTCCATTATTTACGAGCTATCTACGAATCGGCCTCTTAATCCGATGAGTTGTAGAGCGAATTAATATCTGGGATCCAGGAAGAATGAGTGCAAAATCGAAAATCAGAGCTATGCTAATCTCGTCTTAGGTGGAAAGAAGTGACAGACTTGTCACGTTGTAGCACAGCGAAGACGGATCCGGATCCAGCATATAAACAAGTGACATCCCTAATCTGCTGTCAATATTTTTGCCGCTTCTAAAGCAAAGTAAGTCCATATGCCGCTGCAACCTGCGCGCTTAAAAGCCAGGAGCGTCTCAAGCATAACACGGTCATGATCAAGCCAACCATTTTGAGCCGCTGCCTTGATCATGGCGTATTCTCCACTGATCTGATAGGCAAATATTGGAACATTAAAGGAATCCTTCACACGCCTCACGATGTCCAAATAAGGAAGACCTGGCTTGACAATCACCATGTCTGCTCCTTCCTGAATATCCAATGCCACTTCCCGTAAGGCTTCATCCGTATTCCCCGGATCCATTTGATATGTCGCCTTACTGGCCCCGGCCAAGTTTCCTTTGGATCCAACCGCATCCCGAAAAGGGCCATAAAAACCCGAAGCATACTTGGCGGCATAGGACATGAGCCG
>Ga0209151_1002152_pt1 | contig 11075 bp, 9 predicted proteins | sample SaaInlV_DNA_165m_FD_184688 | JGI IMG/M metagenome (GOLD analysis project Ga0209151, IMG submission 184688) | Marine microbial communities from expanding oxygen minimum zones in the Saanich Inlet - SI075_LV_DNA_165m (SPAdes) (version 2) | ecosystem: Environmental > Aquatic > Marine > Unclassified ...
CCCATTTGTTCCTGACGCAAATAGAGTTCACCGTCGAAATCAACTGCATGCGGAATTTCGTGTCCTTTTTCCTTGTTGAATGCTGCTACTTCCGGCATATCTTCTGTCAGCAAATACATGTGTTCCATCGCCAGTACAGGCAGCTCCAAGCCAACCATTCGTCCAACTTCTCTTGCCCAAAGTCCTCCTGCGTTAACGACATGTTCCGCATGAATTTCATGTTTTTCTTGAGTGTCTCTATTTTCGAGAAATATGCGCCATCCTCCTTCCGGTTGAGGAAGTAAAGCTGTAACTCGTACACCCTGATATATTTCAGCTCCTTGTATTTTGGCAGCTTTGGCGTAAGCCCAGGTTGTTCCGGAAGGATCAAGGTGGCCTTCCATCGGATCAAGCAGTGCACCCACAAAATGATCAGGATTGATCAGAGGCATAATTTCAGCTGCTTCTCTGGCACTGATTATTTCTGTGTCCATTCCGAGGTAAGCACCTTTGGCGTGCATGCTTTTAAGCCAGTCAAAACGTTCCTGAGTCGCCGCCAGCATTATTCCGCCTGACATGTGCAGGCCGATGTCCTGTCCCGAAATTTCCTCAATTTCCTGATAAAGCTCAATCGTGTACTGCTGCAGTTTTGCCACATTCGGATCACCGTTGATAGTGTGAATTCCACCAGCGGCATGCCATGTAGAACCGGATGTCAGTTCGGAACGTTCCAGCAAAATTGCGTCTTTCCAACCTAGTTTTGTGAGGTGATAGAGAACACTGCAACCGACTACTCCGCCGCCAATGACTGCAACCTGTGTGTGTGATTTCATTAAATTATTCCATTTGTTGAGTTTTGCTTTAAAGACTTGCAGAAATATACTTGAGTTAGCTCAAAGATAAAAGCAATATTTTTTAATATTTTTTCGTTTTAGAGTTTTTACGCTGAATTTTAGCATTATCCATTTAATTTGCTGAAGTTATCAACGTTACTTCCGGTCGAATTATCTTTGCTTAAAAGTATGACCCCGCCTGATAAATATCTGAGTGACAGTGCTTTTGGACTTTTTAACGAGAGCAGCGTTGAAACGGTTTCATGTTTATTATGATCCCCTTTATCCCCCCGAATAAATTCGGGGGCTGTTTTCAGAAAAACCCACAAAAAATAAATCAAAATGTGTAGGCCGGGTTAGGCAAGAGCCGTAACCCGGCTCTGCACTGAGGATTATCTGTGGACTATTCACCCCGGATTGAGCAGGCGATGGTGATTGTGTGTGGACTATTCACCCCGGATTGAGCAGGCGATGGTGATTATCTGTGGACTATTCACCCCGGATTGAGCAGGCGAAGGTGATTGTGTGTGGACTATTCGCCCCGGATTGAGCAGGTGATGGTGATTGTGTGTGGTCTATTCGCCCCGGATTGAGCAGACGATGGTGATTGTGCGTGGACTGTAGATTCCCAGCGTGAGTGCAGTGTAAGTGCTTTGCATCCAGGTGTTGTGGATTCGTAGTTCATATACCCTGCCTTGTGGGCAGAGGTCGTTAAGCTCGTATTTTTTCTCGCCTATTAAACCCCAGAACCAGAAAGTTTCTTCATTGCTGATAACAGTTTCTGCTGGAAATTCCGCAGGATAGCGTACTTGTACCTGACATCCTGAGAGGAATAAAACGAAAATTAAGATTATGCTGTAATGACGGAACATTGTATAATTCATGGAAAAAAGTTGTCTTGCCTTGCGTTTCAAAACATTCGAATTTACACTTGATGTTTGCATTCGGAAAAAGTGTAGTCCAATAAAGTTTTGCCGGAATAAAGAAATTTCGCAGAAAAGGATCCGGGTTCCAGAATTCTAGGCGTAAACAGTCGGTCGCCTTCCCACGAAGCGAGTTCAGTCAACTCGTTTTTGGGAATCCATTCAAGTCGACCCTCCGGACAATCTTTGGTGAGTGTTCCGGAAAAGCTGTTCGTGTAAAAAACAAAGACGTGCCATTCATCACCAAAGGGTGAGTCTCCTTCATCAGGAAAAGAGAGTACGGCTTTTAGTTCCGGATCTTTGATCTGCAGTCCGGTTTCTTCCAGCGTTTCACGAACCGCAGTTTCGTATGGAGCTTCATTTGCTTCGACTTTTCCGCCGGGTGCTAACCAGAGTCCCTGATGTTCATCTTTTTTTTCACGGTGAATCATCAGAATATGTTCGTCATTATTCTCAAGATAAACCAGAACTCCTAATTTCACAGCATTACTCCAAATAGTCTATGTCTCAGTCGAAGAAAGAATTAAATGCACTTTTGAAACGCATTTCGGTTGAACAGGACAAACGACTGAATCCTGAAGTACAGCAGGAAACTGAGGTTTTGCCATATGAATTAGGTCATCAAACCCCGATTATACGTGGGCGGATGCCCGGACTGGAAGCGGTTTATGACCGTTTTGCCCGGATTTACGCACAGAGTTTTTCACATCATGTGAGGCGTCCGGTAACTATCACACGTCGTTCTACAGAACTGGTAAGTTTCCGGGATTATCTTGGAGCAATTACAACTCCTGCTTCACTAAGTATTTTTGGCATGAATCCACTTCAGGGGCACGCATTGTTTGTCTTTGAGCATCATCTGGTACACGTGCTGATCGACCTGCTTTTCGGCGGAAACGGCTGGTTTGAAAATCCGCCTCCCAAACGTGAATTTACAGGAATTGAAACTCGGATGCTCTCAAAAGTCGTGTTCAGTGCACTCGAAGATCTGGGTAAAGCCTGGAAGAGATTAACACCATTGGAACCATATTTTGAGCGTATGGAAGTACAGCCTAAATTTGCTGCGATTGTTCCACAGGAAGAGGTGGTGGCGAGCACAACATTCGATGTTGAAATCAACCGTGTCCCATACACAATGAGTATTTGTCTACCCTATCTGATGCTTGACCCGGTACGCTTACAAATAGAAGCAGGCAAAACCAATTTTGATGAAGAAGTCAATGCAGTTAACGTCAGCCGCCTTGAAGAAAATCTTCGCAACTCCAAAGTTAGTGTAAAAGTCGCACTTGGAGAAGCACGCATGTCCCTGCGGAATTTTCTTACCTTGAAAAACGGTGACCGTATTATCTTAAATCAGGATCAGGATAAACCGCTTAAAGTTATGGTTCAGGACAAACTTAAATTTATGGCAACACAAGGTGCATACAAAGGCAAGCACGCAGTTCAAATCACCAAGATGATTGAGCCCCAGCAACGATTTAAGGATTTACTGGATCAACCTCCGGAAGACTTGAACGAAAATGCCTAATCTTGCAGTAAGTTACTGATTGACACGACTGCGTAGATCCTTACCTGTCCGGAAAACTGGAAGCTGCTTTGGTTTGACTTCCACTGTTTCACCGGTTTTAGGATTCCGTCCGAAATATCCCTTATATTTTTTCAGTGTAAAAGAACCGAACCCGCGGATTTCTACTTTATCACCAGCGTTAAGAGCGTCCTTGATACGGTCAAAAAAGATCCGCACTGTCTGGTCTGTTAATCTCGGATTATGTCCTGTACGGTCTGATAATTCTTCGATTAATTCTGATTTGTTCATAACTCCATGCATTTAAGGTTAAAAAAGTTTGAGGGGTTTTTTCAGCAGAAATTGGTTTAATTCTCCAGTTAATCTTCGTCTGCTTAAAAAACCGGTTGTTGTAAAGTTAAGGAAACAGGAAAAAATATCAAGTGTTTCGTGAATATTTTTTCAAATTGCCTGAATTTGCAGTTCGCGTCGATAATGATCAAAGAGAGTCGACTTGGAAAGCATTCCCAAAAATAATTTACCTTCAACGACTGGTAATGACCATGCTTTAGACGTTTCAAACTTGTCCAGAGCAACATTGATCGGTTCATTTAAATTGATGATGGGCAAGTTCCGCATGACTGATCCCATCGTTACTAAATCATAAAGACTTGTATCAAAAAGATGCGGACGGATGTCATCCAGAAAAACAACTCCAACACATTGTTTCTCTGCATCGAGTACAGGAAAATAATTGCGGCGTGCTCTCTTGAACTCATCAATGAAATCCCTTAACAGCAGACCTTCAGGGATGGTGATGAAATCCTTGTCTAAAATATCTCTAATATTCAGATGATGCAACAAATATCTGTCTGTTCCACGTTTAATCAAACTCCCCTGCTTAATCAGATCCTGAGTATAAACAGAACCAATTTCAAAGAACGAACTAACCACCATGGCGCTGCTTGCAGTCAGCATCAGGGGTAAAATCATGGAATACCCACGAGTGGCTTCCATAACCAGGAATATTCCCGTCAGCGGTCCATGCATGACTCCCGCAACCATTCCAGCCATACCTGCTAAGGCAAAAGCCGCGTCTTCCGCAACACCGTCGAGCGGCAGCAAATGCAGAATCATCCCGAAAGCGAGGCCAACTCCGCTGCCGATCACGAGGCTGGGGGCAAATACTCCGCCTACACCACCACTTCCCAGAGTGATACCGCAGGCTAAAAATTTGAGCAGCACAAACAAGAGGATAAAACCCAGTTCCGGCCGGATTGAATCGGTCAGAAAAGACTGAGTTGCAGAGTAACCCTCAGACAAAACTTCCGGCATGTAATAACCTAGAACTCCTACAGACAAACCACCAATAGCAGCACGTACCCAGAGATGCAGAGAAATTTTTGCAAAAAGTTTTTCCCAGACATGCAGACTTCTGACAAACAGGATTGAGATAACTCCGGTAATTGCACCGAGCGCAAAACAGGCAATTAAAGAGGTGATCGAAAATCCGGCAATTTCCTGAAAAAATGCAATCTTATCACCCATGATCCAGCGGCTGATTTCAGTCGCGGAAACTGCGGCAATGATGGTCGGCAGGATAGTTAAATAAGACCATTCACCAATAATTATTTCCAGGGCGAAAATCAAACCGGTCAAAGGTGCATTGAAAATTCCTGCAACCGCTCCCGCTGCACCATAGCCTACAAGTAGTTTTTTGTGACGTTCATTCATGTCCAACCAACGTCCTAGTGCAGAACCCATCGCACCGCCGATGCTGACTATCGGACCTTCCAGTCCGGTTGAACCTCCAGTTCCGACTGTCAGTAAACTTCCAAAGAATCTCGAATAAATCATCCGTCTCCGGAGTGATCCGGTACCCAATGCAATGGCTTTGATCACTGAGGAAACTCCATGTCCCTCATTATCATGCATGAGATAACGCACAAAAAATACCGCAATTCCCGCACCCAAAGCAGGGAAAAAGATCGAACGCCAGCCGAGGTCTAATTCTGTGATGAAAAGCCGTAGAGTATGAACACTCCAGTTGAGTCCCACTGCAAGCATTCCGCAAACCAGTCCGATTCCCAGAGCAGCTGTCATCATCACTACTGCTTCACGTGCTGAAACTGCCTGAAAGCGTGAAAGTAGATCAGCGTCAGTTCCAACGAAACCGCGTGAAAGGAACTTGTTAAGCTGTCTCCGCCAGATTTTTTTGAAATTGCTCAACGAGATTTTCTAATGTAGGGGAGTGTTTGAGAAAGTCATTTACTTCTGTATTATTTAGAAAACGTGCTAGTTGAGAAAGCAAATGTAGATGGTGAAAAGAATCAGCACTCAATAGCACAAATACGACAAAAACCGGCATTCCGTCCGGTGCTTTAAAGTCCAATGGTTTTTCTAAAAAAAAAGTACCAACCATTGATTTTTTTAATTGCTGTCCAAGCGGTGTTTTTGGATGAGGAACTGCAATTCCATTTCCAATTCCAGTTGAAGAAAGCAGTTCACGCTGCATTAGTTGATCTGCTAATGTTTCTTTAAGCTGCCGTGGTAAATTCATGCAGGACGGTATTTCGCTGAAAAGTGTTTCCAGTGAGCCCGATGGAACTGTGTGAAACACATTACCTGCTTCAAAAGCTTCAACAAGCGGGGACTGAGTAGCGCTCGCTTTTTGTTTTTTTTTACTCTCTCTGAGTGAGTGCTTTTCGAGGTGAATATGTTTTGATTCAGCCCAGGTTACCAGAGTCGACTGGTTAAAATAATGCTTTCCACGCCGTACCACGCACGGTATGTCACCCTGGCGAATCCAACGGTAAATAGTCGCCTCCGGAACATGCAGCAACTGAACAACATCTGAAACTACCAACCATTTAGCCATAAAAAAATAACAAAAGATACTGGACTGAATTAATAATGAAATATTTCGAGTTTCAGTCTAACAGCATTCGCAGGCTTTGTGAAGAAGTGGAAGTTAATTAAATAACTTTTTTAAAGAGTTGATACTTTATGAAATTTTTATAGAATATCTAAAACACTTCTGATGGCTGGGGATGCGCAATTGAAAATTTCGAACCGTGTCAGATCCTAACGGAAGCAGCACTAAGATTTTGTAGATGTGCCGCATTCCTCAGCCTCTCTCTTCAATAATCCGGAATCCCTTTCATGTCTTATGTTGTGCTGGCGCGCAGGTTGCGTCCCTCCCGCTTTGACGATCTAATTGGACAGGAAACTGCGGCACAAACTTTGCGCAATGCTGTTCTATCAGACAGAGTGGCACATGCCTTTTTGTTTACCGGATCACGTGGAGTTGGCAAAACGAGTGCAGCAAGAATCTTAACACGCGCACTGAATTGCCTGAATCCGGACAATGGGGACCCGTGCAACAGCTGCGAAAACTGCGTAGAAATAAGTCAGAACGCATCGCCGGATGTATATGAAATTGATGCTGCTTCCAACCGTGGAATTGACAATATCCGTGAACTGCGTGAAAACGTAAATTATGTGCCAGCGAGATGTCGTTACAAAGTTTATATCATTGATGAAGCGCACATGCTTACACTTGAGTCTTTCAACGCACTGCTGAAAACTCTTGAAGAACCGCCTTCATACGTAAAATTTATTTTTGCCACCACTGACCCTCACAAAATTCCTCAGACGATTATTTCACGTTGTCAGCGTTACGATTTTTTAAGAATCCCGTTACAAACGATGGCGGATTTTCTAGAAAAAGTTATCCGCAATGAAAAGCTTGAACTGTCCCGCAAGGCAATCGAAATGATTGCCCGGAATTCTGTCGGCGGAATGCGTGACGCTTTGACCGCAATTGATCAAATTCTCAGTTTTAGCGGAACGAGTGCAACTGATCAAAAAGTGGCACAGATTCTTGGAATTCTGGACAGTGAGTCACGCTTTGCTTTTACGGAGGCTTTACTGAAAAAGAATCAAGGTGAGGCTCTGCGTTATTTTCAGCAACTGCAGGAGCATGGTCATGATGCTCACGATATTTTAGCAGATTTGCTGCAAACTATTAAAACCACTGCACTTGTACGCTCACTAGGCACAAGCCCGGCATTGTTCCAGGAAATTTCAGTAGATGATCTGGAAGTCTTTGCGGCTATAGCCAAAGCTGTAAGTGCGGATGAGTTACAGCAGATTTTCCGGATTTTGCTCGATCTGGAAGAACAGATGAAGCGCAGCGCTCACACGAAAATTTGTTTTGAAATGGCAATTCTCCAAATTGCGTCCATAGAACCTCTGGTTGGTCTTCCGGAAATAATCAGTGGAATCCAGAATATTCGCAGTGGAGAAGCGCCTGTAGTGACAACTGCTGAAAACGCAATTTCTGTAAAAGCTGCCACTGAAGAGCCAGTGCCCCCTGTACCGGATAATTCTGTAGAAAAGCATCAACATTCGCCAGCGGTTGATTCCGCAGTTAAAAAACCGCATGCGGATGCTTCAGCTATCAAAAACATTTTACAGTCAGGAAATAAGGAAACTCATAAAGTAGCAGAAAATCCGGCTGATGTGCTAAATCCGAAACCTGAAACTGCCGTCACTCAAGTCAAAGAACAAGAGCAAAGCAGTTATGCTCAGCAAAATGATGACAATTCAGCTGTTGCGGAAACTTCGGTTTCTCCGGAAAGATCGCAGGAGAACGCAAGTCTGTCTCAACAAGGATTAACGCAAACACCTGAAATTCCGCAAACTTATCCTCAAACACAGCAAGCAGCAGAAACACAACAGATTCAGCAAACTCCAGTAACTCCGGAAACACAGCAAACACAGCAAACTTATCCTCAAACACAGCAAGCAGCAGAAACTCAACAGATTGAGCAAACTCCAGTAACTCCTGAAATTCCGCAAACTTATCCTCAAACACAGCAAGCACCAGAAACTCAACAGATTGAGCAAGCTCCGGAAACGCCTGAAATTCCGCAAACTTATCCTCAAACACAGCAAGCACCAGAAACTCAACAGATTGAGCAAACTCCAGTAACTCCGGAAACTCAACAGATTGAGCAAGCTACGGAAACACCTGAAATTCCGCAAACTTCTACGCAAACGCAAGAAGCTGAACTAAGAAATATTGAAAAAGAACAAGCTGTGGTTCCGGAGAATAAGGCACAATCACCGGAACAGCCGACACAGGAGTGGACTGATTTTGCAGCGGAAGTTCAAAAACGATCTTCAAAGCTTGCCAGCTTTGTACGCAATGCTGTACCTCAGAGTTTGTCCGGAACACAATTTAAGTTAACGTTTAAAAGCGGAAACTATCCTTCAATGTTCACAGAACAAAACCGCAGTTTACTGGAAGAAATTGCGACAGACTGGTGCGGACACGCAGTTCATGTCAGCTGTGAGATTTCTCCAACTGTGACTTCAATGCGGACAATAGTCGAACATGATCAAATTCTTTTGGAGCAGGCAAGAGAATTAAAACGTAAAAATGCCAAGGAATTTCCGCAGGTTAAAGATATACTCTCTGTGTTTACAAACAGCAAAATCAGCGCTATTGAATTTTCTGATGCATAAAAAACAGCAATAAAGAGACTGTTTAGCCAAATCTTAGGCTATCTTTGTGTTAAGGGTTGATCTGTTATCTGCTGATAGCTAAGTTTAATTATTTCTGTTAATAACATCCAGAGTATTAGATGAAACATGCTGAATTCATACAATATCTTTCCTAAATTGACGATATAAATTCTAAATAACGAAAACAATTATCAACAGTTTTGCAGGTTAAAAATAAGTATCATGCTGTTATCAAAACACTTGAGGCACGGATTAACAATGGTGGACACTGTCCTCATTGCAAACATCATGAATTCCAAAAATGGGAAAAGCCCATGAAATGCAAGGATATCGTTGCAACAAAGTACCTCCCAAATTACATCGGTTGGAGAAGATATCTTGAAAAACTTAAATTGTCTATAACAGCAAAGGATTAATTGAGTTCTGTCTTAACTTGAGCAACAGCTAATGCAAACATAGCCAAAATAAATGAATAATATAATCTGGCATAGTGCCACTGTGACACGGGCACGCCGCGAATCCCAAAACAATCATAAAGGCATTATTTTATGGTTTACGGGGCTTTCCGGTTCAGGAAAATCCACCCTTGCCCATGCAATTGAAGAACGCCTGCATCAACTCAACTGCCGAACCTTCGTTCTGGATGGCGATAATATACGACATGGACTGTGTTCCGATCTTGGCTTTGATGACAATGCTCGCAAAGAGAATATTCGCCGCATCAGTGAAGTAGCAAAGCTGATGATGGAAGCGGGTATCATTACATTAACTGCCTTCATTTCTCCCTTTCGCAGTGATCGTGAAAATGCTCGCAAATTGTTTCCTCATGGAGAATTCATCGAAATTTATTGTGACTGCTCACTCGAAGTCTGTGAACAACGTGATCCAAAAGGGCTTTATCAAAAAGCACGTGATGGGGTGATTCCTCATTTTACGGGCATCAGTTCCCCTTATGAAGCACCTGAACGAATGGAAGCTATCATAAAAACAGATGAGTTGGCTATTGAAGAATCAGTAGAACAAATTATGAAACTTTTATACGAGCGTGGAATCATTAAAAATGAATAAGGCTTGAATCCTCATTTTTAATTTTTTAATAGCACTCTCTCCAAGTTTCCAAGCTCTACAAACGAACTGGTAAAATGGACTTAAAGACAAACGAATGTTGATCGTATATCTCAAAATAGCCCTAGATGAAAAAAATTAATGCTCAAAAAAGATTGAATACCTTTAAACGTTATTTGACTGCTAATCAAAGGGGGCTGCCTGATTTTATTATCATTGGAGCTCAAAAATGCGCGACAACATCATTGTATCGGTACCTTTCAGAACACTCGGATATTGCTCCTTGTCTTGGAGAAAAAGAGCCAGACTATTTTGAAAAACATCATAAATATGGGCTTCGTTGGTACCACTCCAATTTTCCTGAAAAAGATCCCTCCAAGCAGTTTTTTGAAGCATCAACAAACTATATTTTTCATCCACTGGTACCTGAAAGAGTCTCAAAGCTGCTTCCTGATGTAAAATTGATCTTGTTATTAAGGAATCCAGTGGAACGAGCTTACTCTCACTACCATCATCAAATCCGTACAAAATGCGAATTATTAAGTTTTGAAGAGGCGATTGCAAAAGAACCGGAAAGATTAGCCGGTACAGAAAATGAAATTATTGAGAAAACACAGAGTTTTAATTATAATCACAGAAATTTTTCATACCTTGAAAGAGGTTTGTATTGTAAGCAATTGAAGAGGTGGCAGCAGTATTTTCCAAAAGATCAGTTCAGTATACATTCAACAGAAGATTTAATTGCTCAACCTCAGAAAACCATTGATCTGATTAATAATTTTATTGGTATATCACCACAAAAACTGAATACAGAAAAAGTTTATAATCAAGGAAAACATAAAGATAAAATGTCTCCAAAAATTAGAGCAGAACTGATTGATTTTTTTAAGCCTCACAATCAAGAATTGTATGAGTATCTCGGTAAAGATTTTGGTTGGAATTGATTACAATAAAATCCCAAAATGTCTTTTGAGTGGTAGCAAAATTTGCTGACTTTTTTAAGAGGACAATACAAAGCATTGATTTTTTTCAGTTCAAATGTTGAATATCATTTTCTTGATTAAGACACTCGTTCCGTTTATATGAAACCTAAAAATATTGAGAAAAATGAAAGAGTTCATTACACTATCCAGGTTATTCAACAGGCTCATAAATGACATCTCCTAAAATATCCATATTGATGCCTCAAGTGTTTTGATAACAGCAGGATTCTTATTTTTACCCTGCAAAACTGCTGAT
>Ga0209151_1002155_pt1 | contig 11065 bp, 9 predicted proteins | sample SaaInlV_DNA_165m_FD_184688 | JGI IMG/M metagenome (GOLD analysis project Ga0209151, IMG submission 184688) | Marine microbial communities from expanding oxygen minimum zones in the Saanich Inlet - SI075_LV_DNA_165m (SPAdes) (version 2) | ecosystem: Environmental > Aquatic > Marine > Unclassified ...
TAATAAAATGTTTAAATAATAAAATTTCAAAATGTTAAAATAATAAAATTTCAAAATGTTAAAATAATAAAATTTCAAAATGTTAAAATATTAAAATTTCAAAATGTTAAAATATTAAAATTTCAAATACAAATTAATTTTTTAATAAAATGTTTAAATAAACAAATTTTAAAAAACAAACTAAAAATTTTTTTTAATATTCGTTCTCAAAAACCACAAAAAAGGGTTCCCAAATTAAAATAAACCCCTTTTTTGTGGTTTTAAAATTTTTTAAATTATAATAAGTGTAAATTAAAAATTTTTGTATATTTGATTTCAGAAATCATAAAATATAAAAGTGATTATTTTTTTATATTTTAAATATATATTTTATATGTATTTATCATATGAAAATTATAAAGAAACATTTGAGAATAATAAAAAAAAATATAATGAATTAGATAGGGATAAAAAGTATAAATTTATAGAGGGAATATTTAAATATTATAATAGGTCAGTTCCATTATTAGAATATATAAAAAGTGATATTGATTTTTTATTTAATAATTTATTAAAAGAACAAAATTATACTGTTTCAACTAATTGTAATAAAAAGGACATTTTTAAAAAATATGAGTTGAATAGTTTGATTAATTTTATAGATAGTAAAAAAAATATTGAATATAAAAATATGAAAAATGATTTTTTGGGTTGTCATATAACAATAAATGATGAAGATTATATAAAGAATTATGTGGAGATAAATAATTTATCAAATTATTATCAAAATAAACAAAGGTTAGAATGTATAGTAAATAAGTATGAAAAAACAAATAATTATTATAAAAAGAATTATAAACAAATATTAGATAAATATTTTAATGGTAAATATGAAAATGGTTTAATAATAAATGAATTAAACTTTGAAAACAATGATGAAGAATATAAAAAATCTTTAAATCCTATATTATTACAGGAATTAATTCATAGATATAATAAGGCTTGCACTATTTATAAACCATATTTATTTAAACTATTTATTAATATTTTTAAACCAATAAATAGAAATGTTAATATTATAGATTTGAGTTCTGGATGGGGTGATAGAATATTAGGTGTTTTATCAATTGAAGATAAGGTTGATAAATATATTGGAATTGATCCAAATAAAAATTTAATGAATGGGTATAATAAAATGATTAATGATTTTTCAAAAGATAAAAATAAATATCAATTAATACAATCACCAGCAGAAGATGTTAATTATTCATCTTTACCAAAAAATATTGATATAATATTTTGGAGTCCTCCATTTTCAATTCAAGAGGACTATGTTAGTGATAAAACAAGAGATGATTATAAAGACCAAAGCACAAATAAATATAAAAGTTATGAAGATTGGGAAAATAATTTTTTAATAAATGTAATAAATTTATCAACAAATAATTTAAGAAGAAATGGTGTTTTTATATTGTATATTGGAAGTATAAATTATAAAAGTTTTTTTAGTAAAATGAGGAATATACAAAAATTAAGATATTTAGGAAATATTCATTTAAAAGCAAATAATGTAAAAGATTATATAATTTTTGTTAAAACAGAAGAACCTAATAAATGTAAATTCATAGAGAATAATTATGAGGATAGTAGAGTTATAGAAATAAAGAATAAGTTAAAAGATAATGAAGAGAATCCTAAATTAAATATTATAAAAATAAATGTTAATAATAAAAAGATAAATGTGATACAGGATAATGTATTAATAGTTGGAACAAAGCAAAGAATGGTTATAGATTTGATGAGAGAATTAATGAATAATGATACAGAGTATTTGGTATATGCGTCAAGTTATATGGGTTATGGGGTTGTAGCAACAGCTTATGGAGCATATAAATTAGGTTTAAAATGCATGGTATTTTTAGATAGGACAAAAATGGGTAAAATAATACCTGAAAATGAAAAGTTAATATTGAATTCCAGACAGGTATTAACATTAATGGCTTTAAATGCAAAAATATACTTATGTGATAATTATAGAAATGCAAGAAATTTGGAATATGATTATTCAACAACATATACAGAAACAAAAAATGTATGGAAAACAAAAGAGAATTTTTTAATACCAGCGATGGGTTTTAATGACAAGGAAAAGAAAATGGTTAATATATTATCTGAAAAAATAATAGATGCTTCAAAAGGAACTATAATTGAAAATATGAAAAATATAAGGATATGGTTAGTTGCAGGGAGTGGTGGTATTATGGAATCATTAAAAAAATCATATCCAGAAGCGGAAATTTTTGTATATTTAACAGGAGGTGGAAAATATTATGATAATGTTGTTAGATGGATAAAAACACAAAATAATATAACAATATTAAATAATAATAAAAATTATAATATTGAGAATATAAAAAATAATTATTATAAATACTATGAAAGTGTTGAAAACTATGATTCAATGATTTTTCCATATGTTAAAGAATATGGTAAAGATAATGATTTTATTTGGAATGTTTCAAGTGATTAAAATTACCATCTAACAAAATATTTTTTTTCTAATCCACAATATAATTTTATTGATTCAAATATATTTTTTTGAAATTTATTACAAAATTTTCCATTATTAAACATACAAGAACCACAAAAGATATTTTTTAATTTATTATTTTTATTAATTTTAATTAAATAAGGTAATTGTAGTGTTTTTTCATATTTATATATTATTATTTTAATAATATATAAATTTTAATTTTTTTATATTAATTTAATAATATGAGATCACAAATAATATTAAATTATTCTTTAATTTTATTAATAATTATTGAGTATTCAATTGTTTTATATGATATGATGATTGAGAAAAGAATGAATAAAAGATATATTCATTCTGAAATATTGGGGTTTATTACATTGTCATTGTTATTATATAATTATTATAACTTTTTTTATATAAAAGAAATATTTATAATATTAATGATATTTATAATAATTAGATCATTTATATTTATATATATATTAAGCAATTAAGAGATTAAAAATTATTTTTCATCTAATAACATTAAAGCCATAGCAGAATAATTATGTAAATCTATCATAGTATCTCTAATACTTTCATCATTAACTAAATTAACACCATTTTTAGTAATGGATAATGAGCGTTTAATTTTATCTTCAATTCTCATTAAAACACCAATTACACCAAATTCAGCAAAAGCATCACCATAATCGGTATTTTTTTTTTTAAATAATTCAAATGCTTCTTTTTGAATTTTTAACATTTGTTCTTGTCTATTCATAATTATATTTAATATTATATATAAATATTTAAATAAAAATTGAAAAATAAATATATTAGATTTTATATTGTTATTTGAAAAGTTTGAATAAATAAAAATGAAAAGACTATTTACAGAATTTAATGAAGATAATAATTATAAAAATATAATTATTACAAAAAAAAATAATGATATATTGTTTGATAATAATAATAAAAAATATATAATTAATCAAAATATTAACAATAATGTTTCAGAAATTATTAAAATATTAACAAACATAAATTCAACAACTTTTATGTTATATGGTAAATATAGAAATATATTATTTAAAAATATAATAAATAAATTAGGTATTATTGAAATAGATAATAAATATGATATAGCTATGAATGAAAATGTAGAAATAATTTATAATTTTGAATATTCAAATATTAATGAATTTTATATTTTATATGAAGAAATAAAGTATAATTTTAAAGATTATGTTGAATTATGTTATTATATTAATAAATTTTCAAAAAAATCAAATGAAAGTATGTTAGTATATTTTAAATTCAAGTATAAATATTATTTCAAATATAAAGTATTAAGTATGAATAACAAAAATGATATTTTAAGTTTAAATAATTTAGTAAAAAAAATAAATTGTAATGAATATGATGAAAATAATTTTAATTGTGATAATGAAATATTAAATATAAATAATAAAATAATAAATATTGAAGAATACTTAGAAAGTTTAATAATATTATTTAAAAAGTTTTATTATGATAATTTGAATATAATGTATAAAGAATTGATTAATTTTATAAATAAAAAAAATATATTAATAGAAGAACAAATAAATGAAATATATTATAATATAATATTAAAAATTGATAATTTTACAAATAGTATAATTAGTAATTTTTCAGATGAATATTTATTAAATACTAATAAAATAATTAATGAATTAAAAATTAAAAAAGAAAATGATTATGTAAATAAATTTAATAATTTTATTTTAAAAATATTTAAAAATATTAAAGTAGATAATAAAGAAAGATTTATATTTTTCTTTGAAGATAAAAATATAAAATTTAATTTGTTTTTAGATAAAATATGTAATAATAAAACAATATTATATAATTATATTAAAAATAGAATAATTAATCATTTAGATACTATTAAAAAAGAATATAATACTTTAAATAAAATAACTATTCAAGATAAAATTTTGATGTGTGATGAATTAAATAATTTAGACAATGTTGGTAAATTATCAATATTGTTTTTTAACAAAAAAAAATATAATAAATATTATAACAAATTAATATAATATTTATTATATGGATATTTCATCAATTGCATTGGGTTTAGGATTAAGTGGAAATATTCTAAAAGAGGATAATATAAATAAAAATAATATTGATAAAACCATAAAACAAATTAATAGAAATTATATAAATCGTTATAATAGTAATGAAATAGAAAAAAATAGAAATATAATATATTCTTTAAATGAAGATAATTATATTAAATCAATAAAACCAAATACAAATATGATTAATAAAGTATGGAGAGAACAAAATATAAATTATAATAATAAATTAAGAAATGAATTATTAAATAATAATAAAAATGAAGTAGTAAAAGATGAAATAATAAAAAATAATAGTATTTATAATGATAATTATGATTATATAATATATGTAATTGTAATGATTATTATAATATTTTTTTTAATTTTAATATAAATATTATAAATAAAATAATATTTATATATTAAGAGGAATAAATATAAAAAAAATAAATAATATAATTATAATGAATAGAGATAATAATAGTATATTTTCAAATGATAGTGAATTTAATAATGATAATATGAAATTTATAAATATGGATGATAGATTAAAAACAAGAATTGAAGTAGATATGGAAAGTGAAGATTATGGCTATGAAGAACCAAGGAGTATTAAAAATGGTTTTGAAGAGCAATATAGTCAAATGACATTTAACAATAAGTCAAATATTCCAAGAAATAGTAATTATTATGCACAGAATGATGTTATGTTTAATGATACGAGTAGAAATAATGGTTTTAATTTTGTGGAGAGTTCAACATTTGATTCAAAAATGGATGGTAGATATGGTGTGACTGGTGATATGACACATAATAATATGCAACCATATTTTAAATCAAAATCATATGGATTTAATCCAGGAAGGCAAGAAAAGATGGGTGAGAGATCAACAAGAAATATAGATTTATTTACGGGAAGTGATAATATGATGGAATTTAGACATAAAAAAGAAGTAGGAGCTTTATTTGATCCAGTTGTTAATAAGGTAAATTCTGTAACAGGTGTTCCAAATTTTAATGATTTCTTTCAATCAAGGGCAATACCGTCACAAAAAAGGGATGGTGAAAAGCCATTTCAACCAGTGAAAGTTAATCCAGGATTAAATTTAGGTTATAATGAGAGGGGTAATGGTGGAATTAGAGGTAATGGTTCAATGTATCGTGTTTTACCAAAAACAGTAGATCAATTAAGAACAATGAATAATCCAAAAACTACTTATAATATGCCAATAATTCCAGGTCAAAAAGGAAATAAGAGAGCAACAATTGGTGTTGTAAATAAAAATCGTCAGAATACATTTTTTGAAAATAGTGTAGAAAGTATGATGCCAACAACCGCTATAGAACAAGCACCAGCATTACACGGTAGAATTGATTTGAAAGAAACCGCAAGAACCACAACAGCAGAAAATAATCATATTAATCCAGCTCAATCATTGGTTGATAGAGCAACACCACAAGAATTACAGGGAAAATTTAAAAATACATTTAAGGAAACATTTGAATCAAGACCAGTTGGAGCGGTTGGTAATAAACATCAAACACAATTAATAAATCAGAATAATATGAGAACAGAAATGAAAAAAACAGATAGAGAACATAATAAACCAATAACAAATGCTGGAGGAAATTTTAATAATGTTCCATTAATAAATTTTATGAATGCTATACCAGAAATTACAAAGAGAGAAATTTTATTGGCTGATAATGGTAATAAAAATATGACAAATATTTCAAATTCGGTTAGGTCATATCTATTTAATTCAGTAAATGCTATACCAGATCAAACATTAAGATCAATAATTACTGAAAATTTTCAAATAACTAATACGGTGGGAAATCGTGATGATGGTTATTTATTTAATAGAGAAAATGCGGTTCCTGAATTAAATATGAGAAATATAAATAATAATATTCAAATAGCAAATCAAATTGGAAATCGTGATGATGGTTATTTATTTAACAGAGAAAATGCGGTTCCTGAATTAAATATGAGAAATATAAATAATAATATTCAAATAGCAAATCAAATAGGTAATTCAGAAAGGTCATATTTATTTAATCATATGAATGCTATTCCAGATCCAACATTAAGAAATATATTAAATGAAGCTTGGAATATTGATGGATTAAATTTTAAAGGAAATGAAGATAAAGGTTATTTATTTAATTCTAAAAATGCTACACCGAATACAACAATTAAAGAATTAACAGAGCATAATAAGCATTTAACAAATTTATTAGGTAATTTTAAAACATCACAAATGTTTAATTATAAAAATGGAATTCCTCAAATAACATTAAAAGAAATGATTGAAAAAAATAATCAAATATTAAATATTGGTAATAATCATTTGATGCAAATGAAATTATTTAATTATGATAATAAAGCAAAACAAACATTAAGAGAATTAGTAGAACAAACACAACATTTAACAAATGCAATGGGTGCAATGCTTCAAAAAGGTAAATTATATAACTTTGAAAATGGAATACCTAATACAACTCTTAAAGAAATGACAGAAACAAATAATAACATTACAGGAATTAAAAGTGCTATTATGGAACAAAATAGAAGTAGAAGTGATGTAGAAAATGCTTATCTAAATGATGTTAGAGAAAAATTATTAAAAAATAGAGATCCTGTATCGGTTAAGCATAATAGGGGGAAAATAACAAGTTTAACTGATTATACATTTAAGGATGATTCAACATTGTGTTCAAAACCTTTATATAAAAATTATTCACCGTCTATAAATATTCCAAATGAGTTATATACTTTTAAGAATTAAATTATTTTCTTTTTCAATTTCTTTAAGAAAATTAATAATTATATCAGTTTTAATTGGTTTTATTAAAATATTTTTATTTTTTTGAAAATTAAATTTATTAATAAATTTAAACGATTCGTCAATTTCATAACAAGAGTTTGCTCCAGTAATTGATATCGAACCACTTTCAAATATCATAATTGATACAGTTTTATCATTTTTTAATTTATATTTAATTTTTACACTGACACTATCATTTGGATCATAATGAACAGTAATAGATTTTTTAAGTAATTCTTCTGCTAAATATTCTCTATTTATATTATAATCACATACAAAATTTGTATTAATCATTTGTATTAAAAAATTTTTAATATTATAAGATTTTAATAATATAGGCTGATCGGCAAAATATATATGTTTAAATTTATTATTTTCTAATATAGCTTTTGGTTTTTTAAGTTTATCAAATAATATTTCAATACATTTTTTAAATAATTCTATTTTTTTACTTAATCCTGTGCATTGTATTGAACCATTTTTAAATAATTTTAAATTAATTTTTTTCTTTTTATTATTAGTTGTTAATAATTCTTCTTCTGAGTTATTAAGTTTAGAAGTATCAAAAATAATAGATATTTGATTTAAAAAATTTCCTTTTGTTACAACTCTTTCTTTTACATTTTTTTTTTTTATTTTAACTTTAGTTATACTATCTTTTGTTATAAGATGTTTATTATATAATTTACCAATAATTATATCATCAAATTCATTAAAATATAAACCAATATTCTCTATATTAAAATTAATTAATGATATATTCGCTGTTGCTGTTATTGTAGAAATTTTAATATCAGGTAATGTAGCTAATTCATTCTTATAATACAACAACATTTCTATTAATGATAAATTATGTGTTTTTTTATTATTATCATCTATTTCGTCATATATATTATCATCTATTTCGTCATATATATTTTCATCATCATTATCATCATTATCATCATTATCATTATCATCATCGTCATCATCATCAATAAAATTATCATCATTATCTTCTTGATTTAAATTCATTTCAAGTTAATTAAGTATGTATTATAATATATAAATCAATTTTTATATATCATTAATTTCTTCAAATTTGGCATATATATAACCATCTGAATTGGAATATAATTTTTTACAACTTATTTCAATAATTTGACAATCGTCATTATATAATTTATTATTAAGTGCATCTAAAACAAATTTAACCATATTATCTAAATCTTTATTATTTGTATTATATTTAGGTGAAAATGGTTTAAGTTCATTTGATTTTTTTCCAGTTCTATAATGATTTTTTGGTCTTTTACAATAAAAATTTAATTCACATTTAATTGGTTTTGTCATTTTTTGTTCTGGTAAATTACCAATAGTTTTTACAAAATCATCTTTATCTTTTTTAGATGGGTCATATGTTCCTCCTTTCAAACGATGTCTATGTCTTTTTAAACTCATGGGTTCAAAATTAATAGTAGATTCAAACATAATAATAATTAATATTAAAACTTTATATTTATTGATAAAATATAAAAATATAAAAATATAAAAATATAAAAATAATTTATTTATTTGTAATATTAGGATTATTATTTAATAAATAATCAATTTTATTAGATTGTTTTGTAGTTTCTTCAACAATAAATGGTGTTGAAATAAAAGGAAATTTTAATATTTTAATTTCATTAAGTATTAATTTAAAGTTTTTACGGTATTCTTTAATAGTTAAAGGACCTCCAAATTTTTCTAAAATTAATCTATCATCAGCAGGCTTAAATGATATTGCTGAAACATCTTTAATATTATCTTTATACAATTCATAATATAATTTTTTTAATAATCTATCTTTTTTGCTAAAATCATCATCATTTAATATATTTGTTAAATAACAATTAAAAGAACAAAATAATTTTGAATTACCATTTCCAGATATTATAAATTTACCATTCTTAAATCCAATTATATCATATAATGGATATGTATTAAATTCATAACAACAATTATAACAATATAAATTAGTTAATTTTGGTTCAACAATATTATCATTTATATCTGTAAAAATATTATTTTCATAATGTTTTATTTCAGTATTAAACATAGGTGTTAATTTATCAATGTATTCTTTCAAATCTTTATTTTCTTCAGATAAGTTTTTAATTATATATTTAAAATTTGATATTTTTAATGTATCATCCATTTTTTCAGTTTGTTCGTTAGTTATTGAATTAATATTTTTATCAATTTCTAATAATGACATACCATTCTCTGCGAATTTATCAATATCCTTTTTTGATAAATTTTTTAAATGAACGATTATTTCATTATTTTTATTACTAATAGGAACCTTTTCTTTAACAGTTTCTTCTGTTTTAATTTTTGGAGGTCTTCCTCTTTTTTTTTTTTTTATAACAATTTCTTCTTCTTTTATACTATCAATAATTTCACTTATACTTAAATTTTCATCCATCTTTAATTTATTTTATTTTCTTATTTTTATTTCAATTTTTATTTACTTTTAATTACAATGCCTTTACCCTTTTTAAAACTCTTTTTAGAATACATTGACTTATTTTTAGAGGATTTGTTTTTAGATGATGAGCTTGTCTCGCTTTTATCATTTTCAAGTTCTAAATCTAATGAATTATTAATATCACTTCTTAAATTTTTAAGTTGATTTTTAATATCAATAGTTCTATTATTTTCAGTATTCTCAGAATGTATATTATTTTCCATGTATCTTTTTTGAATATTATCCATTTCATTTAATCTATTATTTTCTTGAATATTTTGATTATGAATATCTTTTAAATCTCTAAAATTTTTCATTTCATTAAAAGCATTATCATGTTCTTTATTAATTGTATCTTGCATAACAGTATTACCATACATTGTTTCTTGTTTTGCTTTTTCTCTCATTATTTCAATATCACTGTTGGCATTAACACCATTTTTTGTTTTTTGAATATCGGTTTCTTTATTCATATTACCTAATTGTGTTCCTAACAGTGAAGATAATAAAATAAATACTAATCTAATTTCAGGTGAATAATCTGAGCCTTGTTTATTATATTTAATATATAAATCTCCTAAAATTTCATAAATATCTTTTCTATTACTATCCATTCTTCTACTCCATCCATGAATATTTACACCATAATTAGCTCCATAATTATCTGATAATAATTCAATACCTTCAACACTTGTTAAGAGTAACCCAGACATCCATGAAACCGCACTTGTTTTATTTATAATTTTTCTATGAAATTCCAATTCATGTTTCATTTCATAATAATCAGAATTAATTGAATATGGTTTTGTTAATTTAATTCCACGATTTTTAGCTAAATCTCCTAACTCTCCCAATAAAACTAATTTTCTTTGTTTTTTTTTATATTCAGATAATGAATTATAATCATCATATTCATCATCATCACAAAATTCATCACTTTTATATCTATCTGATTTTTCAAATTCATCTTCGTATTCACTTATTTTACTTCTACCTCTACTATAATTATTTTTTGAATAATTATTAGTTTGATTAGTTGGTTTTTCTTTAAAAGTATTGTTATTAATAAAATTATTATTATTACTTTTTTCATCAAAATAATCATCATCTGTTTCTACAACACTATCATGTATTTGATGTA
>Ga0209151_1002175_pt1 | contig 10969 bp, 10 predicted proteins | sample SaaInlV_DNA_165m_FD_184688 | JGI IMG/M metagenome (GOLD analysis project Ga0209151, IMG submission 184688) | Marine microbial communities from expanding oxygen minimum zones in the Saanich Inlet - SI075_LV_DNA_165m (SPAdes) (version 2) | ecosystem: Environmental > Aquatic > Marine > Unclassified...
TCGTTTCCATTTTCAGTGCCTGCAGAAGATTACGTTTTTGCAAAAAAAGGCAAATCAAGATTAAGTGAATTAGTAAGATTTTTGCATGAAGAAGGGTTTGATGTTCTCGTAAACGACATAGGATTACAAGATTTACTCAAGAAAAAATCAATAGAATCTCAAGTTATGAGTCAAGCAAAATTAGAAGATATTCAATTAACAAAACCACAAATTTTGGTTGATGCAGGATTGGCAAGTAACTATGATGATGCAATACAGAAACTTAGAGATTTTGCAATTCAGTTATCATCATCAAAAGTAACAGAAGTATCATCAAGTCCAGACTTACACATAATTCAATGTATCAATTCATTGGATGATACTGATAAAATAATCAATGGAATGAGTTCACGGTTAAGAGAATGGTATGGACTTCATTTTCCAGAGTTAGACAATATTATTGATAGTATTAACGGATATGCACAAATTGTTGTTGCAGGAAAAAGAGAGGGAATGTCTGATGACGTGTTTGTTGATGCAGGATTTCCAGATTCTAAAGTTCAAATGCTTTCACTTGTAAAACAAAAAAGTAGAGGCGGGGATATTACTGAAGAAAATCTACAGATTGTTCAAAATTTGGCTAAGAATATTTTGGCCTTGTTTGATTTAAGAAATGATTTAGAAAAACAAGTAGATGTACAAATGGAAAAAATTGCTCCAAACTTATCTGCAGTTTTAGGAACAACTGTAGGCGCAAGAATTTTAGCAAAAGCAGGAAGTCTTGCAAAAATGGGTACAATGCCTGCAAGTACAATTCAGGTATTAGGTGCAGAAAAAGCATTGTTTAGAGCATTGAAGACAGGTTCAAATCCACCAAAACATGGAATATTGTTCCAACATGCAGTCGTACATGCAGCTCCAAGATGGCAAAGAGGTAAAATTGCAAGAGCAATCGCAGCAAAAGCGGCAATTGCAGCAAGAGTTGATGTTCACGGTGCAGGATTAAACACAACATTACTAGAGAAATTAAATATCAGAGTTAAGGAAATTGAAGAAAAGAATTCAAAACCAGTTAAAAAACCTCAGCCGCAAGAATATCAACAAAGGGGAAATTTCCGTAAGAGTAAAGAATCTAAACAAAAGAGACGTGGAGATAGATTCAAAAACAGAAAGCGAAATAACTTTGAAAGAAGATAATAATTATTTCTGGTTTACACTAGATGGAGAGAAAAAGCTTTTCACAGAAAATTTTACACCTAAAAAACAAGTGTACAAAGAGAAATTAGTTATAAAAAATGGAATAGAGTATAGAAACTGGGAACCTTTTAGAAGTAAATTGGCAGCATGCATAATGAATGGCTTGCAAGAATTTCCATTCCATGATAAATCAAGCGTACTATATCTAGGAGTATCAACAGGTACAACAATAAGTCACATTTCAGACATAGTTGGTTCAAAGGGTATGATTTTTGGAGTTGAGCATTCAAGTCGAGTTGCAAGAGATTTTCTCGATAGAGTTGCAGTGTTTAGAAAAAATATTGTTCCAATAATTCAAGATGCAAAGAGACCAGATCAGTATTTTTCAGTTTTTACTAAAGTTGATGTCGTATATGTTGATATTGCACAACCAGAACAAACAAAAATTGCAATTGATAATTGCAAAATGTATCTTAAAAAAGGTGGGTTTCTATTTTTAGTGATTAAAACTAGAAGTATAGATGTTACAAAGGATCCAAATCAAATAATTAATCAAGAAATGAAAAAATTAGAAAATGATTTTAAAATATATGAAAAAATTGATTTGAGACCATTTGATAAAGATCATGCAATGGTTGTTGCAAAATCAATTAACTGAGACCAAGTATTTTTTGTACCGGTTTCCAACTTTTACGCACAGATGAAGGGAGTGGTTTTTTTGCTGAAACTAATTTTTTAACAAAATTTACACTTTTTTTATCTGAAGGATAACCACTTCCAAATTCATAATTCTTGTTTAAGCGTGTAATAGAACGATCTCGTGAAACCTTAGCAATTATCGAAGCAGCAGAAACAACAACAAATCTAGAATCTGCATGATGATATGATTTTACTTTTGATTTATTTGATAAATCAGATATTTCACGACCAAATCTAGTAGCATTTACATCACAAGAATCAACATACGATATTTCAGACTTAAGATAAATAATGACATCAGCCATTTTTTTTGCTTCAAGATGATTCAGATTATGTTTGAAAACGTGCGCGTCTATAGTTTTTGGAGGGATTCGAATTACATGGTAATCATCGACAAGTTTTATAATTTCTTTATACAGAAAATCACGTTTTTTAGGGCTAAGTTTTTTTGAATCACGAACACCAAGTTTACGAAGTTTATTGATATTTTTTTTCTCAATACTAATTCCAGCAATAACCATAGGTCCAATCATAGATCCTCTACCAGCATCATCTACACCACATATTTTCATAAATTTTGATTTGTATAGACGTATTAGAATATAGGGGATTTGATTTCATAGACGACAAGAATGAATGAAGAAATTATTGAAATCATGGAAGGAAGTACAAAATTACTTGTTCCCAAAGGATCTATGACAGAAAAAGTTCCACCAAAAGAACCTGCATTTTTTAATCCTCGTGCAAATTTGAGCAGAGATTTATCAATAATTGCATGTTCAGCATTTTGGAAAGATTATAAATTTCCAAAAATTTTCTTTGATGGATTATCAGGATTAGGTGCTAGAGGATTAAGAATTGCAAATGAGGTAGACCAAGTTGAAAAAGTGATTGTAAATGATGTTAATCCTAATGCGCTTGAAATTGCGTTAAAATCAGCAAAAATAAACAATTTAGAAAATTTTGAGATTTCTGAAAATGAAACATGTAGATTTCTCAGTTCACATTCAAGAATGAATGAACGTGCTTCGATTGTAGATATAGATCCGTTTGGATCACCATCAAAATACATTGATTGTGCCATTAGGGCAACTATGCATAGTGGGATGTTAGCACTTACTGCAACTGATCTTCAAGTTTTACATGGTTTATTCAATAAAGCTGCCAAGAGAAGATATTACGGAACACCAGTTAAAACTGAATTTAGTAATGAGATTGCAATTAGACTAATTTTAGGATGTGTAAGTTTTGTTGCAGGAAGATTAGATATTTCATTTCAGCCTTTGTTTGTTGATCATGATATGCATTACTATAGAACATACATGAAGATTTTCAATACACCTGAGAAAGAGGAAAAAATTGGTTACATAATCTTTTGTAGAAATTGTAAAGACCGTCACACACAAACAATAAGACAAAATGAATGTAGAAAATGCGGTCATGAAACTGAAATAGCAGGTCCATTATGGATAGGAAAATTATTTGAAAAAGAATTTGTACAAAAAATGAAAGATGTGAAAAATAATCTCATAGTGAGTAAAAGATGTGAAAGAATTATCGAAAGATCAGAAGCAGAAGCAGAACTTCCAGCAACATATTACACATTAGATGAAATTGCATCAATGATAAAATCAGCACCGTTGAAATTGAAGGATGCTGTTGAAAGGCTTAGGTCACAAGGATACAAAGCATCAATGACATCATTAAATCCAGGTGGATTTAGGACAGACTGTGAAATTGATAAAATTACTCAGATTTTTCAGGATTAACATATCCCATACAAATACAATATAATTCACTACTAGATTTTCTACTTGCTTTTGGTTTTAGTAATTTAGTTTTAATGAATTTTTTTCGGATAAACTCGTAAAATTCAGCAGAGTATTCACCATCAAATACCTTAAACAATGCATTCCCCTTATTAGATAATGTTTTTTCCATTAATTTTTCTGCAGTATAATTAAGAGATATTTGTATAGCATGATCTACAGACCAATTTCCAGATACATTTGGAGATAAATCACAAATAACAGAATCAACTTTTTTATTGAAAAATGATATGATTTGTTCAATTATTTCTGGATCTTCAATGTCTCCACGTATTATTTCAACACCTGGAAGTTCCTCAACAAATGATAGATCAATTCCCAAAACTTTACCTTGATTTCCTGCAACTTGGTGAGCCACTTGTGACCACCCACCAGGAGCACACCCCAAATCTAAAACATATGAACCAGGACCAATAATACGATATGATTTATTGATCTCTTTTAATTTGTAAGATGCTCTACTGCGATAACCTTGTTCATGGGCAAGTCGCCGATAATGATCTTTTTTTGCATCGATTAGTTTCATTTCTTTTTCTTAGATAAATCAACAGCAACCCAATCTTCTATAAGTTGACAGTGAAGAGGACTAGGTTCAGGATATGCATTTTCAAAGTCACATTTTTGTTCAACAGGACAAGTTAAACATGGGGAATTTACTAGAGATTCAAGTTTGATTGGGGCTTGTTCAATAATTAATTTGTAAGTCCATCTTCCTTTCTGTAATAATTTTTCACGAGAAATTAAACCACGTCTTTCTAATCTAAGTGCAAGTCTAGAACCATCTTTAGTGTTAAGTTTTAATTTTTTCCATAACTCACTTTGTAGTACACCATTATCTTCAAATTCAGCAATTATTTCACAAACTTTGTTTGTGAGTTTATCCATATCCATTTTTTCAATTTGGAAATTTCGTATTTGTTCATCAGAAAATTCTTCCTCCAAATCATCCTCAGGAGTTCGTTCTGCAGCCTCTTTTGCAGCTTTCGCTTCAGCTTCTTCTTTTTCTTTTGCAGCTTTTGCATCTTTTTTTGCCTGTGCTATTTCTGCTTTTGTTAGTTTTTTTGGTTTTTCTACTTTAGGTTTAGCTGCTTTCTTTTTTGGTTTTTCTACTTTAGGTTTAGCTGCTTTCTTTTTTGGTTTTTCTTCTTTAGATTTAGCTGCTTTCTTTTTTGATTTTTCTTCTTTAGATTTAGCTGCTTTCTTTTTTGATTTTTTCTGATTTTCCAATTGTACTCTTAATTCAGCTAATTCTTTTTTTATTTGATTTGCTGTTTCAGGATCAATTTCTTTTTTCACCAATTCATTTTTCACCTATCAACCTAGTTTACACGTAACGTTTCAGTCATACTAATATTCTTAGAATATTTTTCATTAAAGATTTCAACATAAATTTCATAAATTCCAGGTTCAGTAATTAATTCGGAATAAATATCATCAACAGGTAAAGTGTCATTATTTTGAATGAAACATTGTTTCAAATATCCACTCTGAGTTAAAACCTGTTTTTCAGAGGAAGATACATCATAAATTGTGATATAAAGATCACCACAATTAAAATCCGAATTTGAAAAATTTACACTGAATTCAATACTAGAGTTTTGTGAGATTTCATCATTAAATCCAACTAAACTTATTCCACTTTTTGAACTAGACGTGTATCCATCACCACCAAATTGTAAAAAATTTAATTCTCGATCTGGACTGCTTAATGTTTCAGCCATAACTGCAGTACCCAAGGATACGGAAAGTACGATTGGAAGTATGTAGATTACAAAGGCAGAGGGTTTAACCAAGATGTTACAAGTTCAATTTCCACGTATATCAAATTTGTCATATTTTTTCATACCAATTATGTTTATTTTAGGAGTGGATTTTTAGGAATTATGAGAAAAAAAGAATGTAAAGATGGCAAATGTAAGGTCAACATTCCAAACTTAAGCGTGGATGATGGTTCAGAAAAGAAAGTGGACAAAAAGGATTCGTCAAAACGTCTAAGATAATTTGGTCATTTGAGTTAAATTCTAGAAAACGATAATTTTTTCGTGCGATTAAGGAAGTTTAGAGCTCGTGCCTATCGTTGCATTCACGATTCAGGCGAAATTAGGGTGGGGGATCTTGCAGCTTTTGTTGGACGAAATGAGAGTGGTAAAACGACAATTTTACAAGCATTGACTTTACTTAACAAGGATCAGACAATCTCCGAACTTGACTTATGTGATGAAATGTCTGAAGACTTGAAACAAGAAGTTAGGTTAGCTGAAGGAGAATTTGAATTAAATCAAAATGAAATAGGACTCATCAAAGAAACATTTCCTTCAATTCCAGAAATAAAGAAAATTAAGATTTTTAGAACTAACAAGAATCCAATTCCAGAATATGATTTTGGGGATGTTGAAATTAGTGAAGCAGAAAATAGTGGATTAAATTCATGGGAAAATTTTAGAGAGAAATTTCTTTCATTTTTAGATACTATACCAAATCATGTGCAAATAAAACTAGATACAGGATTTTTTCAAGGTCAAGCTCCAGAAACTGAAGAGATGTTTAGAAATGAGATGGCCGAATTTGGAAATAATTTACAGGTGCTGGCAGCTGATGAACCACAAGTTATTGAAGAATGGAATAAAATTTCAGAAGCAAATGATTCTAATTTCCAAAGTTTACTTGTAGGTACTACAGAAAAAATGGCATTAGAGAATTTTATAGACACTAATTTACATCCAAGGTTTGTATATTTTTCAGATTATAAAAAAATCATAGGAAATGTGAATTTGAATGAATATAGAAAAGAAAGATCATCATCACCAAGCATAGAATTTTCAGAAGATGAATTTGATAAAGCAGATACAGTAGATAATTTATTTTATCTTGCAGAATTAGATGTTGATGTATTAGAAGAGGCAAAAAATAGTCCATCACAATTAATCAAGTTACTCAATACATGTAGTAAAAGACTCACGGATAAACTAAATCCAGCTTGGAAAGGTGATCCAATACATGTTGAGTTAAGATTGAATCCAAATAATGTGATGAGTGTTGTCATATCAGATGTACATAAAGATGGTACAGTTACAAATACAGGATTACTAAATAGACGAGCTGAAGGATTTAAGTGGACATTTTCATTTATTGTTAATTTTGCGGCAGAAACTCAAAGAGCTGAATTGAAAGAAGCAATTTTACTTTTAGATGAACCTGCAAGAAACTTACACCCTACACAACAAAGAGGAATTTCAGATTTATTGAAAAGTTTGGCAGGTTCAAATCAAGTACTATACGCTACACATTCACCTTACATGATTTTTGATTATGCGCCAGGTAATCTTTTGGTGGTTGAACTAGATAAGAAAAAACATTTGAGTCGAATTTATTATGATTATTGGAATGCTGACGATTTAACATTGACACCAATTCTTTATGGTTTGTCAAGAGGATTAGTAGAATCAATTTTAGATAGACAGATAGGTTATAATTCCAGACCAGTGATTGTTGTAGAAACTATTTCTGATACCATGTATCTTAATGCATTTGATAAATTTTTAGAAGATCCAAATATCTCGATGAATCCTCTTAACATAGTAGCAGCATATAACAAAAATTCAGTGTTGCCATTATCAATTTTTTATAGAAATCACGGATACAATACATTCGTACTACTAGACAATACAGAAGAATCTAAAGAAATTTCTGCTCAACTAATTGCCAATGAATTTTCAAAAACTCAAACAATTTTCTTTGAAGAAAAAACAAAAGCTCTCCAATCAATTGAAGATTATATGATTACAGAAGATTACCTTTATGCAGTAAATCAAACTTATGCAATTAAATTAAGAAAAGAAGGATATGTTAATTTAACAGAACAAGACATAGTGTCTAGAAATAAGAGAGGAATTATTGAAAGTCTTCATTCAATATGGAAAGAACATAGGGAAGATGGTTGGGAAGAATTTGATAGCGAAGAAGTGGCACGTTACATTTGTGAGAAAATTGCAATAGAAGAAGCTGATTTTCTTTCAGATAAGACTAAAGACAAATTTAGATCATTATACAGATTAATTGCTGAGAGAATTAGACAACAACAAAATTTAATGGCAAATCAAAATTCAGATAAGAAAAAGATGAGTGTTTAGAAAGAGTCACCATCTTCAAGATAGTTCTTTTTTGGTTTTCGAGGTCGAGTTTTTAGTAATTTGGCACCGAAAATGATGATAGGAATGGAGACTCCCATGAAAATTATAGGCGTCATCTCAACAGAAGAATCTACAAGACTAGGTTTTATAGCTTCAATCATAGTAGATGCATAAGCCATTCCAAGTAATACAATTATTCCACTAAGAACGATTATCATTCCATTGAATCTAGAACCATAACGTTTTGATAAATGAAATGAAACACCCATCATTATTGTAGCAGGCGCTATGCTAAGTGAGATAAATTGATATAATTTTGGACCTGCTTCAAAACCAAATGAATCATTATCTGAAGGATCAATCATAAAATTAAATAAAGTAAAAACTTCTGCTACAAAGAAAATAGATAATACTAATCCAGCGATTGCCATGTATTTTTCTAATGCCATAATAACAAATTTTTTTTTGATGTAATAAACTATAACATGTTTTTAGACAATACCCACTAGTGCAGAAAGTTCTTTTCTGCATGCAGCACCAAGTTCTGCTGCAGCTTTTTCAGGAGTTAATTCATTTAGAAATATTCCAAATCCAAGTTCTAAACCAGACCATGGGGCGGTTTGAGGATATACCTCCACATGCCAATGAATTTGTTTACTATTTTTCTTTTCAGGAGATAGATGAAATGCAACATTAAATGAAACATCTTTTATTGAATTCGATAATCCTCCAAGAGTTGCTCTGAGAATTAAAGCCAGATCATTAATCTCTTTTTGAGATATTTTGGAAAAACTGGTAGCATGTTTTTTTGGACATATCCAAAATTCATACGGATGGGATGGTGCCCATGGAGATAATGCAATGAATCCTTCAGTCTGAAGTATTTGACGAGGACCTCCAGCTTCAGAAGTTACAAGTTGACTCATTGGATAAACACCTTTTTCATTTAAAATTCTATGTGATGAATTTGCCTCTTCTTCAATTTTTGGAGGTATAGTTGAAAATGATATCATGTGTAGATGTGGATGTGGTATTTTGGTGCCAGAAGCTTTACCACTATCACCATAAATTGCAACATATGCGACACCCTTTTGAGTATAAAGCCATCGAAGTCTATCTTGAACCACGGATAAAACATAGCCCCATTGTTCTACATCAATTGTTGCCAGACTTTTAGTTTCATCAGGTGAAGCAATTATGTTATAATGATAACCATATGATGGTTCACTGTATAATGGATGATCGGAATATGTATTTTCAGTTTCAATGTCTACTGCAGGATTGATTGCAGGTACAACTCTAACAGCCCAGTTTTTAACAGAATCAGTATCATCTTCATCTTGTAATCTTTGAAGCATTCCATCTTTTAGAACTAATGATAATACAGAAGGATTTGTCATTTTTTCATTTCCAGGTTTAAATGGATTTTTCTTTGATGTAGAAGGTTTAGTTTTTAATTCATTTACAATAACAAATCTTTCAGCCACATGATCTTTTCTTAAATTGCCCACTCAATAGTTACAAAAAAAATCATTAAAAAGTGTTGAAACGATCTATAGAAAAAATACTAGATCTTGAAGATTTAAAATGAACAGTATATTCTGAAAAACGTTGACTGATAATTCTCAGATCAAAATAATCTACGTTCTGCTAGACGGAGTAGGAGATCTACCACATCCAGATATAGAAAATATGACCCCTCTACAAGCTGCAAAAACACCAAACATGAACAAACTAGCAAAAAATGGTAAGATGGGAGAAGTAATTTCAGTTGGAAAAGGAATTGCTCCAGAATCAGATATTGCGGTTTTCAATATGTTAGGATACAAATTTCATCATGCAGACTATGCAGGTAGAGGTGTAATTGAGGCAATAGGAACAGGAATTGATTTCAAAGACGGTGATTTAGCACTACGTGGAAATTTTTCAACATTAGATGAAAAAGATATCATCATAGATAGAAGAGCAGGACGTCATATTGAAAGAGAAGATGCAAAGGCCGTATCTGAAGAAATTGAACAAAAATTAAAATTTTCAAACCCACTTGCAACAGTAATTGTTTCACCAACTATTGGTCATAGAGTTATTGTTAGAATAAGAGATGAACATCCATTATCCCCAAACATTACAAATACAGATCCAGCTTATTCCAGAGTGGATGGAATGGGAGTCGCAAAGGCTGTAGGAGATTTTCTAAAAATTGAGAGGTGTTTACCGTTAGATGAAACAGATGCGTCCAAGTTATCTGCAAAATTAGTCAATGAATTTACTGAAAAATCATTAGAAATTCTAAAGGAGAGTGAAATAAATAAAAAAAGAAATTCACAAGGAAAAAAATTACTTAATAGTATTTTGTTACGAGATGCAGGAAACAAATATCCAAAAGTTGAAACAATAAATGCAAAATACTCTATGAATTTTTCATGTATTGTAGACATGCCAGTTGAAATTGGCATATCAAATGTTCTTGAAATGAAGGCATACAGTGCAGGAGGGTTAACTGATTATGAAGAAAAAGCAACAGTTGCAGCAAAATCTATGGAAACAGAGAATGCAATTTATGTTCATTTGAAGGGACCAGATGAATTTGGGCATGATGGTGATGCAATAGGAAAAATGAAAAATATTGAAGAGATTGATGAAAGATTTTTTGGTACACTTTTAAAAAATATTGATACCAACAAGGTGACGGTTATGATTTCAGCAGATCACTCAACCCCATGTATTAACAAAGGACATAGTGACGATCCAGTACCAGTTTTAATTTCAGGAGATAAAATTGTAAATGATGGGTCAGAAAGATTTACTGAAGAATTTGCCAAAAAAGGTGAAATCGGATTATTAGAAGGTGCACAAGTAGTAGATAAAGCAATAGAGATTATTAAATCAAAAAACTAGATACATCTTTTGAATTTATCATTTCAGTAATAATTTCTTTTATTTTATCAATGTCAATGTTATGATAATTACCATTTGAGTTTTCTAATTTTCCTAATGCGCGATTGAATATACTTATACAAATTGAATCTTCATCTTTTTGATAATGAACCAAACCAGCTGCAACTAAAATTAATCCTTGAACTAAAAATTTCTCATTACCATCACAATTTTTCCAAACACCTTCAAGAATTTCAT
>Ga0209151_1002190_pt1 | contig 10925 bp, 7 predicted proteins | sample SaaInlV_DNA_165m_FD_184688 | JGI IMG/M metagenome (GOLD analysis project Ga0209151, IMG submission 184688) | Marine microbial communities from expanding oxygen minimum zones in the Saanich Inlet - SI075_LV_DNA_165m (SPAdes) (version 2) | ecosystem: Environmental > Aquatic > Marine > Unclassified ...
TCGATGGCTACTAATCACAATTTCCCCGGGTCCCCGTTAGCAGAAGTCAACACTAATGATACGGGTGTTGACATCCAACATCAGATCCTCGGTGAATCGCTCTCCTTTCTTTATCGAGCTATGCCAAGTGTCGCGTTGGGTCACGTGGTTGCCGGCTCATTCATCGTTGTTGCGCTACATGATGTAGTCCCGCGGCTGAATCTTTACGTATGGCTGGGCGTGCTCACTTGCGCGAGCATTGTCAGGCTCGGCGCAACCATGCTCGCTGCGCGGCGACTAATGGACGCCCCGGTCAAGAAAATTCAAAACTGGGCGAGCATGCTCACCGTCTGTAATTTCGTTCAAAGCAGTATCTGGGGCGCTTCAGTCTTTTTAATCTGGCCCGGTGATATTGGGCACAGAGCGGTCCTGGTGGCCACACTGGCAGGAATCATCGCGGCAGGTGGCATTATGTTAGCCCTGCACCGCCGCTCCTTCGTGATTTACTGTCTGCCCATTACAATACCGGCTGTTATCCAGCTAGCCCTAAGCGGCACCAGACTTGAAATAATCCTTGCTGTATTACTAATTTCTTATTCCGGATTGCTGCTCATTTCTGTGAATAGACTGACCAACGTGTTCCTGGACGGGTTACGTATCCGCTTCCTGATGCAAGCGGAATCCCGAACCGATGCGCTCACGGCACTCGCCAACAGACGAGGTTTCGATGAGTCCTTGCGTAGCATCTGGCAGCAGTCTATCCGCACCCAACAACCGATGGGGCTGCTCATCATTGATGTCGATCTCTTTAAGGCATACAACGACTACTACGGCCATCCCCAGGGCGACATTGCCCTGAAAAAGGTTGGCGAACTGCTGCTAAAAGTAGCGTCTCGATCTACTGACATGTGCGCCAGGATTGGCGGCGAAGAGTTTGCGGTAATCATGTCTGCAACCGAACTGGAGGGTAGTCGCCAGGTTGCAGAGGACTTCCAGGAAGCACTCACCAACGCTCGTATACCCCATCGCAATTGCGATAGAGGCTTCCTAAGCGTGAGTATTGGCTTGAATGTGATGACACCGGAGAAATCATCTTCCGCGGACCTTTTTATGAGGGAAACAGATCAGGCCCTGTACGAGGCAAAAGAATCAGGCCGAAACAAAATCTGCGTGGCGAGATCCAATACTTCAGTCGAATAGTCAGGCCATATCGTCGCTTACCTGCGATCAGTTTTCACTCAACTAAGCTTAAATACCAGCAATCCGGTGGCCTTCACAGTGGTTGCTGCAGGTAACCTGCTAGCACTCGGCAGTCGCAAAACCAGACTGACGGCAGCCATGAACGAAGGCTTCCGAGAAGGCCTGGTTAACATGGCAGTTCCTGCGCTTCATTATGAATGTTCTACCAGGATCGACCAGTTCTTCAGAACCCGTGCTAAACTCGCGCGCCATGCCAATAGCCACCCTGACCAACCTGTCCCTCGCCTTCGGTACTGACCAGATACTGGACCGGATTGAACTGTCTATAGACGGTGGCGAACGAATTGCCTTCACAGGCAGGAATGGCGCCGGCAAATCCACCCTGCTTGGCATCATCAGTGGAGCAGTGAACGAGGATGACGGCAACCTCTGGCGGGCAGACAATCTTAAGTTCGTCACCCTCAGCCAGAACTTACCCGAACGCTCTGATATCACGGTTTTTGATTCAGTCTCAGGCGTGTTTGATGAACTGGGTAAGCAATTGGCTGAATATCATCACCTAACTGAGCAGATGGCTGGCGATGAACTGGACACGAACCGCTTATCACAACTCCAGAGCGCCCTTGATCACGGCGATGGCTGGAATATCAGCCATCGTATTGAGGCAACGTTGCATCGGCTGAAACTGGACCCAGAGGCACCACTATCGAGCCTGTCAGGTGGCTGGCTAAAGAGAGTCGCCATTGCCCAATCGCTGGTTCTTGAACCCGATGTCTGGATTCTGGACGAGCCGACCAACCACCTGGACCTTGAGGGGATCGAGTGGCTGGAATCACTACTACTGGATTTCCAGGGCACCATTTTGTTTGTCAGTCACGATCGCCAATTGATGCAATCAGTTGCCACTGCGATTGTTGAAATAGACCGTGGCAGCGTCATCCGATACAACTGTGACTACACAACGTTCATTGAACGACGCGAAAAAGTACGAGAGACAGAGCAGGAGCACAACAAACAATTTGACGACAAACTAAAAATAGAAGAAACCTGGATTCGCCAGGGTATTAAAGCCCGACGCACTAGAAACGAAGGTCGTGTACGTGCACTTGAGGCATTAAGAGTGGAGCGCGGCAAGCGTATATCCACCAAGGACTTAAAGCTGCAGGTTGATAGCGGCACCAGTTCCGGAAAGATTGTTAAAGAAGCCACCAGCCTTGGAAAATCCATCGATGGCAAACTGATCATAAAAGACCTGGACCTGATCATCCAGCGAGGCGACCGAATAGGCATACTTGGTCCCAATGGCTGCGGCAAATCGACCTTACTGAAAATTCTGCTGGAAGAATTATCACCCGACGCGGGTAACCTCAAAACCGGTAGTAAACTACGGGTCGCCTACTTCGACCAAATTCGTGAACAACTCGACCAGCAGCGAAGCGTCCATGACTATATCGCCGAGGGGCGGGATTTTATTACGGTCAATGGTAAAGACATTCATGTTGTGTCTTACCTTCAAAATTTCCTGTTTAACCCCGACCAGGCACGTGCCCCTATCCGCACATTATCCGGAGGTGAACAGAACCGACTGCTGCTCGCCAAACTGTTTGCCCTGCCAACCAACTTTCTTGTGCTGGATGAGCCCACAAACGACCTGGACATTGAAACCCTTGAGCTACTGGAAGAGCTACTAGTTGAATACACCGGTACAGTGCTACTGGTCAGTCATGACCGAACCTTTATGGACAATGTCGTTTCAAGCCTTTTGGTATTCGAAGGCTACGGCAAGGTCCAGGAGTACGTAGGAGGTTATTCAGATTGGGTAAAAGGAGCCAATACTCAACAAACGACCAGCAGTAGTAACAACAAAACGGGAAACCAAACAGGACACCAAACAGGTAGCCATCAGGATCGAAAGAAACAGAAGGCAGCGGATCACAAACGGCTTCGGGACCTGGATAAACTCACCACCAAGATCGAAAAAGCAGAGCAAGAGCTTGCACAAGTCAACCAACAGATGGGAGACGCCGGCTTTTTCGAACAGTCGGCTGAGCGGCAAACCGCTATCTACGACAAATCCGCCGAACTTGAAAAAGGCATCATGAACTTGATGGAAGCGTGGGAGGCGCTAGAAGCCAACTAAACAACCAAGAGTCGACCAACAGTAAATAACTGGTGTAGGATTACTTCACACTACACGGGAGCCATCATGTCAGGCAAAGATCACGAACAGGTATCTATCTACCCCTTCTCTGATGAAAAGCGAGAAGAACTTCTAACCAAGGCGCGCGAATGCGTATTCAACTGGACAACCCGGGATGGTTGGGCGGTTGGCGTGATTCATGGTTTCGTCTGGAAAGACGGCCGCGGCTGGATTACCTGTGGTGTTCATCGCCACCGCGTCTCAGCGATCCGCCGGGACCCGCGCTGTTCACTGGTTGTGAGCGGCATTGCAGCACCAGATGGCCCCAATGGTGCTATTACCATCAAAGGCCGCGCAATCATCCACGATGATCAAGAAACCAAAGATTGGTTCTACCCTGCCCTTGCCCGTGGACCCTACGGTGCTGGTGGAACCAATGCCACCCTAACGCCCGAACAGGAAGCCGGGGCCATAGCATTTGAGGAAAGGCTCGATTCACCGCTCAGGGTCATCATCGAAATCGTACCGGTGAAATGGATTACGCTGGACAGCGATAAAATGGCTGCAGATACCATGGGTCAACTCAGCGATGAAGAGCGCGGGCCTGCGCTTGAAGCAGACTCAAAACGAATGCCGGACGAACTGAAAAAGCGCGGCATCGAATAACACAACCTGATCTGCACCGATAAGGTCGCTATCGCGCCACCGATCAACGCTCTTTTTTTGATATCATAGTCAACGGAAGAGCGTTGCACCCGGTGGTGCGCGCGGCCTTCAAAGCCGTTGAGCTGCTGTTAAAGTGGCTGGTGGGTTCGACTCCTACCTCTTCCGCCACCCATCTATATAAATCAATAACTTATATGCCAATTCTTATTCTACCCACGAACCTACCCATTAATAGAATCACACTGGGCTATTTCTAAAGCATTAACTTTCAACCTATCCCGCTTACTTTCCAACTAACCAGCACCCCACCGCCCCCCTACCCCAACTTCACCAGAAAGGGACTCCTACTAGCCGCATTCGCCAGGGACTCGAGGTCATATCGTTGATGGCGTGTCTATCAGTGAGCGCCCTGTAGGTATCGAAGATCGCGCCGTTCCAGGACATTGGGAAGGTGACCTGATAATCGGTTCGAATAACAGTCAAATCGCGACACTGGTTGAGCGACAGACCAGGTATACGGTCTTAGTAAAAATAAAGAGTAAGAAAACCGACGACTTTGTGTCAGCGCTTTCCAGACAAATGAACAAGTTGCCGGTTTTGTTGCAGCAAAGCCTGACTTGGGATAGAGGCACGGAGATGGCATCGCATGCAAAATTCTCCATCGCGACCGACATCGACGTCTATTTCTGTGACCCTCAGAGTCCTTGGCAGCGTGGCACCAACGAAAACACCAATGGTCTACTGCGGCAATATTTCCCTAAGCGAAGTAGCCTCTCTGGCTTCTTGCAGCAGGACCTGAACAAGGTCGGTCACAGACTGAACACGAGACCGAAAAAAACGCTCGATTTTCAAACGCCCGCCGATATGCTTAATCAACTGTTGCAGTGACCGGTTGAATCCAAGTCGGTTAATAAGGGGGGGATTACCGCAGCACCCAATCGACCTTTGATTGCTAATGCCTGGTTTTCCTCTCTACAACAACTAAAACTGGTTTTTGTCTATACCATGACCAAAACTGAACTTTCATTGTTAAGAGTCGCTGGAAGTGATGTGCTGAAAGATCTTTTTTGAAGATGGACTCGTAAGACGTGGCCTAAACGGCCTGGAAGACGGTATAATGAGAAGCCCTTGCAGAAAGTCGAACACTACATTGAGTTTGGAGAATTTTCAGATAGTTGAGCAAACAGGACCATAAATAGAAAACACGGTCTGTTTTCTTTGCTAGTATTTAGCTCACTTACTAAAGATCAGACCAATATATATCGAATCCTCTATAACGGTAGCACGATAATCCAGCGAAATTCGATGACAAATAGCAACTAATTAGGTATCTCGGAGGTTCGTTTTTCGAGGATAAAGCCAAAAATTCATGAACGTTTTAGAAGCTGAGCTATGTAGATATCCTCTTGTAAAACCAGGATTAACAAACTGATGAGTAATCGATATGCCAAACCTACCTTTAGGGGCCTTCTTGCTTGCGTTAACTTGTCTAGCGGCAGCTGACGCTTCGCGTCAATCGTTCACTTTAAAAAAATGAAATCAATGCAGCAAACAGTGTTTTTATGGTTCTGTCCCAGGTCTTATGCAGCGCAGTAAAACTCCAGGATTAATTCATGCGCAAGGCTTGATACTCACTGCTGTGATTGGACTTTTGGTCGCAGTCCCCGAAGCAAGTTCCCGCAATTTCGAAGAACACGAGATCAAGGCAGCATTCCTTTACAGTTTCGCCCAGTTTATCAAGCGGGTACCCAAAAACCCCGGCGGTCCAACAATTCCGTTAAATTATTGCACTGTTCACGAGGGTCCCGTTGAAAACGCCCTGAAGGCATTGATTGCTGCCAGGCAAGCAGAAGGTGGGACAAGGCGTTACACCTTGTTAGCGGACTGGTCGGACATCGAACAATGCCATTTTTTGTTTCAGGGAGCTGACAGCGAAAAAAGCGATCCGGTCCAATTAAGGCCAGATGAGTCAGTCATCACTGTTGGCGATTCGCCGGGTTACGTGGCCAATGGCGGAATTATCGAATTTCAGCGCCAGGGCGCTCGCGTAAAAGTCTATATAAATTTGGAAATTGCCAGAGCACACGGACTAAAAATAAGCTCCAAATTATTGAAACTAGCAACAATATATTCACCCGACGACGGGGAGAAAGTCGATGATTAAATTCATTCAAAATCTACCCATAAAACGAAAAATAATCTCGTTCACTTTGATCTCCAGCACCCTGGTGCTTGTTGCTGCATCCGTCTCCTTTGTACTGGGGGAGTACATTATAAAACGTGAGGCGCTGGTCGAGTCTAATTCTTCGCTAATCAGTGTGCTGGCGATTAATAGCGCAGCGGCAATGGTTTTCAGGACCCAGACGCCGCGGCCGAGGTTCTATCTGCGTTGACGGTCGATCAGGATGTTATCTCTGCGCAAATTTACACCACTGATCTTGTGCTGTACGCAAGTTATGATAACCCGCTATTTCGGCGCGACACCCCTTCTCCGGGTAGCGTCCCAGGCAATGCTGAATTGGAACAGTCCTTGATTTTAGTTATTGGGGGCGGGGTGCCAGTGGTGAATTTCGATAATGGCGTCCTCAATATTAAAGGGCCTATCATCCTGGACGATGAGGTTCTTGGGATTATCAATATTCAAACTGATTTGCGGCCACTGCGAGAGAGCACTCTAAAGCTGGCTGCTATCGCAGGAATGTTTTTGTTGCTGGCCCTGATCTTCGTATATTGGTTCGCAGGATATTTGCAGAAAATCATTACTGAACCTATCGATAATCTTTTGAAGGCAATGAAAGAAGTTTCTACCCGTGGAGATTACGACCACAGGGTTGAGCGGGTGACGGATGATGAACTGGGTTCCCTGAGCGATGGATTTAATGACATGCTGGAGCAGGTTCAAAATCGTGACAAATCGCTGGATAATATGGTTAAAGAATTACGGCTTTCGAAAAATATTGCGGAAACTGCCACCAAAGCCAAATCCGAGTTTCTGGCGAATATGAGCCACGAAATTCGCACACCCATGAATGGCGTCCTGGGTATGACCAGCTTACTGCTTGACACGGAGCTTTCCCAGGAGCAGCGGAAGTTTTGTGAAATGGTCGAGTTTTCAGGCAATTCCCTGCTGACAATTATTAACGATATCCTCGATTTTTCCCGGATTGAATCCGGCAAGCTGACGATTGAGTTAACGGATTTTTCGATTTCCGAGTGCGTCCAATTCGCCACAGATTTATTAACAGAAGGCGCCAAAAATAAAGGCCTGAGGTTAAGCTACCATATTGCCGATGATGTACCACCGACGGTCAGGGCAGATAAGAGTCGAATCAGGCAGGTACTAATCAATCTGGTGGGCAATGCCATAAAATTTACTGAGACTGGTGATGTTGCCATTAATGTTTCGGTGATAAACAACCGTGTGGATGCTGCTACGTTGCGCATAGAAGTTCGGGATACTGGAATTGGGATTCCCAGCAATGCCCATCAGACCATATTCGAAAATTTTTCTCAGGCAGATTCTTCGACAACCCGTCGATTCGGTGGCACCGGTCTGGGACTTACTATATCAAAACAATTAGTCGAACTGATGGGCGGGAAGATTGGGGTTGTTAGCGCACCGGGCCAGGGTTCCCGGTTTTGGTTTCAATTGCCTTTAATTCTTCCAGATAAAGGGATTCAAGCAAATGATGGGCTCTATGTTCTGGGTAAATCGCGGGATAAAAAAGAGTTTTCGGGATTGAGGCAATATGACGCTCGAATCTTGGTCGTCGAAGATAATGAGGCTAACCGAATTTTTGCTTGTGCGGCGATGAATACGTTTGGCTGTGACACGATCACAGCGCGGGACGGGGCGGCTGCCGTTAAGCTATTTTCTGAGACTCCGGTGGACTTGATACTAATGGATATACAGATGCCTGTATTGAATGGGGTCGACGCCGCCGCCATGATTCGTGATTTAGAGCGGAAATCGGAAGCTGTTCACGCTGTTCCAATTATTGCATTAACAGCGTATTCTCTGAAGGGAGATCGTGAGAAATACTTAAGCACAGGGATGGATGGATATGTAAGCAAGCCGGTAACAATTGACGAACTTGCATCAATTCTCGATCAATGGATAGGCCATCTCGAAAAAAATGATAAAGAGGAACCCGATCGATGAAATCCTGTTATGAAAGAAGTCTGAGACCATGCCATTTTTCGCGCTGGGCCTGTGTGCTTTTCCTGCCATTCTCTGCCTCAATTTGGGCGCAAAATGTGCCGTCAGATCTGCTGGACCTTAGCCTTGAAGAATTGTTCGCAGCCAATATTACAGATACCAAGGGCGATACTAGCGGCACCAAAAGTAAATGGAGTTTGCGATATAAATTTCAGCGCGCCGATTTTGAAGGCTTCAATAAAGGAACCGATAGACTTTCTGATAACGAGGTTCTGTTTACTCCCGGGCTTGAGCCGCGCACCGACGATAATTTCCCGGTGGTTCCAACAACGATTACCCAAGAAGTCCACGCGCTTATTGTGGGATATCAGTTGAGCGAACAACTGAACATTAATTTGGCCGTACCCTATGTCAAGCAAACTACCAATCATATCAGTATTGTCCCTTCTTACGCGGATTTCACGATTCGTTCCAGCGGGATAGGTGACGTCTCTGTCATCGGGTCCTACCAATTTGAAACATCGGGTGAGGGCAAATTACAGTTGAGCCTGGGCCTCAGTTTCCCAACTGGATCCATTGATAAGGAAGGCGATACTCCTCGTGCCCCCGGAAACCAACAACTTCCCTATACAATGCAATTGGGGTCTGGTACCTACGATATTCCTGCGAGTATTCACTATTCAGGCACGGGAAACGGATTTGGATGGGGAACGGAGTTGGCCGCAAAAATCCGTTTAGGAGAAAATGATAGAGATTATAGTTTGGGGAATCGGTTTTCGGCATCGACCTGGCTAAGATTCAACAAACTGGAGTGGTTGAAACCCTCGATCAAACTGATCTATGAATACTCAAAAAGTATTGATGGCAAGGATATCGATTTGTTGGTTCCCGGCGCTTTTCCCTACCCGGCGTCTGTTACCAACCCCAAAATGTACGGCGGAAAGCAGGCAAGAGTGGTCCTGGGGTTCAAAATACCGGTATTTGCAAAGGGTAATTATGTAGAGCTGGAAATCGGTAAGCCTTTTTATGAGTCCTTGAACGGTCCGCAAACCCGTGAGGATATTCGATATGGGTTTAAATTTAACCTCAAAATTTAGATAAACGCATGGCAAGTGATTTGTGCAAATTTCGCAGGCATAGGCACCACCCTCCTGTCATTATTTACGCGGTCTGAAAACCCTCGTATGCATTTTTCGCCACGGTATCGCACTTCTCCACGTATTCAGGAAAACCCAGGTAAGGCATAAACACGCGGGGCTTTCCAGGCACGTTAGCGCCGAGGTACCAGGAATTGCAGCCCAACAATAGCGTTTCGCCTGCCACTTCGTTGACATGATCTACCCAATCGTCCTCGGCCTCTATAGAGGCGTCGATGCTCGCCAGTTCTTGGTCCCGCAGCCAGGCCACACAATCGGCGACAAACTCTACGTGCTGTTCGATAGAGGTGATCATATTGGTCAGTACGGACGGGCTGCCGGGTCCGCTGATGATGAAGAAGTTCGGGAAGCCCGCGGTGGTCAGGCCAAGGTAAGTTCGTGGCCCTGCATGCCATTTGTCTTTAAGTTTCAGGCCGCCTTTGCCTTGAATATCAATTCGATCGAGCGAGCCGGTCATGGCGTCGAAGCCTGTCGCGGTGACAATCGCGTCAACCGCGTATTCTTTGCCGTCCGCCCGCACGCCGTGGGTAGTGATCTCTTCGATACCGGATTGTGCAATGTCTACCAGCGTGACATTACTTCGGTTATAAGTTTCGAAATAGCCTGTATCCACACAAACCCGCTTGCAGCCAAATATGGTGTCCGGTAACAACGCGTCGGCCAGTTGGGGGTCTTTAACACGCTCGCGTATTTTGCCGCGTACAAATTCAGCAACAATATCGTTCGCCTCTTTGCCGACCAGCAAATCTGCAAAGGTACCGTAGAAGTAAAGTCCGCCCATTTCCCAACGGCGCTCACACTCCGTGCGAATCTCATCAGCCGTGTGCTCTTCGGCTGTGCGCTCGTTGCCGGCAGTATCCCAGGCAATCGGCTGGGCGCGGCCATTTGCGCGAAACGCTCGATAGTTTTTTTTGACCTCGGCCTCCTCGCGTAAGTCCTGTGGTCTATTGTGGGCAGGCACCGAGAAGTTTGGCGTCCGCTGAAAAACCGTGAGTTGCACCGCCTGCTCGGCGATGATCGGTATCGATTGGATGGCTGACGAGCCGGTGCCGATGACCGCTACCCGTTGACCGCTGAAGTCGACACCGCCATGCGGCCATCGGCCGGTGTGATACCAATCCCCGGTAAAACTTTCTCGTCCGGGGAACTCTGGATCATTCGCTGAAGATAGGCATCCCGTGGCCATCACACAAAAACGGGCCGATATCACATCGCCAGCCTCGGTGGTCACGCTCCAGCGGCTGTTGTCTTCGTCAAAGTGTGCTGCAGCAACACGGGTGTTAAATTGAATGTCAGGGGCGAGCTCGAAACGCTCTACAACGTGCTTAGCGTACGCCATGATCTCTGGTTGTGGCGCATATCGTTCTTTCCACACCCACTCTTGCTCCAATTCGGGCGAAAACTGATAGGAGTATTGCAAGCTGGGAATGTCGCAACGTGCCCCAGGATAACGATTCCAATACCAGGTGCCACCGACGCCACCGCCGGCTTCAAGAATTCGTGCCCGCAAGCCGAGTTGTTTGAAACGATGCAGCATGTAGAGACCGGCGAAGCCAGCGCCAACAACCACGGCATCCAGATGATCTATTTTGGGGGCGGAACTTGATTGGCTCATTTACATACA
>Ga0209151_1002198_pt1 | contig 10898 bp, 11 predicted proteins | sample SaaInlV_DNA_165m_FD_184688 | JGI IMG/M metagenome (GOLD analysis project Ga0209151, IMG submission 184688) | Marine microbial communities from expanding oxygen minimum zones in the Saanich Inlet - SI075_LV_DNA_165m (SPAdes) (version 2) | ecosystem: Environmental > Aquatic > Marine > Unclassified...
TTTAGCGCTTTGGGTCAATTATTGCTGATTTAAAAATTTAACACCTAAAAAAACTCGCGCTCGATCGAAAAAACTGCGTCCCCTTGAACTTGAAGGAGAAATGTAACTTCCTATCGCGGATTTTGGGTGTTTCTTTCCAGACTTCCATGTACCTAATATGAGGCACGTATCAGATAGAGTCGTGTTCTAAAAAATCGATGGTACAAGAAGCTGAGGATGGCGGAGAGTGTTTAAGAAAATAAGCTTTATTAGGGATGCTTGGAGAATTGCGAAGCCTTATTGGCAGTCGGAGGAAAAATTTTCAGCTTGGGTGCTCTTAATTTCGGTTGTAGCCCTAAATCTTTTTCTCGTATATCTGCTGGTTTTGTTCAATGAGTGGTACCGACTTTTTTATGATGCTCTCCAAAACCTAGACAAAGAAGCTTTCTTTTATCAAATCATTCGGTTCTGTATTCTTGCTTTTATAAACATAATGACCTTTGTCTTAGAGTACTATCTACAATACCTCCTGATGATTCGCTGGCGGCGGTGGTTGACGGCAAAATATGTCAAATGGTGGCTAACGGACAAGGCATACTATAAAATGCAGCTTTTCCGAGATGGAACCGACAACCCTGATCAGAGGATAAGCCAGGACCTAAACGAATTTGTCCTATATACTTTTAATTTGGGAATCGGGCTTATGACCCAGGTGATTACCCTTGTTTCTTTTGCCGTAGTACTTTGGGGTATTTCGGGGATTTTAGTTATCCCAATATTTGGGGGCATTTCCATTCAAGGCTATATGATGTGGGCCGCCATATTTTACGCTATTTTTGGAACGTATATGACCCTTCGTATTGGTTTTCCCCTCATCGGATTAGACTTTAATCAAGAAAAGCTGGAGGCTAACTTTCGATACAGTTTGGTGCGTCTACGGGAAAACACGGAAGGAATTGCATTATATGGGGGAGAAGCATCAGAGGAATTGAAATTCGGGTATATTTTCCGAGATGTTGTGACGAACTTTCGGGCCATAATGAAGCGATCGGTATATCTAGGCTGCTGGACTAACTTTTACAATCAGCTTGCGCGAATTTTTCCTGCACTCGTGGCCGCCCCGCGGGTTTTTGCAAAGGAAATTCTACTGGGCGGTATGATGCAGATTGTGCAAGCCTTTGGACATGTGCATGATTCATTATCTTTTATCGTTGATACTTACCCGAACATTGCGAAATGGAGAGCTGTGATTCAGCGGCTGCAGGGATTTAATGAAGATATTGAGAGAATGCAAGATCTTACGAGCAAGCTGCCCCATTCTCTTTTCTTATGTGAAGAGAAAGGGGGGAAAGGGATCCGTCTCGACAATGTGGATGTAGATTTACCCGGAGAAAAACCTTTGCTCCCAAGAGTAAATTTGTTGCTTAAGAAGGGAGTGTCAGTTCTGGTATCTGGTCCTTCAGGGGCGGGGAAAAGCACGTTTTTGAGAGTGCTTGCTGGTATATGGCCTTTCGGAACTGGAAAGGTTTATATGCCAACGGGCGATACTACTATGTTTTTGCCTCAAAAGCCGTACTTGCCCATTGGTACTCTTAGGGCCACTCTTGTCTACCCTCAACAAGAGACTTCGCTTTTGTCCGAAGATATTTTGAAGGCAGTAATAAGGGATTGTGGCCTTGAACAGTTTGAAGAGCATCTGGACGATAATCGGGACTGGACAAAGACTCTTTCTCTAGGGGAACAACAGCGAGTTGCCATGGCGCGCGCTATACTGTTAGAGCCGGATTGGTTGTTTTTAGATGAGGCCACATCTGCTCTTGATGAGCCTTCAGAGAAGACTCTATATACTCTGTTAAAAGACAGGCTCCCTAAAACAACTTTGATTAGTGTCGGGCATCGAAGTACGATCCGTGCTTTCCATGAGAGCAATCTTGTTTTTCAACCAACGGGAGAGGGCCACTTTTCTCTCCAATATGTTGAAAAATCAGACGAAGCAATATAGCTGAAAAAGCAAATTTTATGACAGAATTTAGCGATAAATACACACGTATTGTGGTTGCGGTTGATCCAGCCGTGGGGGCCGGCCGTTCCAACAGTGAAACGGGTATTATTGTCGCGGGACTGGGCGTGGATCAATTTGCCTATGTGATGGATGATTTATCCTTTAAAGGTTCCCCTGCAAAGTGGGCTTACAAGGTAATTTCTGCCTATTGGGAATACAAGGCAGATCGCGTGGTGGCAGAAATCAACCAAGGAGGAGATCTGGTTGAGCAACTGCTTAGATCTTTCGATCCAAAAGTAAGCTATAAGGGTGTGAGGGCTTCCCGCGGGAAAGTAACTCGAGCCGAGCCCATTGCGGCTCTCTATGAGCAAGGAAAAGTCTTTCATACCCGTTCCTTTCCAAGGCTTGAAGAACAAATGTGTACGTATATTCCAGGAAAGGGTATGGCCTCTCCCGATCGCTTAGATGCTATGGTATGGGCCCTCACGGAACTAATGTTAAATGAGGGCAGGGATGAGCCCAGGCCCATTGCCCCCAAAGTTTGGTGGGGCTAATATTTCTTCGTTTTTGTCTCCCACGATCCAGTATCTGAAACGCGATAGAATCCATGGAAAATTTTTGAACTTTATATCTGAAGCTGCTTTAAAGCACTTTATTTCAATTGTCATGGAGCGGCTGTTCAGAATAGACTGCCTCAACTGAGTAGAAGCAAGATCATAAGCCATTTTAGGCGCAATGTAATATGAGGACAGTATGAGAAAAGTTTTTTGGGAGAATCCTTATCAATGCAGTTTAGTCACTAAATTGTTATCCGTTGTGGGAGATGATCTGTTATTTGAAGAAACCATCGCTTTTTCGTTCTCTGGTGGGCAAGAAAGCGATAAAGCTTTTATCAATGGGCAACCTATTCTTGATTCTAGAATAGAAGGAAAATATATCTACTACACACTTGAAAATGGGCATAGATTCCACCCTGGTGACACCGTGACGATGGAAATAGATTGGTTCAGAAGATTTAGACTTATGAGGCTACATTTTTCTGCAGAACTCATTCTTGAACTGGTTACTCGCAGGCTTCGGGTTGAAAAAATTGGGGCACATATTTCTGAAACAAAGGCACGAATAGACTTTGCATATGACGAAAATATCTCCAGTATCTTCAACGGTATTCTCTCTGAATATAATGAAATCATTGAAAGAGATGACATTATTAATACAGGTTATTCGGATATTGAAAATCAAAGACGGTATTGGAAGATTGAGGGATTTGCCGAAGTGCCCTGCGGAGGTACCCATGTTAAATCTACAGCCGAAGTGGGCTTTGTTAGCTTGAAAAGAAAAAATCTAGGGGGATCTAAAGAGAGAATCGAAATCAGACTTGTGGATGATAACGCTGGTTAACTTTGGAAAGATGGTGGCCTTTACGGCCATCCTCTTCATAAAATTGACTCTTGTTTACGATTTGTGCACTTTTACGTGTTACACTTAAACAGTAGAGATCGAAAAGGGGAGGACAAATTATGAAATTCAAGTGGACGATGATCGCTCTTAGTGCTGTTTTTATAGGAGGTGTTAGCCTTGTTACGCTCACATCCACTTGTTCAGCTGAGCAATGCCATGGCCTTGATTGCTATCACAACTGTATGAAAAATGTTCAACAGGATTGCGCCGTCAGCAGAGTTCCCGGCTCTCCTCCCCCTCCAGGCGTCCCAACTTGCCCCGAAATATGGAGTAAATCTTGTGTCTCAGATTGTAAACTACCTTACCTTTGTTTGCCCTGGACCAACTAGGCACGACTTGAAACGGCCACTGAACCACTGGAATCTAACCCTCTCTTCCTTTTCGTATGTATTTACCCATCCCGACCGGCCTCTGAACTTCTCTCCAAAAACTTCCCTAGCTCCAGGCTGCTATCCATACACAATATGTGTGAATAGGTCTTCCAATTTCTTCCCAAACCAGCCGTAGCCCAGCTTTTCCCCATTACCCGTTTCACTATACCGTGTTCTGTAGACAAGAGGCTTGTTACTATGGTGGCAGCAAATTCGCTCCTGCCATCGAGCGCTATCCTTTGCTCTTCTGTTCCTGAGAAAACTTGTAAAACATCTTGACCATGAGTTTATCCTTTATAAACCCATCTCCTTGAAACCCCTGAATGGAATTGAGAACGTTTAAAGAAATTCTGAAATTCAGTTGTTAGGAACTATTAGAGGAATCATATCCCACGACCTTACCCTTTTTATCCATTCTCATGAAAAATTCAGCCTAGAACATTGCCAATAGTCTTTGAAATTAGAAAAGTCTTGCAAAAGGGGGGCGAAGTTTCCTAATAGTAAGGGAGATCATAACTTGGGACGTATTTTGTGACACAAGAACTATGCCATCTTTTAGTCGTAGATGATGATGAGCGTTTACGGGAGTTGCTGAGCAAGTATCTCACCGAAAATGGCTTTGTAGTGACTATTGCCTCTAGTGCTCAGGAGGCCCGTGAACATATGGGAACGTTTCTTTTTGATCTCGTGATTCTGGACATTATGATGCCCGGGGAAACAGGTTTGGAGTTCACTATCTCCCTCCGGAAAAATATAAATGTTCCCATCCTTCTTCTATCAGCGATGGGAGAAGTGGACGATCGCATTAAGGGGTTTGAACATGGGGCAGATGATTACTTGGCCAAGCCATTTGAGCCTAAAGAATTGTTAATGCGTATTCAGGCCCTTCTAAGAAGGGGGCAAAAACAGGACATGGCTTTACCTAAAGATCTTGCATTTGGTCCTTTTACATTCGATATTCAAAAGGGTGTCTTGTCTCGTCAAGGAGAGAGAGTTCTTTTAACAGAGAGTGAGAAACGTCTTTTGAAGATTATGGCAGAAACGCCCAGGCACCCTTTTTCCCGTGATGATTTAGCGCGCAAGGCGCAAGGTGATGTGAGCCCCAGAACGATAGATGTCCAAATTGCTCGCTTAAGACGTAAAATAGAAGACGATCCCCGAGTTCCAAAATATTTACAGACGGTGCGAAATGCTGGCTACGCTCTATGGCTTGACTAATTATATACGCCCGAAAAGGGGGTGGAATGTTGGAAGTTTTGTGAAACGCTTTCTTCCTAAAACCCTTTTTGCGCGGACAATTTTGATTGTTATTACGCCAATCATTTTTGTTATGGTGGGAACCGCATATCTGTTCCTAGATCGGCATTTGGATTCGGTTACGCGTCAACTTGCTAACTCGATTTCCAGTGAGGCGGTTATGTCTGCTAGTGTCTTGGAAACCGCTACTGAAGAGGATATTCCCAGGATTATACAAGACCTACAGCGCATATTTTTCCTTCAGGTAATGTTTCATCCCAGCCACAAACTTGTTGGGAAAAAGACCATTTTTCAGCACGCGTGGGTGGATAAAACTTTAGGAGAAGCTTTGAATAATCAAATGCATCTTCCCTATAATTTGGCTACAGATGGTCAGAATATCTATATTGGCGTACAATTGCCAAAGGGGGTTATGGCTCTTACTTTCAATCATAAGCGGTTATTAAGCCGAACAACGCCTCTTGTGCTTTTGTGGGTTTTTGGTTCATCACTCATTCTATTTATTCTTTCGCTTATCTTTCTTCGGAATCAGGTGCGACCTATTCGTCGTTTGGCTCTTGCTGTTGAGAAGTTCGGAAAGGGACAGGAAGTTCCATACTTTAAGCCTTCCGGAGCCTTAGAAGTGAGACGCACCGCAAAGGCTTTTTCTGTTATGCGGAATCGTATTAATCGTCAGCTCCAGCAAAGGACAGATATGTTGGCGGGAATATCCCACGATCTGAGAACGCCTTTGACACGTATGAAGTTGGAGCTTGAAATGTTGCCAGAATCTCTCCAAATTCATTCTCTAAAAAAAGACCTCAATGAAATGGAATATATGCTTGAGGGCTATTTAGCCTTTGTACGGGGCGAAGGAGTAGAGGCGGCGGCAGAAGTGGATCTTAGAAAGCTTCTCATGGAAGTGGTTAAAGATGCTGAACGTAAAAAAGCTACCATTCACTTCACCTCTGACGCATTAGGCACCATTATTGGTAGGCCCCATGCTCTAAAGCGTTGTGTAACCAATTTTGTCTCCAATGCCAATCGCTATGCCAAGAGTGTTTACATGACTGTTAGACGATCGCAGGACAGAGTTGAGATTTTGGTGGATGATGATGGTCCAGGGATTCCTCCAGAAAAGCGTAAGGAAGTTTTTAAACCCTTCCATCGATTGGAAGAATCTAGAAATGTTGAAACGGGAGGTGTTGGATTGGGCATGAGCATTGCCCTGGACATCGTACATGCCCATGGTGGAAAAGTTTCCTTGGATGAGTCTCCGCAAGGAGGACTTCGCGTTCATATCACTTTACCATTGTGATTTTCCCTATTGTGTATTGAACAATGCTTCCTTTTTTGTAAGGATGTTTTTCAAGGAAGATAAGAGAAGCCCAGAAAATTAGAGGCTTATGTCTAACAAGGGAAAGTCATTCTATTCATGAAAAAAACTATCTTTGCTGCTTTTGTGTCTCTCTTGATTTTTACTGGGGGAACAAATGCTTTTGCGGTCCATAAAAAGCTCACGAACGAGGATCAAAAGCATCTAGCTATTACTATTTACAATAACAATATCGCTCTTGTTAAGGATAGGAGGTCCGTGCATCTGAAAAAGGGGATCAACAGACTTTCTTTTTCAGATATTAGCGCCAAGATCATTCCTAATTCAGCGCTTATTCGGCGGGAGAGTCCTAAACCGAGTTTTAAAGTTATTGAACAGGCTTTTCGCTATGAACAATTGACGCCAAAGTCCCTTTTAGAGGCGTCCGTTGGACAGGAAGTGTTTATTGATCTTGGACATGAACCCATTCAGTCGGGGAGATTGGTGAGTGTTCATGGGGGGATTTTAGTTTCTATCAAGGGAAAAATGAGGGAAGTGAAAGAGCATCAGCTGCTGTTTCCACAAGTTCCTCATGAACTTGCTACCAATCCAGAATTGACATTGAAGTTGGAATGTTCGGAAACTGCCGCTGCGTCGATGGAACTTAGCTACTTAACCACCGGGCTTAGCTGGGAAGCTAGTTACATTGGAGAGATTAGTGCTGATGGCTCCACGATTGATTTGGGGAGTTGGGTGACTTTAACAAATACAACCAGCTCTGATTATTCGGATGCGAATCTGCAACTCGTTGCTGCTGATGTGACTTGGGGTGCTTCTTTTCACGGGAAGGGACAGGAAAAAGGAATTCCTCACGCCTTTGAGGCCATTCGGCTCTTGGGTTTTCCGATGTATGGTTTGTCCCATCGTGTGAGTTTGCGTGGTCACGAGGTGAAGCAGGTGTCCCTTTTAAGCTTGCAACAGGTAAAGCTAACTCGGGAATTTTTAGTTCAGGGGACTAAAGAATATCTCTTTAAAGATATGACAGGAAGGGCTCTACCAGCACAAGTAGAGACGTGGTTGTCTTTTAGCAATACGGAGGAAATTGGAGCACCACTGCCTAAGGGAATCATAAGGTTATACAAACGTGATCCTAAGGGCCATGTTCAGTTTGTTGGGGAAGACTTTATCGACCATACCTTGCCCAAAGGGAAAATAACACTGCGCTTAGGGGCAGCCCAAGATGTGGATGTTAGCCTTACTCAGTCCGATTTCAAAATGCTTGGTCAGAATGTGTGTGAGAGTGGATATCATTATACCTTTACCAATAGCCAAGATCGTCCCATTCAGATAAAGCTTAAAGAAGAGATTCCCTATGATTTCAGGATGTTAAGAGAAAGCATTCCTAATGAATCTAAGATTAAAAACCAACTTGTCTGGATTATTTCCCTTGAGCCAAAGGAAACAAAACACATTCGTTTTAGGTTAAGGGTTTCGAAACAAGGGTAACGGGTTGTATTTTATGAGTCGTTTCAGAGGGAAACGATGGTTTTGGTTTTTGTATAAATCTCGCTGAGAGAGGAAAGAAATGTCTTTAACACCTTCAAATATGCTCCCATTGGGGACAGTTGCACCGGATTTCGAGCTATTGGATGTTTTGAGCAGTCAACGAAAGTCTATACAGGATCTTAAATCTGAGAAGGGAACAGTCGTGATGTTTATTTGCAATCATTGTCCCTTTGTGAAGCATGTGCAGGAGGCTCTTGTTAAGGTGGCCAAGGACTATACTGACAAAGGCATCGCGTTTATCGCTATAAATTCCAATGATGTCGAGGCGTTTCCTGCAGATTCTCCTGACAAAATGAAGGAGCTTGGGGAACACTTGGGGTTCCCATTTCCATACTTGTATGATGAGAGTCAGAAAGTTGCGAAATCTTATAAAGCAGCATGCACCCCAGACTTTTATGTCTTCGATCAGGACCTAAAATGTGTTTATCGTGGTCAGCTTGATGATTCACGTCCTGGCAACCATATTCCTGTAACTGGTAATGATCTTCGAAGTGCAATGGATAATCTGTTATCTGGTAAAGAAGTTTCCACAAACCAAAAACCTAGCATTGGGTGTAACATAAAGTGGAAACAATAATTTTGGATAAAACCAATAACATAAAAATTAATTGCATCTATAAAACTTAAAACAAGAACGTGCTCGAAGGCCGATCTCATAAAGTTTTTCTATCAAAATCTTGAGCAGTTGAGACCCTGGTGTACACTTTGGCTAAGAGGTGAAAATGATAAGTTTTACATCTAGTGAACCGTGTAATATGAAGATTAGCTATAATAAAAATTACTTTTGATATTTTGTTTCTTGAGTTATATCTTGTTCACTTCAAGGAAAAATAAGATAAAGCTTGCATTCTTTAGGGAAAAACGTCATATTTTCATGGAAATAAATTAAGTTTAGTGACATGAAATGGCTTTATTAACAGTACTAAGTGCACCAGATCCAAGACTAAGAATGAAAGCAAAACCTATTAAAGAGGTTGATGATAGCATTCGTAAATTTATGGATGATATGTTGGAGACTATGCTTCACGATAAGGGAGGGGGCTTAGCGGCTGTACAGGTGGGGGTGGATAAACGTGTCATCGTTATGCAGATAGAACCAGAATACGAGGGAGATGGCAAACTTTACTTTATGGCGAATCCCGAAATAGTGTGGTCGTCTTCAGAAAAAAAATTGTGGGAAGAGGGATGCCTTTCTGTCCCAGGTATATTTATAGAGGTAGAGCGTGCAGAAAAAGTTAAAGTTAAGTTTTTAGATCGTGATAATAAAGAACGAGAGTTGGATTTAGACGGACGTATAGCAGAATGTGTTCAACATGAAATTGAGCATCTTGATGGGATTCTTACCATTGATCACTTATCAGCTATAAAACGAAAAATAGTTCTAAAGAAACTCCAAAAGAATAAGCTACAGCAAGTATCGGGATCATAATGGGTGTTTCTCCTCGTGTTGTGTTTATGGGGACGCCAGAGTTCTCTGTTCCTACATTAAGTGCACTCCTAGAAAACGGTTGCGATGTGGTAGCAGTGTACACACAGCCCCCCCGTCCCGTTGGTCGTGGTCATAAGATGTCAGCAAGTTCTGTTCATAAATATGCAGAAGAACGCGGCCTTTCTGTTCATACCCCAGTTAGTCTAAAAGATTCTATTGTTCTGGAAGAATTAAAAGCTTTGAAGCCGGATGTGATTGTTGTGGTTGCATATGGATTATTGCTTCCCAAGGAGATTTTGCAGGTTCCATCATTGGGATGCTTTAACGTGCATGCTTCTTTATTGCCCCGTTGGCGTGGTGCGGCCCCGATCCAGCGGGCAATACTAGCGGGGGATCTAGAAACAGGCGTTACCATTATGCACATGGAAGAGGGGCTTGATACGGGGCCTATGTTCATGAGCGAGCAGGTTGACATTACGCCAACCACAACGGCGCAAGAACTGCACGGTACACTATCACTTCTTGGTGGGAAGCTAATGGTGACGGTTTTGGATAGGGTTCTTGCTGGACAAGCAACATCGGTGTCCCAACCTCAGAAGGGGGTCACTTATGCCAATAAGTTAGCCCGTTCAGAAGGAGAGATTTCCTGGAATGAGTCAGCCGTGTCACAAGAAAGAAAAGTAAGGGCGTTTACCCCGTGGCCAGGCACATGGTTTGATTTGAAAGATTTACGCGTCAAAGTTTTTTCCGCTGAGGTTGTTTTTGTTGATTCAGATGCAAGGGGGTATTCTCCCGGAACGATTATTGATGGTCAGCTCACTATCTTGTGTGCAGATGGTCAGGGACTTCGGATAAAGGAAGTTCAAAAACCAGGCGGGAGTCGCATGAAAACCGAAGAATTTTTACGAGGGACGCCTATCTCAGCAGGGACAGTCCTAAAGGTTTGTTCATGACAAGATATAAGCTGACAATAGAATACGATGGGCGCAATTTTTGCGGTTGGCAACGTCAGACCAACGGGCCTTCTGTACAGGAAACTATTGAAGTGGCTATACGAGATTTTTGTGGAGACTCTGTAATCCTTCATGTGGCTGGAAGAACAGATTCGGGTGTGCATGCTATGGGGCAAGTGGCGCACCTGGATGTTGAAAAGGATTTTCCGGAAGAGACCGTTCGAAATGCTTTAAACTTTCATCTTTCAAAGGCACATCGGCCTCTGGATATTTCCATTCTTTCGGCTGAAAAGGTATCAGAAGATTTTCATGCACGTTTTTCGGCAACAAAACGTATTTACCACTATAGAATATCAACTCGAGGGGCTCCTCTTGCTTTAGAAAATGGCAAACGGTGGCATGTCCCAAGTTCTTTGAATATACAGGCCATGCAAGAGGCTGCAAATTGTCTCATCGGGCACCATGATTTTACGACCTTTCGAGCGAAACATTGTCAGGCTAAATCTCCAGTAAAAACTTTGGACCAACTGGATGTGGAGCAGTCTGGGGATGAGATTTTGATCACAGCTTCAGCTCGTTCCTTTCT
>Ga0209151_1002202_pt1 | contig 10878 bp, 12 predicted proteins | sample SaaInlV_DNA_165m_FD_184688 | JGI IMG/M metagenome (GOLD analysis project Ga0209151, IMG submission 184688) | Marine microbial communities from expanding oxygen minimum zones in the Saanich Inlet - SI075_LV_DNA_165m (SPAdes) (version 2) | ecosystem: Environmental > Aquatic > Marine > Unclassified...
AACATCAACGTCTCGCGCTAAAGTAACAGTTAAACCCTTAAGCTCACTCATGTTTGCCATAATAAACTACCCCTCTTGTTGCTCTTGGATGTCTATTTTAAAACTTTTACCACAACCACAGTAATCTGATGCTTGCGGCAACTTGTACAACAACTTAAAACCAAAATTGCTCTGTTTTTCTATATCTATATTTAGCCCTGATATTGCAGGATAAAACTTCTCAGCGACATATAAAATATCAATAATCTTGATCATGCCTGCGTCAATTTTAACCACCGGCTTTAATTCAAACTGATAACCAGAACAACCATCAGACTTTAAATACAAAACAAAGGCAATAGCATCAGGGCTATGCGCTAAATTCTTCAACAAATGCTGAGCAGCTGCACTACTAACTTTTACATGTTTTTCAATCATAAATACCTACTCAGTTGAAATATTCTCTAGCGTTTTATTTTCTTGTAATACCGCCATTAATGTTTGCCAAACTAAAGTCGCACACTTTACCCTAGCTGGATATTCAGCAACACCTAAAAACACTGCAAGACGCTCATGAGCTTCTGAAGAACTCGAAAACTGTTTACCATCAACTAAAGCCGCATGAAAATCATTAAATAGATCACAAGCAAATTCAACTTTTTGACCCAAAACAACCTCAGTCAGCAATGATGCTGATGCCATGGAAATTGCGCAGCCACTACCATCGAACTTACATGCAGCAACCACACCCGCATCCACTCTAACATACAAATTTAAAATGTCACCGCAAAGTCTATTATGACCTGTGCGGCTACAACAAGGATGATCCAAAACCCCAAAATTTCTTGGGTTTCTGCCATGATCAACAATTATCTGTTGATATATTTCTCGCGCCATACTCATATCTTAAACACCTTAAGTACACCTCTCAAAGAATTGACAAACCTATCAATATCAGCAAAATCATTATAAATGCCAAACGACATTCTAGTTAAAGATGAAAGTCCTAAAGACTTTATCAGTGGCATCGCACAATGATGCCCTCCCCTAACAGCAACTCCATCATCATTCAATAAACTTGTGATATCATGCGCATGAATATCAGCTAGAGTAAATGAAATAACACCAACTTTTTGCGGGGAATTGCCATAAATTTTAACTTCCGGCAGTTCTGCCAGTAGATTATTAGCGTAATCTAATAATTGTCTCTCATGCAAAGCAACATGCTCCATGCCTATACTTTTCACATAATCTATCGCTGCACTTAAACCAACCGCGCCTGCTACATTAGGCGTTCCTGGCTCAAACTTTTCTGGCTGACCAGGCAAAAAAACACTTTCATTAAAGCTTACCTGCTCAATCATGCCGCCACCATATGAATATGGCGTGAAATCATCAAGGTGCTGCTCTTTAATATAAAGAGCCCCTATGCCTAAAGGGCCATATATTTTATGACCTGAAAAAGCATAAAAATCGCAATCTAAATCCTTAACATCAACAGGTATATGAGATATTGATTGCGCCCCATCTAGTAATACAGGAACACCATATTGCTTAGCTTTAGCAATCATGTCTTTCACTGGATTTATTGTGCCCAGAACGTTTGAAGCATGAATTAACGATATAAATGATGTCTTTTCAGAGAGCATGGAACAATAAGCTTGAAAATCAATAGATCCATCTTCCAATAAAGGCACAACTTTTAAACTCAAAGACTTCTCTTTAGCTAAGACCTGCCAAGGAATTAAATTAGCATGGTGCTCCATCGTAGTTATAACGATTTCACTGTTTGGCCTTACAATATTGCGCAGATAACCAAAAGCCACCATGTTTATTGCAGCTGTCGTCCCCGAACAAAAAACCAGCTCATTCAATTTAGCACCTATAAACGAAGCCACATTCTTGCGTGCATCAACATATTTTTTTAGCGCCTTCTCACCTAGACTATGAGAGCTGCTGTGTGGATTAGAATGGCTACTGGTATAATACGACACCACTTCATCTATAGCACTTTGTGGGCTATGGGTGGTCGCAGCACTATCTAGGTATGTAAAAGGCTTGCTAGAGGCCGAGAAAACCGGGAAGTCAGGTTTTATATTGTTTTTTTCCAAGCAGATAGCCTCTGTCATACACCATCCTCTATAAAAATAAGACTACTTAATTTTTTTACTTTTTCAGCTGCTTTCAATCTTAAAAAGTCACTCTGACAATCTTTAATTAGCTCACTAGCAAATGAACTCAATAAAATAGAGTATGCTTCTGACTCAGTCATACCTCGAGCACGCAAATAAAACAAAGCACCTTTATCAAGCTGGCCTACAGAAGCGCTATGGGTACATACAACATCGTCAGCAAATATCTCCAGGTATGGCTTTACATTTGAACGTGACAAAGGACCAAGGAGCAAACTTTTACTATCTTGATACGCCAATGTAGCAGCAATAGTTTTAGGAACAAAAATATGCCCAAGAAAAGAGCTCTCCCCCCTATCAGATACTAAAGAGTGAAACTTTTGATCACTATGACAGTTACTCGAGTTATGCAAAATTTTAACATGAGATGAGTGCCATGAGCATGAGGCTGCAAAACTTAACCCAGAAAAGGAATTTTTAGCTCCGTCTCCAATAAAGTTAACCAAAGTTTCATCACGAGCAACTTTAGCACCAAAACCATACTGTCTTTGCACATACTCACTGCTATTTTTCTGCGTAATTATTCTATAATCTTGAACTACAGCAAATGGCGATGAATTCTGTAGCTTCTCATTAGTTAAAACAGCACCCGCCTCTAAATTTATAGAAGTAGTAAAATTATGCGCGTAACTTATATCTTCATTACCTGTAAAATACTCAACTATAGTCGCTTTTGCACCCACACCTAAATTAAAAATATTGTATGAGTTTAAAAATACTTCACTAGTAAAAACATGAACTATTTTCAGTGGCTTGACCAAAGTATATCCGGGCGGAACATCAATAAAAACACCAGAGGACCAGGCAGCGGCAGCTAAATCTGCAAAAGGATTGCCAGTATTGTTATAATTATAACTTTTTGTCAAATGACTCATGACTTTTTCTGGGTACGTCTGCAGCGCTTGCTTTAAATCCATAACAACAACATCAATATCGGTATTGACAATGTTAACAACACCGTCACAAACCAAAATATCAACTTCATTCATAAAACTTTCGTCGTGAAAATCAGATAAACCTCTTTCAACACTAGGGCAAGCATAAGAGTTTTCAAACCAACTATTAATCTTAGCATAGCGCCAAGATTCTGATTTTCTATTTGGTAATCCATGAGCTAAAAATCTATCGTAGAATTTAGCCCTAATTTGCTTTAGATCACCAACAGATTTTTCTGCAGCAAACTCATAATATTTTTTAAAATAATCCATACTTAAAGACATACTTAAACCTTTATTTTAAGACTCACCCAAACCAACATAGCCACTACTTTCAACATGCAATGCGAGTTCAGGGCCACCTGATTTTATAATTTTCCCATCAGATAAAATATGCACATGATCTGGCTTTATATAATCTAATAAACGCTGGTAATGCGTTATTATCAAAAAAGATCTATCTGCTGATCTCATTTTATTAACTACGCCCGCAACTGTTTTTAAAGCATCAACATCCAAACCAGAATCAGTTTCATCCAAAATTGCCAATTGCGGCTCTAGCATCATCATTTGCAACATTTCATTACGCTTTTTCTCACCGCCGGAAAAGCCTTCATGCAAATTGCGTGATAAAAAACTATCATCTAAATCAAGCTCAGCCAAATACTTCTTAGCTAATAATAAACACTGGCCAGCATCTAATATTTTCTCATTTTTGCTAAGCCTAATACTGTTTATTGCCTGACGGAGAAAATATAAATTATTTAACCCAGGGATCACAACCGGATACTGAAAAGCCAAAAACAAACCTTTTCTAGCCCTATCTTCTGGCGCCATATCCAAAAGGTCTTCACCATTAAAGCAAGCTGAACCATGCGAAACATCATAGCCATACTTGCCAGCTAGTACATTCGACAAAGTACTCTTGCCAGAACCATTAGGCCCCATTATTGCATGAACCTCACCAGGCTTTACATCCAATGACAAACCCTTTAAAATATCTTTATTTTCCGCAGAAACGCGTAAATCTTTTATCTTTAACATTAGCCCACAGACCCCTCTAAACTTACTTCTAACAACTTTTGCGCTTCAACGGCAAACTCCAATGGTAGCTTTTGAAATACACTTTTGCAAAAACCACTTACAATTAATGACACAGCCTCTTCCTCACTCATACCCCTCTGCCTACAATAAAAAAGCTGGGCATCACTAACACGAGAAGTAGAAGCTTCGTGCGCAACTGCAGCAGAACTATTACCAATTTCTATATTAGGATATGTATGAGCAGCACAACTATTACCTATCAACAATGAATCGCACTGCGTAAAGTTAACAGAATCTACTGCCCCTGGAGTCGCTCGCACCATTCCTCTAAAAGTATTAACACCATGCCCTGCTGAAATTCCTTTTGAAATAACCGTGCTTTTGGTGTTTTTACCCATATGTATCATTTTTGTACCAGTATCAGCTTGCTGATAATTATTAGTCAATGCAACTGAATAAAATTCACCATGCGAATTATCACCTTTTAATACAACACCAGGATATTTCCAAGTAACAGCAGATCCTGTCTCTATTTGTGTCCATGAAATTCTAGAAGAATTTCCTTTACACACTCCTCGCTTAGTTACAAAATTATAAATGCCGCCTTTCCCTTCTTTACTGCCTGGATACCAGTTCTGTACTGTGGCATATTTTATTTGTGCATTTTCAAGAGCAACCAGCTCTACAACAGCAGCATGCAATTGGTGCTCGGTACGCATAGGCGCTGTACAACCTTCAAGATAACTAACAAAACTATCATCCTCTGCTATTATCAAAGTTCGCTCAAACTGACCAATTTGAGGAGTGTTTATTCTAAAGTAAGTAGATAACTCCATAGGGCAACGCACACCTTTAGGAATGTATACAAAAGATCCATCACTAAACACTGCCGAATTTAATGCAGCAAAGAAATTATCGGTATAAGGCACAACAGAGCCTAAATACTTTTTAATTAACTCAGGATGGCTTACTACAGCTTCAGAAAAGGGACAAAAAATAACACCAGCATCTGCAAGCTTATCTTTAAAAGTTGTCGCCACCGATACGCTATCGAATACTGCATCTACAGCAACTCCTGCAAGTTTGGCATGCTCATGCAATGGAATTCCTAGCTTTTCATAAGTTTTCAAAAGCTCAGGATCAACTTCGTCTAAACTTTTGGGTTTGTTTGCAACACTCTGCGGCTCAGAATAATAAATAATGTCGTCATAGCTTATTTTTTCTATGTCTAATTTTGCCCAGTTTGGCTCTGGCATATTAAGCCAATGCTTATAGGCCTTAAGACGCCACTGCAATAAAAATTCTGGCTCATTTTTTTTCTGGGATATTTTTCTAATCACATCCTCATTTAGCCCTGGTGCAAATGTATTACTAGCCACTTTCGTCTCAAAACCGTGCGGATACTCATTTGATAACGCCTTATTCATTATGGCTTCATCTGTCATAGCCACCCCCTTTATTAAACTTAATCATATCTTGCAAAGAATATTTTGATAATACCTTACTTATTTCATCATTTATCATTTGCCATCTAAATTTTTTATTACAATTACAAGTACAACCTGCATGCATTTTAAAGCAAGAGTCCTTGTAACTATCACCACTCGCTGCATAAATGATGTCTGTCAAACCTATGTCAGCAGGACCTTTTGCAAGTTTGTAGCCACCATCTACCCCTTTTTTTGCCTTCACAATATTAGATGCAGCCAAAATTTTTAGCAGCTTTGTTACAGTGGGCAAACTAACATCAACTTCTTGAGAAATGCAACTTGCACTGACATAACACTCAGATGAATGAGTTAAATAACAGCAAATAACAACCGCGTAATCTATTAGTTTTGTAATGACTTTCATAACCACCCTTTATATAGTACGCTTATTGTACTACTTTAGGATGAAACTTACAATACTAAAGCTTTAATTACAACTATTTTCAATGAAAATACCTATAAAAGAACAAAAAATGGAAATTTAATCACCAGAATTTAACTCCCATAACTTAGCCTCTTTTAAAAAAGCGTAGTAGGACTCCATTGTCGCCAATATTAAGCCTCTAGCACCAAAAAAAACAGCACGTTGAATAAAATACTTTTTTATAAAAGTTATAGGGAAAACAAAAAAAAGCTTAAGCAAGGATGATCTCTTAGAACACCTTTGTTTTTCCACTGCTCGCAATGTGCTATATTTATCTAAATCTTTTTGGAATATCGCAATGCTTTCTTTTGCCATGTGATTAATGTGGCCTGTAAGCCTTGTTTTTTTTCCTGAGATGACAACGCTCTCATGCACTAGCTTTTCAGAATCATAACTAACCCTGCTTTTCCTAAAGAGCCTAACATGATACTCAAGCCGCATAGAAACAGGAACCATCGACCCCAAAAATTGATTTCTACCTACAATTTCATATGCAACAATATCATTAGCAAAAGACAAAGCATGCAATATTGATTCTCTAAGCTCAACAGAAACAACTTCATCAGCATCTATATTTAAACACCAGTCATACTGACACTGCATCATTGCAAATTGTTTTTGCTTTGCATACCCTTCCCAACCATGCTTTATGACTCTGGCGCCAAAATTTTCACAAAGTGTAACAGTATCATCATCACTACCGCTATCTACAACGACAATCTCATCACAAAACGCAACAGACTCTAATGCAGATAATATTTTTTGCTCTTCGTTAAGAGTAATCAAGAATGCACTAATTTTTTCCATAACTAACCACCACAATGAAATAGAACCAAACCATCGTATCGCATTTAATATATTAAATGAATTTTTTATTGACAACTTTACTTATTTAACCTAAATTAATGAGAATGATTCTCATTTGTATTTGCGAGACCAATATGAGCATAAATAATTTAAAACCAGGAAGCCGTGCCACAGTATTTGGATTTAACCAAGGAAGCTGCACGTATAAACAAAAACTAATGTCTATGGGACTAGTTCCAGGCGCTGAATTTATTATATCTAAATTATCTCCAGTAAACGACATGGTTGAAATATTTATAAACGGTTTTTCATTAATATTAAGAAGGTCAGAAGCTGAAATACTAAAAATAGACAAGGTCTGTATGTGAAAAAAATTGCTTTACTTGGCAATCCCAACTGCGGAAAAACCACTCTTTTCAATGCCCTTACAAAAAAAAGAAATAAAGTAGCCAATTGGGCTGGCGTTACAGTTGAAGTTGCAACAGCAGCTTACAGCAAAAATCTAGAAATAATTGATTTACCCGGGTGTTACTCTATTTGCCATGCAGATACAAGCGGCGCCATAGACGAAATGATTGCCGCAAATTATCTGTTTAATAACAAAGTAGATTTCATAGTAAACATAATAGATTCTAGCAACCTTGTACGCTCTTTATATTTAACAACTCAACTTTTAGAACTAGAATTACCAACAATTATAATAGTAAATAAAGTTGATCTACTAAAAAACACAACCATAAACATAGAAAGTCTGGCTAAATCACTCAAGCCTTATGCTATTATTAGCGCCTGTACAAATGACCCTAAAGATATAATAAATATAAAACATATGCTTGAAAATAAAATGCTAAACACACAAAAACAAAAGCTAAAACCCATACTGTGTTTTAGCGATGAGATAAAAAACTGCATAGAGAAAGTTCAACAATCGTTAGCCCTAGATGAGGCTGAAATTACAGCAAGCAAACAAGCAATAGCCATAAACATATTATCAGGAAACAAAATAAAAAACATTAAAACCGAATCGCTATATAATACTCTAGATGCATGCAGAAAAAAATTACAAATAGAATCCCAAGAAGACATGGACATAGTTATTGCACAAGCTAGATATGACTTTATCAAAAGTATAATGCCAAAAATTGAGATCAAACAAAAAACTGAAAAAGAAAATGATCCTGTCACAAAAAGATTAGATGACATCCTAACCCACAAGTACCTAGGCATTATAAGCTTGATGTGCATAATGTATTTCTTATTTTTCTTTGCATTATCAACAGCAAGCTCTGTTCAGCAGTTATTTAGCAATATTGGAGAAGTTTTTTTAATAACCGGTACCGCCACAATTCTTAACAAATTAAACAGCCCTGATATATTTAATATATTTTTAATACATGGGTTAGGACAAGGAATAACCACCCTACTTAGCTTTATACCAATAGTATTTACAATGTTCTATAGCATCAATTTCTTAGAAGAAACTGGATATATGCCAAGAGCGGCATTTGTAACTGATAGGTTAATGCGAATTCTACACTTACCTGGAAAAGCATTTATCCCTTTATTAATTGGATTTAGCTGTAATGTTCCTGCAATTATAGCAACTAGAACTCTAGAAACGAAGCGTGACAGGATAATTGCTGGGATAATGACACCGTTTATGCTTTGTAATGCAAGGCTTGCTGTATTTGCAATATTCGCATCAACATTCTTCCCAACATACCCATCAGTAATAATATTTTCACTCTACATAACCGGCGTAATCGTTGCGATAATAACCGGTTTTATCTTGTGCCGCTTCATAATTCCAGGAGATATACAACCATTAATAATGGAACTTCCTCCCTATCAAATCCCAAAACAAAAAACAATAATAGCAAACTCGCTAACAAAAACAGTAAAGTTTTGCTTTAGGGTTGGGAAATATATAGTTGGGCTTAGCGGAATAATAAGTATACTCAGCTCTGTAAGCTATGAATATCATGGCGCGACTAAAACCTTGTTAGAAATTATCGGCGCAAATATAACTCCTATGTTCAATGGCATTGGGGTTAGCAATGATAACTGGCCAGCATCGGTAGCTATAATAGCTGGAATTGTTGCAAAAGAAACAGTAATTATCACCTTAAGTCAGCTATACAATGGCAGCTTGAATAACATAACAACCCTACCCTCAGACTTTTGGGCTTACGCCATAGACAACATCCAAAACTCATTTATGCTGCTTGTGCCATTCTACAAAGCCTCACATAATGAAATAAATAGTTCCCTACAAGCTAACTTGAAAATGTTTTTCACAAACAATTCCAATGTTATTGCTTATTTATTTTTTAATTTACTATATATGCCTTGCATATCAACAATAATAACTTTCGCTAAAGAGACAAACTGGAGATGGGCAATGTTTTCGGCTACATGGTCATTGTCTATAGCATACTTAATAGCAAGTTTAATACTCAAGCTAACCAACATGGCAACAGAAAACATATTAGTTATATCTGTAACTGTAATTGCCATAGCTTTAAATATTATAATTTCAAAACGTATTGCACAAAAAGAAATAAAGAATGAGAGCGGCCATGAATTTAATTCAAATTAAAAAGTATTTTCAATCAGTACCTATGGCAACAACAATAGATGTGGCCGAGCATTTTAAGACACAACCGGTGGAAATAAAGTGTTATGTAGAGCATTGGGAACATAAAGGCCTGCTAAAAAAATGCATAACAAAAAACAAGTGTGGGTCCTGCAGTCTTTGTGACTTCGACTTATTGCAACACTATAAGTGGAGCACTAAAGTAGCTTGATCTCCGCTAAAGGCTTCATAACAAAATCTCTATTTGACATATCAATATGAGGAATAGTAAGTTTACTAGTTTTAATTTGCGACTCATTATATAACAACAAATCCAAATCAATAATTCTAGGCCCCCAACGAACTAGGCGCTGCCGTCCAAAAAGCATTTCTATAGAATTACAAAGCAGCAATAATACAAATGGGCTATGCCAAGTAAAAACACCAACTACTGCATTAACAAAGTCCTCTTGATCTATCACTGGACCATAGGGCTTACTTATATAAAAACTAGAAACAGCAAAAACATCAACAAAACTAGATTCCTGCAATAAAGATATTGCCCTTTCTAGCTGAAGCTTAGGATTATCAAGATTGCCACCTAACCCTATGTAACAAACATTTACAGGCGGCTTAGTTTTTAGCAGCTTCAGGTCTGTTTTTTTGTTTGCCACGTCTATGTCCATTTCTGGGTTTATCATGTTTTGCTCGCATACTTTTTGCTCTTTCGGTATAAGATAAAATCATATTCGATTTTTTCTCATCATCAGCTGCGATAAAATCATTCCACCATGAGGCAAGATTATAAACTTCTTCACCTGCTTGAGCCCGCAATACTAAAAAGTCATAAGCCATGCGAAATTTAGGGTTGTCTAAAACATCTTGGATTTTACCATCCTCACGATACATAAGCTTAAACTGGAGCAACCAAACATGTTCACATGTCTCAGCAATACCTTTAGGTATACTGATTGGTCCATCATGATTTTTTAAAGTTTCTTTTATAGCCTGCTTAACTTTATTTATAAAAGCACCATCTGCCTTTGATAATTTATATAAATTATGCTGTAGAACAGGCCAAAGAAAAACAACAAAAATAAAAGCAGTACTTAATGGCTTCTTAGATTTATAACGTATATCTGTATTATAAAGAGCCCTACTAATAAGCATATCAGTATAGTTATACCCTTTAAGTTTACCAGTCATTATCTTATATACCTTGGGAAACAATAAATTAATGAAGTCATATTCAGCCAACTTATCAAATGCTTTAAGAGCAAAACCACCATAAAAAGTCTTTATTATCTCAACAAAAACTCTATCTGGAGATACATTTTCAAAAAGATCTTTATGTGCGCGAATTGCTGAGTCTGTTTTCTTCTCTATTTTAAAATCAAGTTTTGCTGCGTACCTAATAGCCCTAATCATTCTA
>Ga0209151_1002215_pt1 | contig 10833 bp, 9 predicted proteins | sample SaaInlV_DNA_165m_FD_184688 | JGI IMG/M metagenome (GOLD analysis project Ga0209151, IMG submission 184688) | Marine microbial communities from expanding oxygen minimum zones in the Saanich Inlet - SI075_LV_DNA_165m (SPAdes) (version 2) | ecosystem: Environmental > Aquatic > Marine > Unclassified ...
TTCATAAGCTGCTTTATAAATGGCCTCATTTGCTAGCGTTATGAATTCTCTCACAGGATCAATGTCAATTCGTTCGTAGACCCTTGTCGCTTCTAGGCTCTTATGAGCGAGAGTTTTGCCAATGATGGCAGTCGTTTTGCTCCTACTGCCCCCATCCAGCTTCCTAGGGTGCGCCGGAGGTCATGTATGCGTAGATCAACAATTCCAGACCGCTTTAAAATACGATTCCAAGCTTTTTTAGGATCTGCGAGGTGCCCTGTTCGGCCTTTACCTGGGAACACAAATTCGCTTTCATTCCCCCCTTCTCTCTCCCGCAAGATTTCGATGGCAGATTTGGTAAGAGGAATAACATGAGGCTCCCCATTTTTTGTTTCTTTAATATGCCACTCGGACAAAGTGAAATTAATTTCTTCCCACCTCATTGCGAGAACATTGCTTTTACGTGCCCCTGTTAAAAGGGATAGAAGGATGTAATCTCGGGTTGTTCGGTTTTCTTCCTCTGCAAGAGCCCTAAAAAAACGAGGCAGTTCGTCTTTTCGCAAAAACCTTTGGCGGCTTTTTTCTTTAAACTTTTTAATCCCGATTGTCGGATTGATTCCTTGCCACCCCCATTCAATGGCTTTGTTGTATATGGCACGAATTCTTTCTAGAAGTCGGTTGGCTTGATAGATCCCATTTTCATGGCCTATTTTCTCATGAAGCTGAAGGAATTCTGTTTTTGTAATTTGGCAAGCTTTGCGTTGAAAAAAATGTGACAGGAACTTATTAACTTCCCTCTCGTCATATTCCCAACTCTTTTTATATTTCTTGCTATACCTCTCCATAAACTCATGAAACATTTGACCAAAGGTAATTTCTCTCTTTAAACGCTTTTTCTCTTCATTGGGATCAATCCCCTTAGCAACATCTGCTTTAACAGCTAATGCTTTTTTGCGAGCATTCTCTACTGAAAGTTCTGGGAAGTGCCCAATGTGAATTCTCTCATCTCTTCCATTAATCCTCTTACGAACAAAAAAAGTGATGATGTCATTTGAAGTTATACAAGCTGACAAGCCCTTTTCTTGAGCATCTTGGAAGTAAATTCTGCCCTTTTGAGGTGGTTTGGTATTCTTCAAAAATTGTTTCGTGAAATTAACTTTCATTTTTTCCTCTGGTGCCGCACTGGTGCCGCATTTTGTGTGTAATTCCATCTAATTTGGTGGTAACTTGTAAACTTGAACATGCCATGAAAGCCTTGCCATGTAAAGCTTTACAAACTTTTAGATAAGTATATAAAACCATAGAATTTGAGGCTCATAACCTGAAGGTCGTAGGTTCAAATCCTACCCCCGCAACCAAGAAAATCAAAGAGTTATCAGCTTTTCAATTTTCCAAAAAACGACCGGGTATACACCTGGTATACAAAAAGTTGAGTTTTCAGAATTGTTCTGTGGTTCATGATAGAGCAATGTTTTTTGAGAAATGCTGTTATAGCATCAGAGGCGTTGCACCTCATCCTAGAATTTATCCGTGATTTATCTATGTTAGTAGAAAATGCTTCAAAAAAATATATCCTAAGATCCGCGATAGAAACTCAAAACAGCTCTGTGTTCAGGTGAAAAGCTGGAAAACAATTGCATTAATTAGATGCAAACCTAACCTTTTTTTGAGCAATATAATTGCGAGTTAGTCCCGATTTGGCAAATTAAATGCATTACCAACAACTATTTATTTCCCCACTAAAATAGTGCCTTTTGATTCATAGGATCTTTTAAAACAAAGTGCACTCTACGAATTTAACTGCATTACTAGTGGGTTCAGCAATTTTTGCAGATGAAACAGGGTGCAAATATTCTACGTGAAAGTGAAACCTCTCTTTGGTAAAACAAGATGCCTTATCTTCCGGTATAATACCCGTATTTATTCCATTAACATGCAAACTGATAGCGGGAATTCCATATTTTCCACTAATTTGTGGCAAATCTCTTACCTTCCCAATTTCATCGCTACCTAGCAAAACTTTAATGCTCGCATTTGTTATATCTTTATTTCCAGAAAGGTCTAAATTAATTAGCCGTTCTAAAGAGCTTGAATTGCTTATTTCCCACATAAAATTATCGTCAATTCCCTGGTCAGACAAATCCAGTGTATGCACCTTTATTAAGCATTTTGAATTTATAATCTGAGTCTTCTCATTATCCGTTAACTTTTCTCCTGAACGAATTATAGTTGAAACATCTTTTAAAGTTGTCGATGTAAATCCCCCTTCTCTTCTGACATCATCATATGTGAGTGTTCTTGAATAATTTGCAACAGCTACACTAATATCCAGTACGATTAATACTAAAACAAATAATTTCAAGATTCTCATTTGGGAGCTCCTTAGTTTTTTAGTCTCATTCAACAGTGTATTGCTCGCGGCTTGAAACAAACAATCCCACTTCATCTAATTGCAATCTAATTTCTAATGGATTATTAGGAGTGAGCCAAACATAGATCCATCCACCTAGTGGAGCTAGTGGTTCTCCTAACTCCATAAATTTATCAGCAATCCTTTCTAGGAAGACTTTCTGCAACTGATGTTGGGTACTGAAATCATGTTTATACGTTCCCTGACAGTTAGGACACATATCAAAGTAGGAAGTTAAGTGGAATTCTAGCCTAATATTTCCACGAAACCATTTATTAATGAGAGATATAATCTCTGAAGCTGCTCCAACATACTCTCTTTCAAACAAGTCATCATAAGCATTTTTCAGTCGAACATACTCAGATTTTTTAACCTCATAGTCCTCTTTTTTTCTGAGTAGTTTTTCCTCCAAAACAAACTTTTCTTCGGATTGTTCGTCACTTTGAAGTTGTTTTTGAAGCTTTTCTCCTTCTATTTTACTTTTTTCAAATTCTTTCTCTGCTTTTTTGACTTGCCTTTCTAATGGCTGTAATTTGTTTTTGTTAAGATTCGTCAATTCTCCAAGTAAAGTAGGTAAACTTGTATCTAACAAGTTAGCAAAGACAACTTTCCAATCATCTTCGTTTTCTAGTTTAAGCCTGCTGTCCTTCGTTTGCAGATTGCATAAGAACAAACGGATAGCTTGTTCGCTATCCCCAAATTGAAGTTGAAAAGTACTGTCAAATAGTTCATCAACAGTGTCAAAGGGCACATTTTTTTTTGCCTTATTTACAAGCCCCAAACTTTTGGCTTTGGAAGTAGAGTCTTCATTAAAAAATCTAAATGCCAACACATCGCGGAGCGTGTTTCCCAGTTTTTCTCTGGCTTCTGGACGTAAGGCAAATTCGTTAAAGTATCCTTCACGGCCAATACAATCTCGGAACGAACGACAGATTGGAGTCGTCTTTATCCTTTCCTCGAAACCAAAAAATTGTGTAATATTTTCTCTCAGCCCGAATTCACTCGGTTGTGTTATTGAACCCCCACAATAATGGGCAACACATTTTGCGTCCTGCTGAGGAGCAACAGAAGCTTTCAAAACTTCCACGTATTTCTCATTTAGCCCACTCACAAATAGCGTATCATTAAAACATAATACGGCTTTCTGGCCGCCAATTCGTAGTATAACGTTAAACTTTGCTACATTTCTCCTGCTTTCTCTAGCAATATTCTCGCTACTTTTATCAATTTCTTTTAGTTTATTGCAGGCCTCTGCTACTCTTAAACTGTTCGCCATGTGCCAGTCAAACTCAGGAACTTGATCTGTGGATTGTGTCTCCTCCATTTCAAAATCTCGAGAACTATGCATTAAGTGAAATCTCACTGGTGGTTGAACTTGTTTTGAGTCAGCTAACTCCTCCTCACCAGCGAAAGATAAGTCAAAACTGGAAATAAATATGAATACAAATAAGAAAAAATACCTGTGTATCTCGCCAACCATCTTTTCCCCCTATGAGAGGATTTTAAAGTCATTAAACGCCCACTTTCAAGTAGCCTATATATAAAAATAAATAAGTCAATACATGTACGACAATGAGTCTTAAATTGTTTAAAAACTATTTCAGATACAAATAATTTTTATACATTTTAGCTAATAACTTTGAAATAAAGGTAGTTTTATTTATCTCTTTATTTAATAATTCATGCAGGAAAACCCAGAGGTTGTTGCATTGAAACTAAGGAATTTGCTCTTACTTTTCGACCTACGTTCCTCGGTATCCATTTCACCGTTTGTTAGCGTGAAATCAAGAGTCAAAGCCTTCGTCGGACCGGAAAAAGTTATCGAAAAAAGTAAAAATAATTTATGCATGCTAATTTCCTTAAAAAATATTATGGTGAACGGATAACAAATATAAATAACCTATACAACAAAGGAAACTTTCTTAAAATGTTCGCCCAAAAAACATTCATGAAGGCATCAACTTTTTCACTTTTTGAAATTTAATTTTTATATAAAAACCAAAGGGAGAAAGGTTAAAACTTGAGAATCTACAGTTTCGCCATCAAATGGCCTTTGAGAAAAAGGGCAATTCCCCCAAGAAACATAAGATTGATGATCACTATAAACCAAATGAGTCCGACGCCTCCCATACCATTCATAAAGAGCCCCGCGGTTAAGGGCCCCATGATGGCTCCGATACTGTATATCATGGAGGAGCCAATGACGGCTCCATCTAGCTCTTCTCCTTTTAAGCGTTCTGCTATGAGACTAAATCCTAGCAAATCTAGGGATGCAATTGTTCCACCAGCGAGAAAGAGGAGAATGCCCCATACATATACATGGACGTTCATATAGTGTCCTATGAGGAAGGAAAGGACTAAAGTGGTGACACAAGCTAAAAGCACCCAGTGTCGTTTAAACTTGTCCGCCAATATGCCAATGAAAACGGGAAGAAAAACGCCTCCCATCAACAAAACGGTAAGAAGGAGGCCTGCCCCTCCCCGACTATAACCTTTCTCTTCCGCATAGATGGGAAACAAATCTGAAATTGTTTCATCGTTTATGCCGAAAAAGAAGGCTGTTATGAGGGCAAGTGGTACGAGAAATATTAAATTCAAAGACATTTTTTCAGTTTTTTCGCTCGATCTTATTTCTTTATATTTTAAAAATAATACAGGAATAAAGGTCATGAGGATTAAAGTGCTGCAAAGCAAATAGGGCAAATGGTTCCCTCTGGGAATAACAGAAACAAGAGAAGGCCCCAATCCATATCCCATGGCCATGACAGTTGTATAAAGCCCCAGTAGTGTACTCAGATGTTTTTTATCGGCATATCGGTTGATTAAAACATCCGTAAGCATGTTTATATTTGCGACCGCAATTCCAATCAGAAACACAAATATAAACAAAAGGTAATTCCACTCTAATATGACTGATCCCGGGATCAGAGCACAAAGAGCCAAAGCAGAGAAGAAATAGATTTTTTTATAGGAGAACGACCTCATTAGCTTTTGCAAAAAAAGTCCAACAACAAAAAAAGCTATACTGCCCATTGTTAAGACCATGGCAATGTGTTCTGTCGAAAATTTTCTCTTGTAAAGTTCTTCGGTTAGAAGAATCCAATAGAATCCCATTGCCAGGCTGAACCCCAGGGTAAAAACCAATAAGAAAATGATGAGAACTGGGTTTTGAGGATTTCCAAGAAAGGAACTTAAGAAATTTTTTATTTTATCCATCTCTGTCTCTACTGAAAGGCATGCAAATTTACGTGCTGTCAGTGGTGATGCTACCATAGAGAGGCCTAGCATTAAAAGATCGTATGCTGAATTAGATGGATGCCTGCCAATTAATTACTTCCGTGGGAAGTAATTTCAGTGTGAATTTTTCAGACAAGTCTGACTTATGATGTGTGAAAAAAGACTATGCCGTTAGAGATTCCAACCAAGTAGTGTGACTAGTTAGATGCGGCGGATATCATCATATTGAGCCTTTAATTTAGCTGCTTTGGCTAGTCTTTTCTCTTTTTCTCGTTCTGCATTTTCTTTATTTTGATCAGCTCGAATTTCATTTACACGATTAAAAACAAATGTCCTTGCGTCTTCCACACTTTGAAAATACATTCGTTCGCTTGATTGAAAATGAACGTACGCTTTTCCTCCAAAAGTTTCGGTAATAGAAATGCCACCAAATCCATCATCAGCGGTTCTTAATACGAGAGTAGTTGAATGTTTTTTGCTCTGTATAAATTCATCGGGTTTCCGGACGAAGTCTCCGTCAAAACTAAAAGCAGCTTGAACTTGTCTTCTTTTATTTGATTTAGTTTTAGTTTTAGCTATTTTAGCATTTCTTTCTATATTGAGCGTATCTGTCTTATCAGAAAATGGCGCTGCGAGTTCCGTGATTGAAGGTACGATAGGCGTAGAAAACGTTATAGCGGAGTCAAGGCTGGAGGAGCTGTCCTCTTCATTTGGATTGGAGATAGCTTCTGGAGAATCTTTAAAAATAGGAAACGGTAAGTCACCTTGTGATACAGGGCTCAACTCTAGATCACTCTCTAGGGGGTTGGGCGAGAGGAAATCCATTATTGACCCTTGCCCTCTGACTTGCTTGATTTTGCGTTTTCTTGCGCTTTTTGACTTAGAGCGGGGATTTTTCTTCGGATCTTCTTGAGTTCCTCCTATAGGCCTCATTTTGGTTTGCTGAAAAATCCCATCAAAGCTTTGTAAAGAATCATCAAAGCCACCTGGATTTGCATAACTCTGTTGCACAAAAATAGAAGCAAGTGAAGCCGTTAGAGCAAGTCTAACTGTAAAATGACGCATGTCAAAAATCTCTCAAAAAATAATTCATAAAAATATGCGCACAATATCTCAAATATTTGCATGGAAGAAAAGACTAATTTTGGAATATTAGATATTACAAATACTCATAAATATTTAATTATTATTTAATTTAACTTTAATATTTATTAAAAATGTATTTATGGAAAATTTTATATATTTAAATAAAGAAATGCTTATTTGTCAGCGAAATAGGGAAAATGAGCTGCCAATAGTAGTAGGAATTATTTGATTGTTGTGTGATGCAAGCGAGCTTAGGGCTTAAACTTTGACAAAAACGATGTTGCGACCTTTGAGGCATCCACCCAAAAACTTCTTTCCTTCCTGTGATTGAGAGACATCTAAAATGAATTTAAGAAGCTTCTTTTTCTTCAAGTGGGACATGTCGACTATTTTAACTTTACTAATCCATCCGGATTTTGCACCGTCAGCATTACCACGCAGCAAAATAAGCTGAGTAACACCTTCACCGCTATTGAAATTTTGTATGCGTTCTATATGGCCGTCTGACATGGTCAAAGTGGCTGTGTTCTTGCCCATTAGCTTTAATTCAGACGAATTGTCTGTAATGCGCATGATGTTTTTACTATCCATCCCCGCTTTTTTTAAGAGATCTTCAATCGTGAGCTCAAAAAGAAAAGCATCTTGGTCTTCATCACCTTGAAGCCAATTTACTTTGTCAAATGAGGCGAGCTGGAAAAATGGCGTCGTATTCTCTGCGCGAACTTCTATCAACTTATGACAAGGGTTATCCGGCTTGGATTTCACTTTTTTCATGGGAAATCCATAGGCTGTTGTCGCTGCTATGACCATAACAAGTATGACAATATTTCTATAGAATATTCCCATTTAAAAACTCCCTATACTTGTACAGTGTACAAGAAAAGAGCTTTGTTTTGGAATATATTTCTAAATAATAAGGAAACTAAATTTCGCCAACGCCGGCGAGGCCTTCCCTGTGGGCGGGATGGGTTTCACGCATAATCAGGGATAAGAATAGGGAAATGATTAAACAGATGGGAACCACAGTAAGGGCATAGCGATAGTCTGCTGCCGAATAGATAGCAACCCCATCAACAATAACTTCACTGGATCTTTCTGTTAAAAGGGATCCGATGACCGGTTGGAAAATGACCCCGCTCAGCATGCAAAACATATTGGTAAAGCCCACACTTACGCCACTTGCTGACGGGGGATTAATTTCACAAGCTGCGGGGAAACAGAGGATTTTACCTCCTATAAAAAAGCCTATGAAAAACATTGTAAAAAACAATAGAAATGGGGGCAGCACTATGTATATGGCCAAAGATACACCGCAAAGGGCTCCAATAGAAGCCATAATCATGGGAATCTTTCGGCTGCTGAGGCGTTCCGAAATGTAAGCAAATGAAGGCCCCCCTACTGCAAGGCCTAGGTATACGATAGTTGTTGATAGTCCTGCCGTGGCCTGATCAAAGCCATAAACCTGCACAAGGAAGGACACATTCCACAAATCCGCAAAAGTAGAGAGGACGATATAGGTGCAAACACCGTAAAAAGCTATAATCCAGGTTTGACGACAGGTAAGGACTTTTTTAAGGCCAGAGAGAAGCTGATCTTGGGGCCCAATATCATCAAAGTCATCTAAAGGCTTTTGTCGATCCCGCACAACAGCCCATATAAAGGCCGCTAAAAGGGCACCAACGCTGGAAATACTGATAAGGGCTTCTCTCCAGCCCAGATAGTCAACCAACAGGGTTAAGGGGGCGCCAGCACACATGGCGCCAAGGGTGCCCAGCATGACTGTAAAGCTCACTAGGATGGAAAATCGGTTGTGGGAAAACCAAAGGGAAATGATTTTCAATGTACTTAAAAAGACGGCTGCTGCCCCTGCCCCGATCATAAAACGGCCAATTTGAGCGTAAACGAGGGATTCCGCAGAGGCAAATATGAGTGTCCCTACAGAGCACAATAGGGCCGCCCCTGTCAAAAGCCTTCGGGGGCCGTAGCGATCAATAATGACCCCCATGGGCAGTTGCAACCCTGCGTAGGCATAATAATAGCAAGCCGTGAGGATGCCCAGAGATTCCGCATTTACGGAAAAATCTCGCATAAGATCTGGCACCATCACACCTGGAGAGACACGCAACACAAACTGATAGCAGTATAACATTGCAGCAAGAACCCACATGAACCATGGCTTGATATTGAGTGCCTCTAGTTCATCAATTGGTTTTTGCACTTGTGATTCCCTATATAGTTGTTGACGCTGGTTGGTTGTTAGTCCGTCTAATTTTGGTTTTGCACTCATATATTGTTACCAATTCCTATGATCTAACCCGAATTGACTTTTCTCCTCGACAACCTGTGAATAAATGCTTAAGGGCGATCTCCGTTGGATGCTCAGTTAAGTCTTAAGCGTCTGCGACTTCTATGGTAGACCGCCCACATAACAACAAGGACCAGGGCCATGGAATACCAAGTTACGGCGTATACTAGATGATTGTTAGCTAATTGGGAAGCCCCCCCTTGGGGAATTGGCATGTTTCCTTTTCTTTCAATAAGTTCTAATGCAATTTCTCCATAAAATGGGAAGGAAAATGGAACGTTTTGTGCCTCAGATATACGATTTTGTTCTATCCAATGCCACTGATTTTTGTTTGGCATATTATCTGGTACAAAGTGGCCAGGCTTTTCAGAATATGCTATATGGGCAATTCCCTCATATTCGTTTGCTACTAAGACCGATGTATCCTCAAAATCACGAGGAACCCAGCCCAGGTTTAAGAGGATAACGCGACCATCTTCTAGTTGTAGCGGCATTATCAAGTGTTTACCTACGGTTCCCTTTGGGGGACTCCCCCGCTCTTCCGACATTTTAAGGAGAGCTGGACGCCCACCATCGAGTTGTTCCACCGGTTTATTGTCGTTGATGGACTTAGCACTTTTACTATCGAGGTTTTTTGCTGCTTTTTCATTAGTGGGGGACTTAGATTTTTCACTGTCAAGGGAGTCTGCCGTTCTTTTGCCATAGTTTTTATTTATCTGAAACGGGCGGGCTAATAAATATATGGGGGCATTTAGGAGCCTGCCTTTGAGGTATAGGCGTTTGTTTTTGAGCTGCAGGGGGCGTTTATGTGCACTTTCTTGTCTTATATCGTCGAGTTCTTTTGGATGCATAGGGGGTGATCTTAGGGTCTCTTCCCTACTCTCAATTAATGCTTCTTTCCATTGAAGGCGTTTTAACTGCCAGGTTCCCAATCCAATAAAGAAGGAGAAAAACACAAGACAGATGAGCGTTGGCCACAGCAGAGGCTTAAAATATATATTCATGGAGACATTATGGAGAAAGAGAAGTAATTTTTAAAGGGGGATTGGCATTGGTAGTGTGGCGCCCGGAGTCTGAGGGGGGCTCTAGAAGCATTTCCAATCCCGTCTTTCCGCACAATGGATCCCGCGCTCATAAGGAATTCTAGGGGCGCGCCTACGGCTTGCCCATAATTCCTAATGGCCGGGAAGACGATTCTTGTGCCTAATGGCCGGGAAGACGATTTTTGGCCTGCTGCCTAGGTTAACTATTTTGCCCTAATGGCCGGGAAGACGATTTTTGGCCAGATGTCTCAGAGTGCAAGGACACGTAGAGTGTCCGTCATCTCGGAACCTAGGCACTCTTGACGAACCGGCGTCTTAAGCCGATGAGTCTTAGAGGGACTTGGTATCGCGAGATCCAGGTGAACGCGTGCCACAGACAAGCTGTAAGACTGGATCCCGCGCTCATAAGAAATTCTAAGTCGCGCTTATTGCGCTCTAAGAATTCCTAATGGCCGGGAAGACGAGTTTTGGCCTACTGGCTAGGAAAGAGGAGCTTGGCTTAATGGCCGGGATGAGGCAACTGTAGATCTGGCTATAGCATTACTTCCTAAGCAATAAATAGATCTTAAGCCACAATTCATTACAGTTTCTTACTGTTTCTGGGTTATGAGTTTACATACTGTTTATTTTGCAGGTTCTATTTTTATTGACTTATACACTATTTATGTATTATAAGTATTCTCTACATGTCTACATTAGAGGTTGGGATTTATTATGAAAATTATGAATTTTATCAAGAATAGAGCATTTAATAGTAAACAAGCAGTCTCACT
>Ga0209151_1002248_pt1 | contig 10736 bp, 9 predicted proteins | sample SaaInlV_DNA_165m_FD_184688 | JGI IMG/M metagenome (GOLD analysis project Ga0209151, IMG submission 184688) | Marine microbial communities from expanding oxygen minimum zones in the Saanich Inlet - SI075_LV_DNA_165m (SPAdes) (version 2) | ecosystem: Environmental > Aquatic > Marine > Unclassified ...
GCCAGCGTTAATCAGGGCAATAGCTATTGCAGTGTGGCCATATACTGCAGCGTTGTGCAGAGGTGTGTCGCCGTATTGGTCAGTAGAATTAACATCAGCGTCTTTTTCAATCAGGGCAACAGCTGTTTCAGTGCAGCCTTTCTCTGCAGCCCGGTGCAGTGGTGTTCTGCCGTATCGGTCAGTAGCATTAATATCAGCGCCTTTTTCAATCAGGGCAACAGCTGTTTCAGTGCGGCCACATATTGCAGCACTGTGCAGCGGTGTTTTTCCTATGCCATCTTTAGCATTAACATCAGCGCCTTTTTCAATCAGGGCAAGAGCTATTTTAGTGTGGCCCCGTGCTGCAGCCCAGTTCAGATCTTGATCAGCAGCATTAACATCAGCGCCTGCCGCACCTATAATCCATGGATATGCAAATGAAATAGTTAATATTGATGCTGCAGTTATCATTATTGGCAGAATTGCAAAAGGTATAATGCTCAGTGATAGTAACAACGCTACTGTAGATAGGGTTAATAAGGCTATATATAAAACTGATTTAATACGCATATTTTTTCTCTATAAAAATTATTTAATAATTATATTATTATAACATTTGATTATTAAGGAAACCTTAAGAGAACAAAAGTCGTGCGGGCTTTTGTAAATATTAACCTTGCCGCCTAGGTGTTATTTGGTTTTTACTGCATGAACTGGATGAGCTGCTTATATTCTCTGAAACAAACAAAGAAGGCGGCTGAGTCTTTATAATTTCTTGGCTGTTTTTAGGATCAATTTTAGATAAGTCAATATTCCCGGGTGACAAGCCGGCAAATTGCATTATTAACTGTAAAGCGTCACATGGTACATGTTTACCGCCTGGTTTTTTCGTTGCTAGGATACGTGATAGGTCTATTGCTATTCTGTAGCTATCTTTCACTTTAAAGGTTAAATTAAACATCATAAATTTAAGCATTGTTTTGGCTTTGTAAGTAGTGGGCATGCCAAATAGCGCTTTAGCAAAATCAATTTTACTGTTCTGAATAGGGTTGGTTAACTGACATTGTGTTGTACTGCCGTCAACAGTTAAAGCACTTGCTGCTGATGTGTCATGTTCAGATGTTGCTAGTTTTAAGAACGTAGTTGTGTTGTTATCGGCCTTTGGCATATTTATATCTGTAAAGTTAGGTTTGGTTCGTGCAATTATATACTTAGCTACATTTAGATTATCTGCTGCTATAGCATGCTCTAGAAGTGTTTTATAACCTAGCTTAGCTTGCAGATCATAGCCTATGCCTATTAATGCTTTGATAGCTTTGACATTAGAGGTGCATGCATTTATGCCATTAACTGTAGCGTATTGCAGCGGTGGGAAGCCAACTTCGTTAGTGCCATTAACATTAGCGCCATTTTCAATCAGGGCAAGAGCTATTTCAGTGCGACCATATTTTGCAGCCTGGTGCAGCGGTTTCTCGCCGTCTGTGTTCTCGGCATTAACATCAGCGCCATTTTCAATCAGGGCAAGAGCTATTTCAGTGCGGCCATATTTTGTAGCATGGTGCAGCGGTTTGTCGCCGAATTGGCCAGTAGGGCCAACATAAGTAGCATTAACATCAGCGCCTTTTTCAATCAGGGCAAGAGCTATTTCAGTGCGGCCATATTTTGTAGCCTGGTGCAGCTGTGTGTTAACATTATGGCCTAATGTAAATATGGCATGGGCTATTTTAGTGCACCATCTACTTATATTCTTGCGTAAACTCATATTTTTTCTCTGTAAAAATTATATTATTATTATTATATTATTATAACATTTAATTCTTAAGGAAACCTTAAGGGAATAAAAGTTTTTCTGAGTGGGTTTTGCAAATATTAGTCATCTGCCCAGGTTTTTGGCTGGACGCAATTTTACTTGGCCACCCCGGAAGCAGCACTGCTTTATATATATTAGGTATTAGCGGCCCCTATGACTACCGTATCGGGATAATTTTTTGCTACAGCTACTGGACTGCCATGATTTGATTCAGTTGTACTATCATTTTGCACAGCTGAATATTTTGCTGCCACTTCAATCGACTTCACTTGACTGGAGTTTAGGGCTTTATAGTATGGCTGAGCTATAGCATCAATACTGGTTTTATCTGGCATAAGCCCTGCAAAATTTAATATTATACCGATAACATCGGGGCATAAAGAGGGGCGTATTTTTCCTTTATTAGTTGTGCCTCTCTTGTCTAAATCCCTTGCAATTACAATTGCGTCTCTGTAGGATCCCTTTATTTTAAAGGTTAAATTAAACATCATAAACTTAGCCATTGCTTTAGCTTTATCAGTAGTGGGCATGCCAAATAGTGCTTTAGCAAAATCAATTTTATTGTTATGCATATCTACTGTTGACTGAACCATGCTACTTAACTTCGTAGCAACTTCATTTTGTATTTCATTACCGCCAACCGTTAAAGCACTAGCTGCTGAGGTGTCATGTTCAGTTGTTGCAAGTTTATGCATATCTTTTATGTACTTAGTGGTGCTGTTATTGATCTCTGGCATACTTAGATCTGAAAAGTTAGGTTTAGTTAGTACAATTAAACACTTAGCTACATTTAGATTGTCTGCTGCTATAGCATGCTCTAGGGGTGTTTTATCATCTAGCTTAGCTTGCAGCAGATAGCCTTTGTCGATTAATGCTTTGACAGTTTTGATATCACATAAGCGCGCAGCATAGTGGAGCTGATATGTTAATGCTCGTACTGTTTCAGTGCGGCCTAATGTTAATGCTAAATGTGCAGCCAAGGCCAGAGGTGTGCTGCCGTCTTTGTCAGTAGCATTAACATCAGCGTCATTTGCAATCAAGGCAAGAGCTGTTACAGGTTTGCCAAATTGTATGGAACAGTGCAGAGGTGTGCTGCCGTTTTGGCCAGTAGCATTAACATCAGCGCCTTTTTCAATCAGAGCAACAGCTATTTCAGTGTGGTCACTAATTGCAGCCATCTGCAGAAGAGTTCTGCCATTGCTGTCAGTAGCATTAACATCAGCGCCTCTCTCTATTAGAGCAATAGCTATTTTAGTGTGGGAATTCTTGTACCCATTCCCTATAGCAAAGGACAGAGGTGTAAAGTCATATCTATCTTTAGCATTAACATTAGCGCCTTTTTCAATCAGGGCAAGAGCTATTTCAGTGTTGCCTCCGGCAATAGCAGCCTGGTGCAGCGGTCTTCTTCTACCGTTTTGGTCAGTAGCATTAACATCAGCACCTTTTTCAATCAGGGCAAGAGCTGTTTCAGTGTAGCTAGATTTTGCAGCCCTGTGCAGAGGTGTGAAGCCTTCGTTATCAATAGCCTTAACATCAGCACCATTTGCAATTAGAGCAAGAGCTGTTTCAGTGTTGCCTTCGGCAATAGCAGTGTGTAAATTCATATTTTTTCTCTATAAAAATTATTTTATTGCCGTAGTGTAACATTTTTATTTATTAAGTAAAGCTTAAGGGAATAAAAGTCGTGTGGTTTTGGTAAATGTTAGCCATCTGCCCAGGTTTTTGGCTGGGCGCAACTTTACTTGGCCACCAGGGTAGCTGTAATGCTTTATATGCATTAACTACTATTATTCCCTCATGGGTTTGATTTTATGCTGCAGCTGCTGGGCTGCCATGATTTGATTCAATTATACTATCATTTTGCATGGATGAATATTTTACTGCCGTTTCACTCGACTTCACTTGACTGGAGTTTAGGGCTTTATAGTATGGATGAGTTATAGCATCAATACTGGTTTTCCCTGGCATAAGTCCTGCAAAGTTTAATATTATACCGATGACATCCGGGCATAAAGAGGGGCGTGTTTTTCCTTCTTTAGTGTGGCTCTTGACTAAACCCTTTGTAATTACAATTGCGTCGCTGTAGGATCCCTTTATTTTAAAGGTTAAATTAAACATCATAAACTTAACCATTGCTTCTGCTTTGTCAGTAGTGGACATGCCAAATAATGCTTTAGCAAAAGCAATTTTACTGTTATGTATATCTACTGTTGACTTAACCATGCTACTTAACTTCGTAGCAACTTCATTTTGTATTTCATTACCGCCAACAGCTAAAGCGCTAGCTGCTGAGTTGTCAGGTTCATATGTTGCTAGTTCATGCATCTCTTTTAAGTACATAGTTGTGCTGTTATCGGCATATGGCATATTTATATCTGCATAGTTAGGTTTGGTTAGTACAATTAAATACTTAGCTATATTTAGATTGTCTGCTGCTATGGCATGCTCTAGAGGTGTTTTGCCCTTATTATTAGTTGCATTAACATCAGCCCCTTTTTCAATTAGCTTAACTAAAACTTTATAATTGCAAAAGAGTACTGCAAAATGAAGAGGTGTATCACCCTGTCTATCAGTTGCGTGAATATTACTGCCATTGTCAATTAGGATATTCATTACAACATAAGAATTTTTATTTTCCGCACAGCTTAGAGCAAAATGTAAAGGTGTCTTACTATCCCACGTAGTTGCATTAACGTTAGCACCTTCTATACTATGCTCAACTACATAAGAAACAAAGCTATCATTATTTTCATATGTTGCCATGTGTACGCAAGTATGGAGAGCTGTCCAGCTGTCAAACATTAAATACTCCATATTGTTTGAAGAATTGAAATGTTAGCATATGAAATAAAAAAGATCAAGATGTTTGTGGGCACCTGTTTAATTCTTAAGGAAACCTTAAGGGAATAAAAATCCTGTGGTTTTGAAAATATTAATAATGCCGCCTAGGTGTTATTGCTTTTACTGGATGAACTGGATGAGCTGCTTATATTCTCTAGAATAACACTTGTCACTAAAGAAGATGGTGGCGCCATTGCAACTTGCTGACTACTGTGGGGTTTTGTGCCTTGCATAATCTTAGATAGGTCGACTCCCTTAGGTAATAATCCAGCAAATTGCATTATTAACTGTGAAACGTCACATGGCACATGTTTGCCGCCTGGTTTTTTCGTTGCTAGGCCACGTGATAGGTCTATTGCTATTATGTAGCTATCTTTAACTTTAAAGGTTAAATTAAACATCATAAACTTAACCATTGCTTTAGCCTTGTCAGTAGTGGGCATGCCAAATAGTGCTTTAGCAAAATCAATTTTACTGTTATGTATATCTACAGTTGACTGAACCATGCTAGTTAACTTCGCAGCAACTTCATTTTGTATTTCATTACCAGCAACCGTTAAAGCGTCGTGTTCAGATTGCACTAGCTTTAAGAACGTAGTTGTTCTGTTATCGATCTCTGGCATATTTAGATCTGAAAAGTTAGGTTTGGTTCGTGCAATTAGATACCTAGCTACATTTAGATTGTCTGCTGCTATAGCATGCTCTAGGGGTGTTTTATCATCTAGCTTAGCTTGCAGATTATAGCCTTTGTCGATAAATGCTTTGATAGTTTTGACATCAGATAGCGTAATTAGATACTTAGCTACATTTAGATTGTCTGCTGCTATAGCATGCTCTAGAGGTGTTTTATCATCTAGCTTAGCTTGCGGGTCATAGCCTTTGTCGATTAATGCTTTGACAGTTTTAATATCAGACAAACGTGCAGCCCAGTGGAGTGGGTGTTCGATTGCTCGTGCTATTTCAGTGAGGCCATTCTCTACAGCCGAGTGCAGAGGTGCAAGGCCGAATTGGTCAGCAACATTATCATCAGCTCCGGCTGCAATCAGGGCAATAAGTATTTCAGTGTAGCTATATCTTGTAGCCTGGTGTATAGGTGTTTCGCCGTATTTGTTAGTAGCATTAACATCAGCTCCTTTTTCAATCAGGGCAAGAGCTATTTCAGTGTGGCCCCGTGCTGCAGCCCAGTTCAGAGGTGTGTAGCCATCTTGATCAGCAGCATTAACATCAGCGCCTTTTTCAATCAGGGCAAGAGCTATTTCAGTCCGGCCATATTTTGCAGCAAAGTGTAAATTCATATTTGTTCTCTGTAAAAATTATTATTTTATTATTATAACATTTGATTCTTAAGGAAACCTTAAGGGAATTAAAGTCTTGTGGTTTTGGTGTAATTACTATCTGATTATTTTATTTTTATGCAGTAAACATGTGTTTTTCTTGTTTTCATTTACGCACTAAGTCGATTTTTTAAAATTACCACTTTCAAATTTATAATAAATTGGCTTGCCAGTGGCTATTTCTAATTTTGAGATTTTATCTTCGCTGATATTTTCAGCATACATCATTATTGATCGGAGAGAATTGCCATGAGCTACAACTAAGACGTTCTTGCCTTGCTTAAGTTCAGGAATTATGAGCTCTTTTAGCGCTGGTATAGTTCTATCACAGGTCATACTTAGGCTTTCCCCTCCAGGTGGAGGAGTCGCAAAACTACGGCGCCAAATATGAACTTGCTCTTCACCGTGCTTATCAATTGCATCTTGTTTATTCATCCCTTGTAAATCGCCATAGTATCTTTCATTAAGACGTGAGTCTTCAATCATAGATATGGTGCTTTTTTTGACTGCGTCATTATGAATCTTTTGCCAATTATTGTTATTTTTACTTTCGTTAATTAAAATAGGGGTTTTGCCATAATTGCTCATGCATAACAAGGCAGTTTGTTGCGCCCTTATTAAGCTAGATACAAAAATTTTATCAATGTGCTTGTGCTGGATCTCAGTGCCTGCAGCTAAAGCCTCTTCTATGCCTTGTTGAGATAAACCCACATTCACCCAGCCGGTAAATAGATTTAATTTGTTCCACACAGACTGCCCATGTCTCAGTAAAATCAGCTCGCTCATATCTACGCCTTAATTAAAAGTTTAAAAGGATAAGGTTAACATACAATACTAGATTTTACACTAAAGGGTGCATGATTATTTGTTAGAAAACCCACTAATTATCTATATTGTATATGTTTAATTTATACCTCTAATAGTATTTTTCAGTTTGTTTCTGTTCCTTAGAATTAATTTTTTGTTCCTTAATTGTCATAATTTGGCTTTTGTTATTTTTGTTGCAACGATATATATAAATGGCTGTTGATTTGTTTTTCTAATTGGTTATGCCAGATCATTTAGCCCATGTATGATTAATATTTACTGGCATGTAAGTTTCTTAAATAATCATCTATTTCAGCTAGTAATTTGTTAGCCTGTTCAATTTGTTGATATAGTTGATTAACTATATAAATTGATGGTTTTTTTTGTGGTGATGGCATCTTCTCAGTGAGGCCCTCATCAGCAGTTGAAAGGTTTTCTATTGTATTGTCTTCTAAACCAGTTATTATGTTTTTCTTATGATTCTCATTGCCACTTTTTTTAGATATATTTTTATCTGTTTTATTTTCAATGTTTAGTGATTCTGCAGATCCATTTTCTTTTTTAACTGACTCATCATTTGATAATTCGTTAGATTTTAGTGGGGGAGGGCTTAAGGCTAAAAAGGTATGGGTGTTGGGGCTGTGTTTTTTCCTAATTATTTTATCACCTGCATGTTGTATTAGAATGTATAATTATAACGGATTAACCCTAAAGCACACTTAAATAAATAATGCAAGCTGTTTTTAATTGGCATGGCTTTGATTTATTCTGGTAAATAGTTCGGTTCTAAGCTGAGGGTTATCTTGAAATGAACCTGTCATTTTAGTTGTTATAGTTGTGCTATTATGTTTATTTACCCCACGCATTGTCATGCACTGATGATAAGCGTCAATAATTACAGCTACACCTTTTGGTTTTAATACTTGATTGATAGTATTTGCTATTTGAACAGTTAACAATTCTTGAGTTTGCAGCCTTTTTGCAAATATGTCTGCAACTCTAGCTAGCTTGCTTAATCCTACAATTCTGCTGTTAGGTATATATGCAATATGAGCAGTTCCAATTATAGGTAACATATGATGCTCACAATAAGACTCAATTCTAATGTTTTTCACTAGCACCATTTCGTCATAATTAGCAATTTCTTCAAATGTCTTTTGCAGGACTGCCACTGGGTCTTCTTTATAACCTGAGAACAACTCTTCATAAGACTTTATTACCCTTGCTGGGGTCTCTAGCAGACCTTCCCTTGTGGAGTTGTCGCCAATCCATTTGATTAAAGTTTTAACTGCTGCTAAAGCTTCATCTTTAGTTACATTTGTTGCTGTTGCTGGTAGTACTTGTATATTTGGGGCTTTTTTATCTTTAACTTTCATAATATTTCAGGTGTGCTCGGACAGTTTTCAAGTCTTTCAGATAGCTAAATTAACATACAACTTCTTGAGGAGACAAGTTTTTTTTGTTTCTATGCGTTGTTTTGAAACATTTTCTACACATTGCTACATATTTATCATTGCCGCCTATCTCAATTTGAGCGCCAGCTGATACTGGTTTTCCATCAGCAGTTATTCTCATGTTGGCTATTGCTTTTCTACCACACACGCAAATAGTTTTTATTTCAACTAATTCATCTGCAAGTGCTAGCAAGTGCATACTTCCTGGAAACAGGTTGGTTTGGAAATCTGTTCTTATTCCATATGTAAGGACTGGTATCTTACAATCATCTACAATATCACCAAGTTCTATTACTTGATTCTTGCTTAAAAACTGCGCTTCATCTATTAAAATACATTTTATATTGTTGTTTTGTATGAGATGTTCTTTTATACCAGTGTAAAAGTTGTAATCTGTAGCAAATGCAATCGCGCTTTTTTCAAGACCAATTCTAGATTTAATAAATCCAGTTTTGTACCTGTCATCAATAATTGGGGTATACAGAAGAGTATCCATGCCTCTTTCTTGATAGTTATGAGCCGATTGCAATAAAGTAGTGCTTTTCCCAGCGTTCATTGCAGAATAATAAAAATAAAGTTTAGCCATGTTCATTTCCTTTATCTAAATTTGATTAGGTTGCCTTATATTATAATTATTTTAAGAGTGAAATGCATTGTTTATTGAACAGATAATTATATTGAGAATGCATTATGGTTCTATAAGGCTGAATTTTAAGGTTAAATTGTCTTAGTCCTAATTATCGACTTGTATTTGTAATTTAATGCCCCCAGTATATACAATATCAAGGTTTTTCCTTGAAAATATTGTTGAAACAATATAATCATAATTATTACTTTGGTTATTAAAAATGGGAGAAAATTTAAAATGACTATGAATGCAAGTAAACTTAAGCCTCTAAACGATAGAGTTCTAATAAAAAGGAAAACTGAAACAGAAAGTAAAGGCGGCATCATTTTAACTGAAAGCGCTCAAGAAAAACAACAGCAGGGTACTGTTGTTGCTGTTGGACCTGGGAAGCACAATAATGATGGCAAGCTCATAGATATGCAAGTCAGTGTTGGAGATACTGTGTTTTTTGCAAAATACAGCGGAGTAGATTTCGATTTTGGTGACGAACAGTACATCATTATGCGTGAAGATGACATAGTAGCTATTTCTGAATAGTAAACATTAATATATATAGAGGTGAAAAAATGAGTGTAGCAAAAGATATAACATACGGCCAAGATGCGCGCATCCAAATGATGCAAGGTGTAAATAAATTAGCTGATGCAGTTGTAGTAACATTAGGACCTAAAGGTAGAAACGCAGTAATAGAAAGTAGCTTTGGTGCTCCTAAAATAACAAAAGATGGTGTTAGCGTAGCTAAAGCGATTAGATTTGAAGATAAAGTATTAGACACTGCAGCTCAAATGTTAGTTGAAGCAGCTTCAAAAACTAATGATATAGCTGGTGATGGTACAACTACAGCAACAGTTCTAGCGCGCGCAATACTAAATGAGTCAGTAAAGGCAGTAGCCGCTGGCATGGATCCTATGGATTTAAAGCGTGGAATAGACAAGGCTGTTGTTGTTTTAACCGCTAAGCTAAAAGAAATATCACAAGAATGTAATGATTCAAAATCTATAGAGCAAGTAGGAACTATTTCCGCCAATTCAGATAAAGAAATTGGCCAAATTATTGCCCAAGCAATGGAAAAAGTAGGTCAAGAAGGAGTAATTACAGTAGAAGAGGGTAGTGGTTTTATAAATGAACTAGATACAGTTGAAGGTATGCAGTTCGATCGCGGTTACTTATCACCATACTTCATTAATAATCAACAAAATATGTCTGTTGAATTGGAAAATCCTTTCATCTTGTTACTAGATAAAAAAATAAGTAATATCCGCGACATGCTAACTTTATTGGAAAATGTAGCAAAAGCTAGCAGACCTTTGCTTGTTATTGCTGAAGATGTTGAAGGTGAAGCTTTGGCAACGCTAGTAGTTAATAATATGCGCGGCATAGTAAAGGTTGCTGCAGTTAAAGCACCAGGTTTTGGCGATCGTCGCAAGGCTTTGCTGCAAGATATTGCAACTCTAACTAAAGGCCAGCTAATTTCAGAAGAAATAGGCCTTAGCATTGAAAAATCTACTTTAGAAGATTTAGGTACTGCTAAACGAGTAGTTATTACTAAAGATGATACCACTATTATAGATGGTGCTGGAAATACTGCAGATATCGAAAATAGAATTGAACAAATTCGTCAAGAGATTAAAGCTAGTTCTTCAGAGTATGATCAAGAAAAGCTACAGGAACGACTAGCAAAACTTGCAGGTGGTGTTGCTGTGATAAAAGTAGGTGCTGCAACTGAAGTTGAAATGAAAGAGAAAAAAGCCAGGGTTGAAGATGCATTAAATTCAACTAGAGCTGCTGTTGAAGAAGGTGTTGTCCCAGGTGGTGGCGTTGCTTTGCTACGCGCATCATCAGTCCTTAAAGATCTAAAGGGTGATAACAATGACCAGACTTTT
>Ga0209151_1002278_pt1 | contig 10629 bp, 9 predicted proteins | sample SaaInlV_DNA_165m_FD_184688 | JGI IMG/M metagenome (GOLD analysis project Ga0209151, IMG submission 184688) | Marine microbial communities from expanding oxygen minimum zones in the Saanich Inlet - SI075_LV_DNA_165m (SPAdes) (version 2) | ecosystem: Environmental > Aquatic > Marine > Unclassified ...
GTTAAAACGTCAACGGAGTCACTGATCTCCTGTGTACGTAAATTATAAATATACATTTTATCCCAGGGCCAGATTACATGCGACCCCTCACCGTATACTCTATCGATCTGAGTTCCACCACTAAATCTTCTCCACTTTACAGCACCTTCACCTGGTTCTACAAAGATAAGGATATGAGGTAATAAATAGACAAACAAAAACAGGATCACTAAAAAAGTCACGACCAGTTTTAAACGATTCTGTTTCCAGATTCTACCTAGATAATTAAAAAACTTTTTCATGTTTGTCCTTGATCATCTTGTTTAAACTCAACAAACTTACCATAATCCATTTTCAAGACCCTGTCAGCACAATGGAAGTAACGATCATCATGTGTGACAGCAATAACGGTCTTACCCTGATCCTTAAGATCTGTCAATAACTTTTCATAAAAGAAATCTCTAAAATGGGGATCTTGATCAGCCGCCCACTCGTCAAAGATATAGATATCTTTGTCCTCTAGCAGGGTAACTAATAAAGCCAGTCTTTTCCTTTGTCCAGTTGAAAGTTGTAAGTTTGTGAACTGATTATCAGCATATTCAGTTTTATTATGGATCTCCATGAGCTTTAAAAAATCATTGACTTGAGTTGGATCCGTTTCTCTCAGGCCATATAGTTTATCAAACAAATGAAAATCTGAATAGATCACAGAAAACAGCTCTCGATAGGCCTGAATATTTTGTGGTTGCACAATATTATCGTCAACCATCAATTGACCTTGATGGGAATTATACAATCCTGTTAGTAACTTAAGAAATGTTGTTTTCCCACTACCGTTTCCACCAATCAGGAAGACGGTTTCATTGCGTTTTAATTTAAGGTTAAGGGGGGCCAGACTGAATAAGGGTTGATCCTCATCATCAAAATAGGTAAAAGACGAATTGATGAGTTCCAGTGTTTTGAATGACTTGAATGGTTCTACCCACTGCAAGTAACTATCACCATTACCATCGCTGGCTTTATCGAGACGTTCTTCCAGGTCGTACAGATTCTCTACAGCTACATTTGATTGTGACAGCAGGGAAACCATGTTTACCACATTTGATAGGGGTCCAACCATGAACAGAACGGCTGTGGTAAGCTTCACCACGATATCGTTGAAGGTCTGGTCCAAATTGGGTAGCAGGAATATGATTATCGCAATGAGGATATAGAAGAATACGATGGAATATATATAGTTATTGGCATAAGGAATCAGAGCACTCACTTTTGCATCACGAACTGAATCTGATGTATGCGATAATTCTTCAATGACATCATCGCTTTTCCTGGTATTGACCTTGATTTCTTTAAAACCATGCAGAACGTTGCCCAAGACATCAAATAATTTGACTTCCTGATCCGAAGCGATCCTCATAAAGGCTGTAATTTTTTTATCATTGAATAGATAAAATATAACTGAGAGGCCAATGGAGATGACCGCTAGCCAAAAAGCGACTTGAGAGAGGGTGAAAATATAAATCATGCAGAAAAAGACCATTGTCGCGCTCTGAAGCGCATTCATGATAACTGGAGAAGTCTGAGTGATCGTGGTTGAATCCTTGGATATTCTAGAGTAAACCTCAGAGTTACCAAGCTTCTCAAGTTCATAAAGGTCACTTCTACGAACTTTTTCGGCCAATCTGACTCTGATACCATTTACAATAGATTCGGATATCAGCGTAATTTTTGACAGAACGTATTTCTGTGAGATGATAAAGATCGTTATGGCGAGAGCAAAGAGTATAAAAAGACGATAATTCGGATTACCGAAACTTACACTGTGGGCTGCCTGATTAATGATAACAAGGAGAATGGCGTTGGTACTTGCTGAGAGGACAGTCATCAAGAGTAGCGGCCAAGCATCGCTGGTCTCTTTGGATTCTCTGTAAAACATATCCAAGAATCGAAAATTTTTACCAATAATACTCATATGATCCATGTGACCCCAAAAGTGCCCTCAAATCACTTGCTTTTTTGAGGGAATACTTACTTTTTATCGTTTAGAAATTTATTCGTTCTTACTGCGTGGGGCTGTAAAAAAGAAGTACAACAGCGATATTATCGGCGTAAAAATAAGCGATGCGAAAAAGCTTCCCCAAAATCCAATTTTTGTATTTCTACCAAAAACGCCAGCGATCGCAGACCCTAGAAGGTATGCGATCGTAAAGGCTGGCGAATAAAACAGATGCGGGAAAAATGCGAACATTTTTCTACATACTTTTCATGTTATAAGGGAATGACAATTATTTCTTTTTCTCTTTCCCCATATCCTTGGCAATGTTCTGACCTTCAGCAAATTTCTCTTTAAAGAAATCATTCATCTGGGTCACATCAAGATCTAGCAGCGTACCACCCGCTTCATAATGTTGAATAAAGAGTTTACCGATGGCATAGGTTGCTGCTCCAGAAAATGCAGACATGGAGATCGTTCCCATCACTGTACCCACAACAGGGACAATTTTCAGCAGGCTTCCCAGAAAACCGCGTGCCAGGCCATTAGGAATCAATGATCCCAGGAGTGACAGCACAATTTTTCGGCCAGCGTCCTCAGTAAATTTTACATCGTATGCACGTGAAAGATCGGCAAGCATCTTCAGCTGCACACCGGTCACAGCGGCCATGTCTACTAAAGGTACAGGAACCAGTCCAGCCCCCATTGACCACCACATATAATTCTTTACCAGTTTTTGATTATCATCCAAAATTTCTGGCTGATCTTCCGTCATCGTTTTCTCATCCATTATTACTCCGCTCGTTAAGATTACTGAAGGTAACGTCTTGTTTTCCTGTGTGATTATTCTTGGTATCAAAGTACCTGTGAACAAAAATGATGTCAACAGAGAATATTAGCAGAATTCAAGCCTTCATGATAGCGCATTGCCTCATAAATAATGTAACCCTTAAAGAGGGGCATGAAGATTAGCAAGAAATCCAGTGCAGAGTATCCACAGATATTACGCTTACAATTATTCTTAGCCTGTATATTTCATGAGGGAGTGCAATACCGACTGTAATGAATTGTAAATATGCTATTTATAAAGAATAATGAGAAATACACTTTGATCCCGGTCATATTCTGGAGTTGTGCTTACTCATGAAATATGCGGGTTAGTGTTCATAGATATATTTTAGGTGTGAAGGATAGCAGAGTGAATGCCTGACAAATACCCCATACGGAGTTTGACAGTGACCTTTCCTACAGTCCTATACCGGAGTTGGAGATATTTTTTCCGCTTTTATCCCGCAAATTTAAGTATTCATGTGCTATTCGATTATCCCTCAAGCAGTGGGACCTCTCCGAGTTGTATTCCAGCTGCTATTTTTTTAAAACAATTATCTTGTCATGCACCAGACTCAAAAGTAGTTACTATTCAGACACTCATCTCTTTGCATCCTTGTGGATCTTTGGCTTTATAAAGAGGATGTTTAGGTGGTAGCCCCTCATCTGAGAGACAATACACCCTTGCAAAGAATTATTGTAAATTATTAACACTCAATTATTTTGACACAACTCCCGTAACCTACTGTCTATCAGTGATTTATTCAGGACTTAAAATCCCTCGGCCAGTTTAGGTGTAGGAAACGACCCATTTATGACTCAAAAAGGGTGAGTCATTATTCAGGCACTTTTTTGCTGTCTTAGAAACGTTCGTTTATGAGATTCAGATTCGAATGCTTCATAACACCGTTTGAAGTCAATAAATCGTGTCTCAAAACCCGTCTCAAAATCAAAGTCTCGTTACAAGCAGCTATTAACGTATTTGAGCCTTACTTTTCTGTTAATCGAGGACTCCTTAGATGACCACAATTTCTCTCAAAAAGGGTGTCTCATATTTATAGGCAACATCGTACAGGTTAATCAGGCCTATACTTTTTCCAGAATTTCCTAATCTTGGCATCAGATTCACCAAGTATTCGACCTGCTTCACTAAGATCTAAATCAGCATTATAGATAGCGCGAATGATAAGCTGTTTTTCCACCTTGCTTAAGAATGATGGCATATCAAATCCCTGCTCGGGTTCCGGTAAAGCAGAGTAGATATCCAGGGAATGATCACTGTGTGGGAGAATGAGGTCCTCGGCATGTAATGTTTCTGACAAACAAAATGATTCTGATTTTTTAACAACCTCAAGAAGTTGATGAATGTTTCCAGGCCAATCATATGAATAAAGGCGTTCATGGGCTCCCGAGGAAAGTTGCTTATTATAAAACAAAGGGATGTCTTCAAGTCTTTCACGTAGTGGAGGAATGACTATTTCCGCCACATTCAGTTTAGCAAATTGCTTTTTCAAGCTGGGCGGTACGGGTTTTCCTCTTTTGTCCTGCTCAATATCAAGAAATACTCGAACATCTATCTTCTCGGCCATATCGGCACCTATTCGCTGAATGCTTCCATCAATCATGGCTTTCTTTATTTGTTGTATGGTGGCAGCAGATAAATGACTGATTGACTCCAAAAAAACAGAACCCATGTTTGCACTCTCAAACAAGCCAGGACGACGATTTGACATTGATCCTTTCACAACACCCTTCTCATGCCCAAACAACTCGACTTCCGCGGAGTACTTGTGGATGGGACCACAATAAAATTCTGCCATACTATTTGAAGCTCGTTTGCTTAAAAGATGAATGAAATTGGCAAATTCCTTCTTCTCAGTACCAGGTTCACCTAGTATCAGAACATGAGAATTTGTTGCTGCAATTCTTGCTGCTTCATCTAATGCCTCATTGATGACCTTACTTTGGCCAACGATACCGGCTTGTTTCTTAATATCTTCCAACTTAGTCTTCATCGTGTGTGTGAATATCTAGATTGAAAAGAATTGGTGTTCAGCAATTTAATTTCCTCCTACGTTTAGTCTGTCCCAATTGGGTTGCGTCTTAATTCTGGGAGAGCTCTACCATATGCTCATGACATTTGGGGCATGGATGCTTAATATCCCATAACTGGAGATTCCCCGAGTCACAATCTGGACAGCGATTCAGAAAACTTGGCGTCACATCTGGATCATCAATAAGCATACCACCATGAAACTCTATAGGAACTTCGACCAAGGATTTACACCCCAGACAATGCCGGGTATCAACGGTTGCGATAATACCCTTGTCTGGGGCATCCCAAACTTTTGCGGTGTAGCGGCATGAATGACACGAGTATGTCTTTGATATGCTCAGAATATTCCCCCGTTGGTATTTAAACGTGCGGAAATGTAGTCGGGTTGTACTGGATAACAACCACTATGGAATGGATTAGTAAAAGTGCACCTGCTCGGAATCGAACTCTTCCAGATCAGACCAGCTGAAGTTGCTATCCCAAGGAGCAGCACGTTTACCTCGGTACCAGTCATGAATGAGCCGGTGAACGTTTGCTGTTCCCAGTAAGAAGCAGAGAGCATGATCCTGCCATGTTGAATATCGGCCAAGATGCATTTCCAAGTAACTGCGACCCAGCCTGTCTCTGTGGAACCAGAGCTCGTAACTGACTGTCGTCAGGAGGATCAGTATGCATGCTATTACCATGACCCTTAATAGAGTCATTTGGGAAAAATTCGGAATTAAAAAGCCCCCGAAGAACGAAGATGCTCAACGAGGGCTTGGGGGGATACAAATATAGCAGCTTCATTTCATATTCCAGATAGAAATTCCTGCGGGAGGTGGGTATTTTTTCAGGATTTTCGTATCTCCTGATAGTCCAATCTCAATCCCCGTATGCGTTTAACCGGGTTCAGTAGATCTAAGACACTCCCCAGCTTTTCGTCTAGTCCACCGCCACAGGAGGGGCATTTACTTGATCCTGGGGGTGTAACCAAAACATCACCATCCATCTTCACAGCACTCCAACTGCAATCTTCGCAGCTATAAGTCATTGGTTTAATTATTGGCATAAGTAAATCCTCCTGAAAGCAGTTGCCATTAGTAGAAACAGAACTGTCCTTATCAATTAAGTTGGACCGATTACTTTTTGAATCAGCATCTCTGTAACAGACTTGCTACCGATATAGACTGCAACCATGAGTGATCCAGCACCTGCCAGGCTCAACAACTCCGAATTTCTACTGTGTCTGTAGGTATCAATTCCTGCAGCCCTATTTTTCTTGTTGCGGATTGATCCTTTTACCTGCCTCCAGGCAGATTCTTCAACAAGCACTTCCTTCCCATGAATCAGGCGCTCTATTAAGCTAACTCCCATCATAGAAGCTGTCTTACCGTAAGTAATTGCCTGAAGTTCATCTGTGAAGCTATCTTGGTTTGAGAGCCATAGTTCATAATCGTCCTTAAGGTGCCCCACCTCATGTAGGAACCGGTCTCGGGTAATACCTTGGACCCAGTAGTAGATATGACCAACAAACTTGGCTTTGGTGGCTTCTGAGAGCATTCGTGTGCCCTCTACTACACCAGATCTAATCTCATCATGACTGGCACTAAAGGGGTGAAGGTGGATTGCAATATTTCTTCTATGGGAATCGGGAAAAACTTCACGTATCAGCTGCCGAGCCGTACGAGTAGTAAATGTTTCATCCCTTCGACGTTTACGGTGACAATACCTCGAAGCCTTCTCATACTTCTTGTCTTGGGCAGAGGATGCGGTAAAAAAGCCAACGCTTGCCAAGGCAAATCCGCTGAATATTGATTTAGCCAGATTACTGTCCCTCCCATCGATCATTAATTTTAGCATTTTCACTCCTATTCTTTTGATGAAATACTTACCTATTGTTAGGGCTCGAACCTTACTGCTTTCCATACTACATATCGCATTATACGGTTGTTTTTTGCCGCCAGCGTTTCGAGTCTCATAGACGGTTGTGTACGTCGGTCAAAAAACCTACCGAGCATCGATGGCCCAAACCTCTACCCTGGAGGATATTGAATTTCTAAGTCCAATAGAAACAGTGTATGTGATTTGAGCCTGTAATTTGTTTAACGCTGATTTGGTACAAAATGGAGCGGGTCTAAAGATGTCGCTGTCAATAACCCTAGATTTACGGTGATGCGAAGTGGTGTATTGTCATTGATTACTGAAGACATATTCAAGCCAGATTATTTCACCACACAGCTTACATTTATGCTCGTATTTATTCTGACCATCTCCTACTCGTTGTGCTGTACCTGTCCACTCTAAAGAATGGGTAGCATCGGTTTGATCTTTCTTCGCTTTACACTCGGTCATCTATTCACCTTCTTTCAACAATAGTCATAATCATAAACATCATACTTGCGACAAATGGCATCTATCTCTGGGATCACCTTGGAGTCATATATCTTTCCATCACAGTTTGTCCCGGTGATACGCATATACTTCTCACCCTTCTGAATCTTCCACTTATTCATCCTCGCTTTAGCAAGGACACGCTTCTCGGCAAATGTTAGATCCCCAATGTCTGATAGATAATGGTGATCATTGATCAGCCACTCAGATGATTCGCAGAAGTATTCCTTCCTCGACTTGGGGTAGGTTGTTCTGATGTGTTGATTCATCTATCCTCCCTTCATAAGAATCGGAACGGGTGCTATGTCAAAGTTCCATTCTGATTCATGTCCACAGCTACAGGTATATCTCACCAAGTCTGTGTCCGTGCATTCAGCCTGGTCATTGAGGATGTCTCCACACTTGGGGCATTTACAGGAACATCCACAATCCTTAAGCACTTTATCCTCACGCTTTCTCAACCTATGAGCTTCGATTAATCCCCTGATGTATGTTATAATCATTTTTCCTCCTCATATCTTGCACAAGCGAACCAGTTGACTCGATGATCAGTACTCGCTGATGCCGAGACATGTCGATAGTCGCACTTGTAGTATTTCTTGGCATACTGATGGTGGAACAAATGGATACATGATTTGCACCTGATGTTGTTTTCTATAGCACCAGGCAATATTCCATTCGCTACCACCATCGGGTTATTTCTTGCAGTGTCAGGAACGATCTTCAGGAACAGATCTCCGCCTATTTTAGACAGGCCTATTCACCTCTCCTCAAACCGGCTACCCGCCTAAATATTACATTGTTATACTTAGATACTTTACCCCTCATGATCGTCTTTAGGATCTACCTCTGCCAATTTCTATGCGTTCTTGGTCGCTACGTTCTGAACACTATCGATCTTCCTTGAGCAACCGGCAACGAGGTCTATGAATAAATCAATGACTTCATCCCTACTCCAGATATTGAAGGAGATATTCTCGATATCTGTTTTGAATTTGACTCCAAGGAAGTGGACTATCATGGCTCTGTGCTTCACCACCTCCAGTTACTTCTTTAATCCTCCTAGCTCAGATATCTGTCCACCACACTCAGGGCAGGGACTGTCGTGTGCCGCAGGGCTACAATGAGGGGCCTGTTACGAAGGCTACTGTATCAACCATCATCCACATCGGGATGATTGTGTATTATACCAGCCTTGATTGTTTCATCAATAAACTCAGCGATGATGGATGGTGGGCTTGAGGGAAGAGGCTCTATTTCCTGATCAGGAGTGGCATTACCTGATTTTTTTCAATCTGTTTTTTTTTGGTTTCCAATTACATATGACAAAAACTTGACCGGCGGTCAACTATTTGTCATATGTAATTGAGTTGGTTTCCTCTCAGAAAAACATTTTTTAACTCCAGAATCATGCAATATGCATGGTAGCCTAAAAAAATAAATAGCATAAACGCTGCTGAATATTGCGCAGAATCAACAAGCAGCCCTGTCTTGAAAACCCGAACAAAAGTAGCATTGGTATACATAGGGTATTTTTCATGCCGAGACGGACAATTCAATTGCTCAGACCAATATCCAGATTGTTTTATTCGCTTTCCTTGGTTGGTTCACTTGTGGTAGTTGAATTTTACTACGAAGTACATCAATTCCCCTCATAGGTACAAAGCTGTCCCTAGGAAGGGAAAATGTGCTAAAAGAAGGGGAACGAATCCCCCCTCTTGTTTTGTGGTCTGTGTCGCAACTCCGAATATCACTCTTTTAGCTGGGCTGTTTATCTCCTGCGTCAGAAAAATCACTCTGAGTTATACGCTTAGTAAGAGCTTCAAACTCCGTCCTGGAAGTTCTGGCGATAATCAGCAACTCCTTTGAGGCAATCCCATCCATGGAAATGGAGACTTCAGCCCAGCGGAATCCATTTTTCTTTACATCCTCCAGTTCGAAGGTCGTGTTGACTGCAACTACTGGAAGATTTGAGCGTTGCAGTTTCTTCTTGTGGGCATTCCAGTGCTTGATGCTGGTTGGGGAGAGATTCATGATGAGAGGCTTTACTTCTCCATCAATCTCAGCCAACAGGAGCAAGCGAACCTTAGGCTTACATGCTCCAGAAATCACACTATGGTCACAGTGTTTGCAGCTTTCAGCAATTGGATCGTTTCCCACGGGTCTGTCATCGATAGCTGAACAAGCAGGTACTTCTTCACCTTCCTTCCAGAAGGCTCTGATCATCTGCTCTGCAAAAACTACCGCAATCAACTTGTTACCCGGTATCACAATTTCCTGAGAGTCATCGTCCAGATAACTTTCTCCAGAATCGATGTACATGCGGTGCTTACCATTGTCTTTATGTTCTATCCTGACGCGAGGTAGCTCAAATCCAGAAGCTTCAGTATGAAGACCTTCCAGTTCCTTATCCATGTCCCATCCAGCCACAGACAAAGCCTGTTTGACTGCATCGGTTTCAATCAATTGAGTTTCCATTATTTGTTAATCCTTCCTGGCTGTTAAGCCATGTTGAGTTCAGCTAGTAGCTCTTGAGCCTGGTTAGCTTGGTTTTCAGGTACAGTGTCATTTCGGCCAATACAGTGCGTAGTGTACGAACAGAAGGCACACGACGCTGTATTGGGGTAATACCATGGCTTGACCATTGCAGAGAGCTGAGAGCGTATATCATGCCTGAATGCACGCAGATCCTGAATGGACTTTGATGCGCGCATGAAGGGAGATCCTTTTTCATCTCCGATCTCTTTACCAGGAACTTTGCGCTTATATACCTCATGCCCTCTAAGGAAGTAGATCCCGACGGAATCAAGCAGCATATTTGGTTTGACCCAGATACCGTCAACGAGGAGTTCTCCGAACTTGCAGGCATAAGCATACAAGGTCAGCTGCAGGTCATTGGGGATGGCATACTGATTGGGTCGCATCTTACTTGATTTGAAATCCAGCAATTCAATCGTTCCATCAGGGTTTTTTCTCACCTGATCAATAGTACCGGTGAATAGATATCCCAGGATTTTGGTTCTAAATGCCACCTCCGAGAAAAGGACAATAGCATCCTTGTTATATCCTTTGCTCCGGTAGTTCTCCAGGATCTCAACGGCATTAACCTTTAAGCTTTCAATCTCCTTAGCCATATCCCGTTTCCAGCGGACAGGAATGTGTTCCTCCTCTGAGGCATAGAGGTAATAGTTGAGCGCTTTTGTATAAAGTGCTCTCAGATCACCCTTCCATTCTCCCGCGTGCAGCCAGGAGAGTACCAGGTGCAATGCGCTTCCGTGTACAGTTCCAGGGTAACGGAATGCTGGCTCCATTTTATCGATATGTCTGAACTTGTACATGAGTGGACAGGACAACCAGGTCTTCAGAGTTGACTGTCTTAGCTCGATGGTATCCAATATCT
>Ga0209151_1002283_pt1 | contig 10617 bp, 7 predicted proteins | sample SaaInlV_DNA_165m_FD_184688 | JGI IMG/M metagenome (GOLD analysis project Ga0209151, IMG submission 184688) | Marine microbial communities from expanding oxygen minimum zones in the Saanich Inlet - SI075_LV_DNA_165m (SPAdes) (version 2) | ecosystem: Environmental > Aquatic > Marine > Unclassified ...
ACAATAATCAGAACCAGAATTGGGAGACTCCAACAAAAATAATGTCCCCTGGAATGGTGTTGACTAAAATAAAATTTATAATATGCAAAATTTTATTTTATATATGAATAAGTGCGTTTAATTTAATATAATATGTATGATTTTTTTCTTGCGTTATAGTATAATGACAAGACAAACATACTACACACCTGCACTCTTTATAGGCGCAACAGCCCGTATAACTGATGCTGCTAATAAAAGCTTACCAAAGGACAATGCTCGCCTTGTAAAACAAGTTCTTGGAGGTTTAGCATTAGCAGCTGCGGCTGCTGGTGCAACACTTACAACCATTGCATATGACACGGCTAAAACCGAGAAGAATAATGTTAAAAAGGCTTTGCTTTATGCTGCTGTTCTGGGTAATGCAGCTTTAGTAGTAGAAGGTGTTGTGCAATCATGTGATCTTTTCATGGAGAGAGAACAACAACCTAAATTGGGTGATCAGATGCTTCCTGATGGGAAAGTATATTTATAAGTAAAATAAAATTTATAATATGCAAAATTTTATTTTATATATTACAATCGCGGATACATTACAATCGTGGATATGTCAAGTAATATAGAACTCCTAAATAAGACAATATAGCCAATATGATCGCGACTAACCATGCGGGTACGACGGTGTTTTTCTTATATCCAATACCGAATTCACGAAAACTACCATCTTCGTTATACATAATTACTGGTTTTGCAATGTTAATGCTGTAAAAAGTAATCAAAAATAATAATATTGCAAATGAGTTGATGTGTTTTCTAACAAAAATGCGGTTCATAATTCCTATATATACCTTTGAAGATTTTATAATTCCTATATAAAATACATATTTTATTGAAAAAAAAACTTTGCCTAATATATAAAATATGAACGAGTTAATGGATTCTACATTCGGTCCTTTAGGAAAACAATACTGTGTTTGGTTTTATTGGCTTTCAGTTATCAGTCTCATCCTTTTCGTAATTAGCATTGTATCCATATTATACACGCTTCTTTTCGAGGGTGAGAAATTTAGCACTGGATTACTTGTTAATCTCCTTGCTATTTCTTTCGTGTATTTCATTCCTTACTTTGAGAATCGCCTTCTCTACACAATGTGCCAAAATTCCACTCGTTAAACACTAAAATAATACTAAAATAATACTAAAATAATAATTTCATTATAAAAATTATTATTTCCTTTTAATAAAGTAAATGGGGTCTAATATACCATTATTGATTTCAGGTGGAATTGTATTACATCATTTTAAGAAACATTATAGTGATCCTAATTTAACTCCACTTGAAAAAATTGTACAATTTAGTGATATTGACAATCATGAGACGTGGGCTCTATTTTTCACAGGAATAGCCATAGGAATGAAAATAAATAAGGCCATTTTAGATGCGAAACGTGATACGCCCGAATAAAATAAATCTTATAAAATCTATTATTTATCCTGTTTTAATGATGAAACAAGTTAAAAACATATATTCATCATTATTTATAATGAGCGACGTACATGAAAATTCAGAACCATTGATGCCTCCGCCAACGCCTACTACGCAAGTACCTACTACGCATACGCCAGTACCTACTACGCATACGCCAGTACCTACTACGCCTACGCCAGTACCTACTACCCCATTAGATTTAGTTGAAATTTTTTCCTATTTATTAATATCCAAACGAGAACTTCAAAAATTTACTACCTTAAATGTTGATCAAAAAGGTATCGACTTTATTTCCATGCTTTTATATAAATCGCCAGAAACACTTAACAGTATTTCTGAAAAAATAAGTGAGGTTCTTCAAGACGGTGTTTTAAATACGGATGATGTTCCTATTTTAATCAACCTTGTAAAGGATATTATGAATATGGATCGTAATAAAATTTCCATAAGTATGCTCAGTATTGATAATGTTATTGTTTTTATAAAAACGATTTTTGAAATTTTAATTATTAAAGACCATATTAAGGTTGAAAATAAAGACAAGATTTTTCAATTAATGGATATTTCATTTTTATTATTGACGACATCTCTGGATACAAAAGTAAACCTTGTTGACTGTATAAAACGTTTATTTAAATGCGCTTAATTGCAAGAGCCTATTTGCATGGATCAGCCTATTTGCAAGAGCCTATTTGCATGGATCAGCCTATTTGCAAGAGCCTATTTGCATGGATCAGCCTATTTGCATGAGCCACATCCAGGCTTTCTCAGATTCATATTATTAATTGTTCCCGCGCTTAATGTCGCTCGGCGATTGAGTGCTCTGCGCACAGATGCATTTTGACCACCCACACTTGCTCCAGGTGTATATGCGTTGAATAAATTCGTTTTTACATTTCCAGTAAATATTAGTCGTCTGACTCCTCCTCCTCTTGTAGGCATTATACTATTATATAATATAATAAAAATGAACAACATTATTGATTACTTATGTAAAGTAAACTACGTTGAACTAAATAAACTAAACTAAACTACTGTAAACTAAACTACGGTAAACTAAATCACAATAATGGACGACATTGATGAATATATTGCTGAGTTGAAAGCTAAACAAGAAATCAAAGATTATATAGAACACAATATATATCCAGAAAGGTTATTGAGTAAACCATCATGTATTGCGTATAAACCGGATCCTCTTCGCGAATTGAATTTAATGGATTATTCGAACGAAAATATAAGTGATCATATTCGTGAATTAAAAACGTGCATCGAAACCTGCAAGCACGTAGAAAACAGTATAGAGACAATTGAAATACAGCAAAAAGAGTCGTGTCCAATATGTTTAGAAGTCATTAAATCAATTGACTATTTTGTGCCAATGTGCGGACATAAAATTTGTAGATGTTGCGCTATGAGTAATTTATTTAATAATAAACATACTGGAACTCTTTGTTCGTTGTGTCGTGAAAAGATATTTTGACGTTTAGAAATAAAATATCTTTATATAATAATTATAATAATGAGTGGAAGAGTTGATTTAAAAACACATATGAACAAGTCTTCAATTAAAGAGTTAATAAAATATATTGAAGCAGCAGGGATGACTCCATCAACTTGCAATGGTATATATACTATAGCTCGGGGAATTCAATACATGGATGACACTTATTTGCGAGAATATACAACTGAAAAGCTGAGATCCTTGAAGGCAGATAAATCTAAAACACCAGTACCATATAATGAGTGGATTAAATGTATGTTTAAACCAACCGAAGAAACGCGCATTAGTGATATTAATGGATTATCGTGTGAAACTAAAAAATGTCGAAAATCAGAGGGTTTGGGTTCCTGTTTGCCCAAAAGTAGAATGTTAAAAGATCCCCTTTCAAAAAAAGATATCAATGATCTTAAAATACTTAGTACTGCAATTATGGAAAAAAAAATAGACGAATTAAACAATATTATTCCATTTGGGGAGAAGGGATATATTACGTTTCCACCCCACATCGAAAGCCAATATGCAATAAAACGTAAACAACAACAACAAGAAAAACTTAAACCACAAATCCGCAAACAACAACACAGCAAACGTGGTGGAAGAAAAACGAGAAAAGGGAAAAGACGCGCATCCACCAAAAAACATAAAAAACGCACAAAGCATAAAAAACGCGCATCCACCAAAAAGCATAAGAAATATATAAGAAAAATAAGAAAATGCCTCGTACAAGAAAACGTTAATGCGTTTATTTAGGCATTATTTTTGCTACATATACATTGTCGGGGGTGTAGCTCAGATGGTAGAGCGCTCGCTTTGCATGCGAGAGGTAAAGGGATCGATGCCCTTCTCCTCCAGAAAATAATATTATTTCAAGTAATAATATTATTACATTTCATTTCATTTAATAATCTCTCTCAGGATCGTGTTCATTCATATAACCATCGTCTCGTTCACCATAATCATCGTCTTCTGGTAAATGTCCAAGCGAATATTCTTCCGCTTCAATTTCATCAATGCGCTGCATGCGATCTTCTTCCTCCATATCCGCAATATCGGCATTCCGCTCACCAACACCCTCTTGTGTACTTAATCGTGTTCTACGTGTTTCGCGACGTTCCATTTCTTCTATTTCGCGGTCATATGTATCACCGACATATTGTGTCAGACCCTTTTCTAATCCTCGTCCCCAACGTTCCATGCGCAACTTTTTGAATATGAATTCCACATCACGCTCTTCATTAGACAACGTATCGAATTCTGCAACAACATCATCTTTCTCATTATCCTTTGCTCGCGTTATCTTCTCCTTGATGGTGCCTTCATTATAATTAATGGCTTCTTTATCTTTATCCACAATATTTAAGAAATCAACCATCATGGAAGCCATCTTCTCACTCAGACTCTTTTTGTCTCCGGCCAAAATTTCGACAGCTGTTATCTGACCCATAGCTTCTGATTCTACTTCTAATCCAGAAATAATATCCATCTCTTCAGCATAGGGAGTCGTCTCCTTTATAATAATTCCACCTTCATCACTCAATTTCATGATAACATCTAAAATGGATAATATAAAAAAGGTATATAATGATTTCAATGTGCGCTCGTTGAATAATGGTTCGCTATCATTGCCGCCATTGCCAGTGCCAGTGCCAGTGCCAGTGCCGCCACTTTTTTCACGAACAATTGGAATATTCTTTTCCAACAGAAATAAAAATTCCAATTTTGCATGCATTGTTTCCAGTAATGGCTTCATTGTTGTATCACCGTAATAACGTCTAAGTTCAGTGTAATGCTTTTGCAAAAATTCACGCAATCGAAGTACATGATGGTCTGTAAATTTCCAATGCTTATGAATAATAACGTTTTCATAGTTCACTTTGTTTATGATCATGTTGGGGAATACACTACCCATATTTCTAATTGTATTTTTAGAAAAATCCACAACCCGCATCAAGTTATCTTCTTCATTGCCTATTTCTTCAAAAGAAACAATTGATTTTAATTGATCTTTCTTTTTATCTAAATCTCTCTTTGATAACTTGGTATACCCTTTCAGGAAGCCAATGATACTCGAAGCAAGTCTTTCGTTCGTCTTTGCCAAGTAATTGCGTAGAGTTCGCATATTTGCATTGGTTGCACTGATAAATCTATCCCCTTCTTCCCCTATACTCGACATCATATTAATAAACTGCGCTGGTAGAACGGCGTCGTCGTCATCCTGTTCTTCTTGTATAAATTGGATAATCGCTTGATAATTCTGAATGGGTGAAATGACATAACGCTGTGTATCCAATGGGATAATGTTTCCGCGACCAATTACCTTTAATAATTCATTCATTTTTTCACTGTTAAATTCATAACCTTCCTTTTTCAATAAAACAATATGGCCCCTAATATCATCCCCATTGTTTAAGAAATCAGGCTTTGTTCCACACACGCGACGCAATTCATCTGAAATTGGATTCGCATTCAAGTAGTTGCAATATCGTATAAATGTCATATAAATGACCTCTTCATCAAATCCTTCTGATAATTCGGGGTAAACCATGCGGGTATTTCTCGGATCAATCAAAAATGGTCCCTGACTTAGCGCCCGCATATCATACACTATTTTCTCCAATTCGATAATCACATTATTGTAATTTTCAATACTTTTGTTGCGACCGATCATATAGGTAAGCGGTGTCATATTAGTGCTGTAGCAACAAGCATTTTGCACATATGGTCCAGAACTCGATGTAAGAATAGCACTCTCTTTATTCACAACCACTTGAATGCCTTCTTGAATTGCTATGGAATAATCGATTATCCTGGATTTCACCACAAATATATCTTCCGTCTGTTTTTTTGAACCCTTTTTAATTGATTCCACCAGTCCACGTTTAAAATTAGCCGATAACGGCTGTGGTGTTTTTAATTCTAAACGCACAAGTGGGGGTAGAAAACTGATCCAACGTTTTATGTCCAATTTTGCGGGAATTTCCTCTTGCTCGTTAATTAATAAATAAGATTTCTTTTCTTCAATCATCGATTTCAATTCACTCGACGCGGTAATGAATGTATCTAAAATCATTTTCATGTTCGCAGCAATTGTCGTGGCCTTCATTTTATTAATACCGTTCCAAGGTTCAACCGATGATTTAATTTTATGAGCAGTACATGCAATATAGGTAATGCCTGTTATATCATCGTCGCCGTCTAATGGAGCACCAGAAAACGATTTAATGCATCCAGGGTGTGTTTTTTTGGTACGAACAGATGGAATGGCGGTTTGAATAGAAAAGAATAGATATACCAATGCCATTAATATAACACGTTGGTTATAATAAACATCATAGCTATCCTTGTCCTTTTTCTTTTGATCCTTATACTTGGCTGCTTCCCTTTCATATACATCTTGTGGCTTGATTGTTTTCATTTGAAGAACCACCTTTGTAATGATGAAATTGCGCATGTCTTCCACTTGGATACCAAGATATCGACCCATTGCCGAGACTACATTATTCACCATATTCGATAATGGGTCTAATCGTTTTTCATTGCTTTTTACCATGGCGGCTTGCAACAACGCTTGTCCCATTTCATCTTCCAAAATATCGCGACTCTGATTTTTGAATCCACCATCTCCATATCCTTCGTCTGCATCTAAGCTAATCGTTATAATTGTATATCCACTTTTTTTGTCCACCCATTTATTACCGTCATCACTGATTGCACCTCTATCTTTGCAGATCTGGTCAATGACTCTTTTATAATCATCCGAACTTTCGAAATTAAGAGCTTGAGCCATGGTGGGAATAAAAGATGGCAATAATTTAGTATTGGTTTTTTTACAATATAACCAGTATGGATTTTCGTCAGACAATGGCTCTGCCGAACGAGTTAATTTCGCCGTAAAAAGTAAAATATCCTGCTTTCGTTTTATAATATCACCTTGCCCCAAAATGAAATCCCGCAACTTTGCATAGGGTGATATTTCAATTTTTTCATCTTCATCCAACTCATTCTCTATATCAATCTGTTGTCGGTTGTACTTCATATCATTAAATTCCTTTATTTTTAACAACGTAGAGAGATTTTGTAAATCATAATTAAATTCAGAATCTATTTTTTGTATTAATTCATCTCGATTTTTCATGACTTCTAACTCGAATTCTTCATACATGTCGCCAATTAATTGCTCTCTCACCATGGAACCGGCCAATTCCGTATCCGAGCATGTTTTTTTCATTTCAATACACTTTGCTTGAACGTTGCAAAAAAATGCAGGATCACTATCCAATCCAGACTTGTTCATTCCTTCGTCAATCATCCAATTGTCATCTTCTCTCTTATAATAAACTTGGCTTGATTCATCGCCGTCCGTTATTTCGAGCAGTGCGTATTCTCCGTTTCTCACCGCGCGTGATCCATTTATCATGGAAGTCGCCTCAAATGCGGCATCACCATCCGCAATACCAATATTTTTCATGAGTTCATTCGTCAAAAAATCCTTAAATTCAGGATCGTCCAACTCTTCTTGTTGCGTTTTGTATTCATTAATGATGTCATAAAATGTAGGATCGTACTTCTTGTCAAAATAAATACTAATATCATTGTCTTCTTCCAAATCTCCCATGTCGATATATCGTTTCGCCAATACGAATTTTGCACAATCATTGTTTTTCTGGGCTTTTTTGGAAATCGCTTTTGCTTTAACTGTTTCCTTCTCCAAGACTTTGTTGAATTCGAATGGTAAAATCAAATCTTCGTTGAGTTTTGCAATGGCGCTCATATAGGTTCGACCATAATCACTTTGCATCATGTTTTTTAAAACCTCGGAAGATGTCATGACGGCATTCACGTTTTTTTTCATGACACAACCATGTTGATAATTATATGCTTCAAACACTTCTTGACTCAATGTACCCGAACCTTTCAATATGGCGTACAAAAGACACTCCATCCGCGATTGATTCAGATTATTGAGTTTATTTTCATACATGCTGAATTGTTTTGTACGTTCAACATAAGTCGACTTGTATTTTTTTATCGTTGTATACAAGTAATCTCTCATATCCTCGAATTGTTTATAGGTGATATCCTTATGGTAAATTAGATAGGGTTGAAGACTCAGTAATATTTTATTAAATGAGAGACTATTCGCCAAGTTGTCTTTTTCTGCGTTAAACAGTGCTCTTGTAGAGGGTATAATTTTATTTAGAAAGGCCTTGTATTTTTCATTCGCGGGCATATCAATCGAATCATCCAGCGCGAATTCCTTTGCGCGCATCACGGTAAATGACGGCTGAACGCCTGCACTATTTTCATTTAAATCGGAAATAATCTCACTGGAAATCGTTTTATTTTTGGGTAATATTTTCCAATAGTTCGTCGAATGCATATTTAAATCGGATTGTGTCATTATATTTGTTGCAGGTAATTCGAGCTGAGAATAAGTAATGATGGGTTTAGGTAGAAAAACCATACCTTTGATGGACATTTTTTGATTGGGTGTCAATTGGTATAATTCATTGTTTTCACCGCGAGTAGCAGCCGTTTTTAAACCAAGGGAATATTTATCAATTATATATCTTCTTCTTACAACTTCGTCTCCCTTTGCAACAGAGGAATAGAATTCAGACAAGTTGTCTATCACCGCATTCATATTCGACATGACCTCCTTTTCGACAATCACATCGTCTTCATTTAGCGGGCTTGTAAAAGGTTCATCTAAATTATTTAAACGATTCATATACGTGGTGTAATTTATGGTACGACTTGAATATTCTTCGCGGAGAGTAGACTGCTGTAGTAGCGATTCACCCAATGTCATGGGCAAAACATCGGATTGTAATGTTGCGTCATCCCAATCAACATTATACAATTTCTTGCGGTTCTTCACGACAGGCAAGATCCAACTAAGATTATTATTTAATGTATAGAGAGATTCAACGAGAGGTTTATGCAAGTGCCCTTTTTTAAGCGGCATATTTGCATTTCCATTGACATCGAATTGTGAAAATTCATTACGCAATTGAACAAAGCGTTCAATCATAGTGTGGATATTCGTTAATACAAGTCGAGTGCGATCACTGCTTGGTATATTGGAGAGCATTTCATCCAATAAATCGGCAGTTTGTTTTTCTAAGCTATATCGTTTCTCTCCATCAGATACACTAACCTTTTCCATGAATGTTCCCAATGATTCTCCGAATTGAATTTGATCAGCGTCAAAAATAACATCTCTTAATCGACCCTCTAATTCTTGTTTTGAAACTACTGGGTCTTCCCGTATCTCTCCCTCTTCTAATCCCTCTTCCCATATTTCTCCCTCTTCCAATTCTTTTGCACCCAATTCTTTTGCACCCAATTCTTTTGCACCCAATTCTCTTGCACCCAATTCTTTTGCACCCAATTCTTTTGCACCCAATTCTTCTTCTGCACGGCGTGCTTTTCTATCAACAGGAGCCTGACGTATGATTATATTATCAATTGGCAAGTCTTCTGGGATTGACTTGTATGCAAAATCAATATATAATAATTCATTTTCCGGATATGTTGTTATTTCAATCATATCTTCTTCCAAGTCGCTTATGCGACCCGTTATTGTTAACGGGACGTCTCCTCCAAAATGAATATCTATCCACGTATCTGGTAAAAGATTATTTTGGCGAGCATAACCTATATTTTCATCGCGACTTAAAATATCTATTTTTTCAATCGACTCTTCGCGTAGTTGATTCGTTTCTTCATCAATATACAGGGTTTTCGTGGACGCATCATCTTCAGAAATCAATGTTATTTTTTTATTGTCGCGTGATTCCACAAAAAATCGTTTATCGTGGTAATTCATATTTGTTGGGGCATGCAATTGTATTATATCGCCTAATCGTAAAATTACTTTGTCAGACATACCTTATATATATAGTAGAAAATTTATTAAAATACGAAATGGACCTAAATAAATACCATGCATTCATATATATTCGATACAATGGAAAAAATATCACATACACATGATCTGAGTACCGTATTTACCCAAGAAAACATCTCCACAATTGACGACAAGAAGGTATTCCTTGATGAAAAGAAACTGACACTCAAAACAATTTTAAGCTCAACTGGACAGCAATATAATATTGTACAATATCAAAAGGAATGGATTCATGATGACAATGTACACGATCTTGGACTATATCGATCAGTCATATTTAATAACCAATTCGAGGTATTGAGTTTTTCTCCGCCTAAATCAGTCATTCTGACCAATGATATTCTGAATAATAATAATAATAATATTTCAGTGGAAGAGTTTATGGAAGGTACGATGATCAATATGTTTTATGATAAGAGAATCAATGACTGGGAAATTGCAACACGTTCTACGATTGGTGGAAATGTAAAGTTTTATCAACATTCTCCAGATACATTCAATACCATGTTTCACAACACATTTACCGAAATGGGAATTAACAAGCACGACCTTAAAAAAGACCACTGTTATAGTTTTATTTTGCAACACAAGGGCAATCGAATTGTTGTCCCAATTGAAACGAACCGTCTTTTGTTAGCCGAATGTTATAAAATAGACGGTACAATGAATATTATTTCCAATTATGATAAGGAATTGGTTGAAAAGTATCCTCTATTAAACATTAATGCGATT
>Ga0209151_1002299_pt1 | contig 10574 bp, 8 predicted proteins | sample SaaInlV_DNA_165m_FD_184688 | JGI IMG/M metagenome (GOLD analysis project Ga0209151, IMG submission 184688) | Marine microbial communities from expanding oxygen minimum zones in the Saanich Inlet - SI075_LV_DNA_165m (SPAdes) (version 2) | ecosystem: Environmental > Aquatic > Marine > Unclassified ...
AGTTTTACATTGGAATATTTTCTTATTTTTAACTCTAATTCAGTCCTATGAGGGTTACCAGATCCAATAACAACATCTACCAATAAATGCTTCAGTTTAGGTTGTAAAAGTACATTTATAGCTACAATTGTTAAGTTATCAGGATCTGTACCGCCAAAAAAAACAAAAACTCTCTCAATTGAATCGCCCCTCATTGCATGATTTTTTCTATTTTTAAAAAAATCTTTTCGTAACAATGTATATTTAATGCCTAGTAGTTTAATGGTATTTGGCGCCAACAAATCATCATAACGTTTTTCATTATGAATATAGTTTTGGTCTAGTAATAAATCACAGTCATGTCTACGGTTTGATAGGTCATCAATTACCATAATTTTTTTCGCATATGGCCTTAGCTTCTTTTCCCAATTATAATCTAGTGCATAATGATCAATTATTAACCAATCTAATATTCTTTCTTTAAATATTTGGATAGTTTCATCAGCGTCCGTCAATTGCTCCACACCGAGTAGCTGTTCATATTTAGATAGTTTCTGTTGTAAATGAGTTAAATTCAAATCAGGTAAACACTGTACTACAAACCCTTTGCTTTGGATTTGATGATTTAAATTACCCTTATGATTACGAACAACAAATTCTATGCTTACTCCCCTGTCATGCAACTCTTCAGCAAGAGTGAGGCAGCGCATAATATGGCCTGAGCCAATTTGAATAGACGCATCAGCTCTAAAGGCAACTCTCATTAATTTAATCTAAAAAAGCCACTATGACAAATTGGGGTTTCTAACAAGTCATCAATTTTCATGCCATCTTCAGCATCTTTAATAATTGAAAATATTGGATCTAACGCTTCAAAATAATTATCTATTATTTTTGGAGTGTGGTCAATACAGGCATAAACACTATTTGATGCAAGATAGCCTTTTTTTAACATCTCCTGCGTAATTAAAGTCTTATATACAAGATTGTTTTTTGATTTAAATGTATGACTACTAAGTGCTGGCAATCCATGTATATCAATATTTAATTCATATTTATCTGCTAATAATCTCCATTTGTTAGCTATATCATTCCCAATTTTAGTAATTTTCTCCCAAGATTTCTCTCTTTGCATTACTTCTAATGTTTTTAATGCTGCAGATGGTCCAATGCGCTCCGTCCAAAATGTAGAGCTAATAAAAGTTTTCTGCACTGCTTGCATGATATTCATATTACCAATACAGGCAGAAATTGCATAACCATTGCCTATTGCTTTAGCAAAAATTGCCAAATCAGGCTCGACATTATATTTTTTATGCAAACCACCAAAGGTTTCTCGAAAGCCAGATGTACACTCATCAAAAATTAGAATGATATTATTCTCAATAGCCAGATTTTTTACTTTTTTTAAATAACTGTCTTTTGGCCCTTCATTTCTTGAAACTTCCATCATGATAGCCGCAATTTCACCATGATTATTCTTTATAACTCCTTCTAATTCCTCAATATTATTATAATTAAAAGGCAATGTAGTGCCTGTTAATCCCCTGGGCACTCCATCTGGTTGCAAACCTGGAAGTAAATGCCCATCAAGACTTTTATCACTATCAAGATTAGTAGACAAATACCAGTCATGCCAGCCATGGTAACCGCAAATTGCAATTTTATCCTTACCTGTTGAAGCCCTAGCAATGCGGACAGCTATAGAATTTATTTCACCTCCTGATCTAGCAAAACGAACCATATCTGCCCAAGGGTGAATTTCAACTAATCTCTCTGCTAAATAAACTTCTTCTGGGCAGTTTAATGTTGACATATTCCCATCTTTCACAGTTTTTATTACAGCTTCATCAACTTCAGGATGTCCGTATCCTAATGTATTAGTGCCGATACCCATAATAGACATATCAATGTATTCTTTACCGTCCAAATCCCAAACTTTGCACCCTTTAGATTTACTAAAATAAGATGGCCATTTTTCAGGCAAGAACATCTCAGGCCTTTTAGAAAGCAACATATTGCCACCAGGAATAACATATTTAGCTCTCTTATAAAGCTTCTGTCCTGTACTTAGATCCGAACCTTCATTTCTAATCAGGTGCTGATTAGCAAAAAAAATTTCAGGTTGTGACTTTTTAAGTTGCAACACCTCTCTCCAAGTAAAGTTAATTTCTGGTAAAAAATACTCAAAAATAGATTTAATAACTTTGTAGTCTTCTGGCTCATCAACCGTCCAACGTTCGACTGAAAGATCTACATTATTAGCAACATTCTCAGTTGCAAATCTGCTTGACTCGCGTATATACGGGGTTACATGTTCACGCTCAGCTTTTGTTTCTGCCATTTCCCATGCAACTTTTAATGCAGAAAATGAAAACACCTCAACATCTAAGCCATCTGGAAAGGTTGCTGGACTTACATTAGACACATAATCAGAACTACTTGATTTATAAACTTCAATAATATTATCCACAATCTCTGCATCTACTAATGGGCAGTCGCCTGTTATTCTTACCACTACATCTGGATCATATTGTAATGCAGCTAAATAATAACGATCCAATACATTGTTTTCACTACCTTGAAACACGGTATAACCTAACATACTAACATGCTCAACTAAGGGCTGATTGCATGGGTCAATAGATGTTGCAAGTACAATTTTATCTATCAATGTAGACCTACTCAAACGAGAAAGTAATACTTCAATTATAGGTATACCATTACTAATCGGCAGCATTGCCTTATTTGGTAGGCGGGTTGACCCCATACGTGCTTGTACTACTGCAATAATACGCATAATATCAATTAAGATATTCTCTAAGTATAATTTGGGCTGCTCGTTTACCTGCACCGCCTTTATACATAGAAAAGTAATTTTTAATCATTTCTTCACGAGCACTTTTTTTCTTTTGCCATAATATCTCTATTTCATCAATAGGTTGTGAAAGAAAATCCCTAAGTTTTTGATGAAAATTTAAATCATTATCATCAAAAACAAACACTCCTTCCAGTATACTTGCATATGCATCATCGCTCAAAGGACTTTTATCTTTCCAATCAATAAATATAACTGGTTTTTCAGACATTACAACCCACCCCAATGTACTTGTTGCACAACTCGTAACTAAAACACTATGTCCATCAATCAAATACCTCATATCTATCTTATTAAAAAATAGCTCTATATTGTCAGCCAACTTAACATTGTTCAATACAGGATCAGGGTCAGCATAACGACGATTATCCTCTGGATATGTTTTATAGCGTACTTTATGAGGTAACTTACTTAATACCTCTGTAATACAACTTTGCTCATCCATAGCATTATGATAATCTGTTTTTGATGATATAGAAAAACCCATATGATATAAATTAGTTGAAATATATACAATTGGAGGCACAGATTTATCTACAGATTTTGCGTATTTCATTCTAATAAGGCGCATAGGCATCCCAACAATATAATGTTTAGCATTATCAAAATATGTGCCTTGTTCTACATCCACAACTTTTTGATTATAAGAAAACATGGCATCAGCTACACCATTATCAAACCCAACATGCAACATACTATGCGCTTTACTTATTTCCACAGTTACGCCATGTTGACTTGATATTAATGGAATGCTGTTTTTTCTACAAGCACACGCTAACGCAAATCCTTTTAAATTTCCTGGAGAATTTACAAGTACAGCTTTATTTATACCACTTTTTTTTCCTATAGCCTTCTCCCAACTATTTACAAATACTTTAAATTGATTTATTTCTTTTTCCAAATAACCTTTAAATAGCGACATGGTAATATCTACTGCAGATGGCTCTACCCAATCCCTAACTCTTTTACTTATGATTGGCGAAAGCATTTTATAAAAATCTATAATATTTTCACTTAAAAAGATATTTTCAGTATTTGATAAAGGTTCTGGTTTGATCTTTGAAATCCTAACACCATGTAATGCTAACGAGGATGCTATCTCTATATTTAATTCATTTTCATTCGGAATAAGAATTTCTTTTTTAAATATATAGCTAGGCATGCTATTCATCAATTTCATTGCCAAACGATAAACTATAGTTTCATATCCGGCTACCTTAAAGCGTCGCCAATAAGAAACTCCATAAGTAGTAAGGGTGCTCCATTTATCATTCTCTAACTTATAATCCACTTTAGTAAATGACGGATTGCCAAAAAGTAGCTGGTCCCATAAAGAGTTCATCATATTTCCAGACGGTCCAGTTTTTCCATATACATAGATAAACAACCTAGGTTCTGTAAAATCATTGGCATCCAGGCAAGCGGCTTTAAATATTACTCTTTGAAACTTGTATACAAATTGTGAAATTGCAAGTGCAAACTCTCGCTCAATACCAGGGATTCCTAGCACTATATCAAAAATATCCTCTGTTAGTTTTTGGATTGTTTTTTGAAATTCTTTAGTCTCTTTAACTGTCCACCTTTTTTCAATATTTTGTATATTTCTATTTTTACTAAATAACAATGCTGGCGCACTAGATTTTATTATTGCAGATTTAGATAATCCATTCTGATAAGCCCATTCAAGAGCTTTAGTGCTATCACAAAAAACTGTACTGTAATTCGAAAAATCAACCAAACTATCATCTTGTATCGTTTTAGACAACCTTATACTCTCCAATTAGATGGGTTTAGGTAAATAGGATCATTGATTGACAGATCAGAAAATTCTTCTGTATTAATATATATTGATGTAGCGCTAATAATTTCACGTAACTGGTTTAGAGTATTAACACCAACTACCACCTTATCGACTTCACTAATGCTCTGTACAAAACCAAGTGCAAGTTGTAGTGTACTCATATTTAGTTTGCTTGCTTTTACATGCAATGCCTCTAATGTATTCATAATAGGGTTAAACCAAGGTGAAATATTTTTTAATGGCATTAAAAGTAAACCTTGTAAAAAAACACTTCTTGCATGAATTTCTACTCCATATTTTTTTAACATGGAAAGCTGCCCACCTTCAAGAAGCCTTTGATCAAGTATATTGATAGGAAGTTGCACTATATCAACTAGATAATTATCTAAAAGAGAGGAAATTTGCTCTCCACTATAAAGTGAAACGCCTATTTTTTCTATCAGACCATCTTGTTTTAATTTATCCATTATTTGCAATAGCTTTTCACCCCCTGATAAAAAAATGTCATCACAATTATGTATAAGCAACCCGTATATTGACTTTTGACCTAATTTTTTTAGTGATAATTTGAAGCTTTCAAGTAACTCATCTACTTGTTGATCAATAATATCACTCTTGAAGTGTGGAGTTTTAGTTATAACTTTCCATTGCTTACTTCTGACTTGATTAGAGATAAATTTTCCAATTGCACTCTCTGCATTGCCATATGATGATGCAACATCCAATATCTCAACGCCATTCCTATCTGCATATTGTAAAATTCTTTCTATTTCAGGACTTCCAACTTCACCAAGTTTATTTGCTATTCCATAAGACATGCCAAACTGAACCGTACCTAGTGCAATTTTCATATAAAAACCTAAACAGGGCCACCGGTAATTGGAATATTTATTCCATTTATATAATTTGCATTATCACTGCAGAGATATGAAATTTGAGATGCTGTATCATTTACAGTAACCAGTCTACGCATTGGATTTTTTATCGCCTCAACTTCCTTCACACGAGCAGGAACATGTGATGTTAATTCTGTAACTGTTAAGCTTGGAGATACCGTATTAATAATTATTACCATATGCGAAGGAAAGAGTCTAATATACTATCTTATCTTCTTTAAGAATCCATGTATTATGCCAAACTTCTAACGAAAGAAACATCCACATAATAACGCCATGATTGCCTGAAGAGAGATAATGATCGTGCACCAGATCTACTGCTTTTTTTCCATTTAAAAATGATTGGGAGAAACCATTTTCCCTAGATACCATTTTAAGTATTGTTGAGTACCCATGTTTAGACTCTAAGAAACTACTTATAAATGATGGTGACCCTTGTTTGTTTTTTGATAAAATTCTTTTTGGCAGTCTTTTATTCATAACATCTCTCAATATTTTTTTTGTTTGATATGAGTCATACTTTACACTCAACGGTAGCTCATTAACCCATTTAACGAACTCAGGCGATAAAAAAGGAACGCGCACTTCAACGCCATTTGCCATCCCGCCCCTATCTTGGCGCTGAAGTAACGACTGTAATCGATACTTCTGGCTATATATCATTTGAAGAGTATCATTAGGCCACGTAGAATAATGTCTAGAAAGCCAATCCCAACTTTCCGTATCTATACACTTATCAGAAACACCATTTGTCAGTTCATCTATCTCTGAAACTCTATCTAATCCACCCCCGTAATATATATTGCTCAAAACTGAATCCTTGTCACTATTGTTAGTCATTAATATATCTCTTGTGCGAGTAAAACGACTATATCCAAACAATAATTCATCAGCACCTTCTCCAGACTGCAAAACTTTAACGCCTAAAGAGGAAGATAACGATGTTAATTCTAGTAATTGGGGAGAGATAGGAAACTGGATAGGCTCGTCGTTGTACCATGTAAATTTACTTAAATTACCCATATACTCTGATAGCGACAATATATTTCTATTTAATCTAAAATCCACAGCAGGGTGTTTATCATTCAAATAATTAATAAACAATTTCACGTCCCTCATTTCACTTGAAACATTGTCATGATTATCTGCAAAGAATAATTCCATATAATCATCATGTTGACAAAATTCAGACATTAGCTTAACTATAGAATTAGAATCAATTCCGCCTGATAATAACACGCCTATAGGGACATCACTTGTAGATCTACTACAAATCGATGAAGTAAGTTTTTCTAAGAAATCATCTTTTATAAAATCATCTGTTGTATTATTAAAATCATAATTAAACTGTTCTAAATTCCAATAATTACTAGATTTAATATTACTTAAATCCAATGAGATTTCTAAATACTTTCCCGGCTCTACCTCAAACACGTCTTTGAAAAATGTTTCACTACCTTGTACTTTCCCAGTATGAAAAAACTCATTAATCTTTGATAGGTTTGGTAAAACAGGCATATCTCCATTACTAATGATCGCCTTAATCTCAGATGAAAAACAAAGTCTTTTGCCGTTAAACGACCAATATAGTGGCTTTTCACCTAGTCTGTCTCGTACCAAAAAAAGTCTCTTTCTGTCAAGGTCTAGATATGCAAATGCAAACATTCCATCAATTAATCGTAATGTTTTTTCAAGCCCCCAGTGCATTAAACCTTTAAATAATACCTCTGTATCGCTTTTTTTACTACAAAAAATCCCCTCACTCTCTAGCAGAGTCGAGACATGCTTATAATTGTATATCTCGCCATTAAATGTAAGCATTTTCCCGCAATTTTCTAATGGTTGCTTCGAAAATTTCTCCTCTAAACCAATTATTGACAAACGATTATGAGCGAAGACAACGTTTCCATTACATATTAATCCATCACCATCTGGCCCTCTATGCTGTAAAGTACGATTCATCCTAGAGATTAGATCATTACTAATATCAAACTTACAGTTACGTGTAATAACCCCTAAAATAGAACACATAATTTTATATATAACACTTCAAGTAATAATGATGTTATTCAACTCTGTTTTCTCAAAGTCTTTTCTCATCATACCAAACATTACAGAGTTTTCATAAGCACCATTAATATATGACTCTTCTCTTGACAATCCTTCTTTTATAGCGCCAGCTTTCTCATTACTCCTAACAGATGCTATGTTATTAGCAACTACACCAGTAGAGATACGATGAAGATTTAAATTATAAAAAGCATAGTGAGCTAATAGTACCAAAATTTCTGTTCCTATGCCTTTTCCTCTTAAGTCACTACTTCCAATTAATCTACCATACGAAGCATGGCGATTTATCCAATCAATAGAGCTTAATCTTGCATTTCCAATATACTTATCATTATCCACAAGACATACAGCGAACATATATACTGATGGAGGTTGAGATTTTTCTAGATATTCAACAAGATCCTCATATCTAGTTGGATTTTTATGAACTAAAAAATTATTCGTATCGGGATTATTAATCCAATTTAACCAACCATTTTCAATATCATGTATATTGATTGGTCTAAAATATATTTGTTTTGTTGAAATAATACCTTTCACTTAAATATCTCCTTGTAAATTACCATTTATTTAACAATATCAATTACTTTATTAACAATAAATTCTAACTCTGAATCATTAATTACATGATTCAGAGGGAGCGTTATAGTTTTAGCATAATACTCTTCGGCCAGACTACATTTTTTATCTCCAAAAAGTTCTTTAAAAAAAAACTGTTGGTACACTGGAATATAGTGGACATTTGCCCCAATACCGTTATCTATTAAAGATCGATATAACTTGTCCCTTAATTGACTCCCTTTTTTAACACGCACTATATAAAGATGATGTGCTGAAGTTCGGCTTGATTTTTTTATCAACGGATCAACTGCTACATCTTTAAACCGTTCATCGTACCATTCTACAATTTCAGTTCTACGTAATACATACTGATCTAGTCTATTTAATTGGCTTATTCCAAGTGCTGCTTGAATGTCTGTCATTCTATAATTAAAGCCAAGCTCAACTTGCTCATAGTACCAGTGGTCATTTGATTTTTCATGTATTTTATTTAAGTCTTTAGTTATACCGTGACTCCTTAATAATTTCATTTTTTCAGCCAGCTGTGAGCTATTAGTCATTGCTACACCTCCTTCGCCAGTAGTAATAATCTTAACTGGATGAAAGCTGAATACAGTAATATCAGAATAGCGACAATTTCCTACCAGTTCATTTTGATAGCTCGCCCCTATAGCATGCGCCGCATCCTCAATAATCTTAAAGCCATATTGTCGACTTAAAGCATAAATCTCTTTCATATCACAAGACTGTCCAGAAAAATGGACAGGTATGACTATTTTTGGAAGAACTCCTCTTTCCTTTGCCAATTCCAACTTCACCGATAACTTTTCGACACTCATTAATGCCGTATCTGGCTCAATATCCACAAAATCAACAGATGCACCGCAATATAGTGCACAGTTAGCAGAAGCTACAAATGTTATAGGGGATGTCCATAATATATCTCCAGGAACCAAACCTAAAGCAAGGCAAGCAATATGAAGAGCTGAAGTGCAGCTATTAACCGCAACAGAATATCTTGCACCAGTATAAGAGCATAGCTTCTGTTCAAATAAAGGTACAGCTGGGCCTTGAGTGAGAAAATCAGAGTGTAGAACTTTAACAACTTCCTCTATATCCTCCTCAGTAATATCTTGACGACCATAAGGGATAAATTTAGAATTTTCCAATTTTACCTTTATTGTCTTTAATCCATTTTTGCAGTTCCTCTATACTCATCCAGTCTTTATTGTTATCACTCGTATAACTGAAATCATTTTCTACTTTTTTACCATTTTTAATTAGTTTTTTAGAAGAGGACCAGTTGTTAATAGCGGGTAATATTTTATAACATTCATCATATTCATAAGTATAGGCCGCATCATCCGACCCAATCATCTCTTCATGTAGTTTCTCACCTGGTCTAATTCCAACAGTTTTTAGTATAGCTTTTTTATCTACTGATCTTGCCAGGTCGACCACTTTCATAGATGGAATTTTTTTAACATAAATCTCGCCACCAGACATATCTTCAAATGCTTTCCAAACAAGTTCAACCCCTTCTTCTAATGTAATCATAAAACGTGTCATTCTATTATCTGTAATAGGCAACACTCCTTTTTCCTTTTCTTTTATGAAAAATGGAATTACCGACCCTCTAGAGCCCATAACATTACCATAACGAACAACTGAAAATTTTGTTTTATGCTCACCTGAATAAGCATTACTCGCTACAAACATCTTGTCAGATGCCAATTTTGTCGCACCATAAAGATTGACTGGTTTGCTAGCTTTATCAGTAGACAATGCAACAACTCTTTTAATATTGTGATCAATACAGGCATCAATTAAATTCATTGCACCATTTATATTTGTTTTAATACATTCAAATGGGTTGTATTCTGCTGTTGGGACGATTTTTGTTGCTGCTGCATGTACAACATAGTCTACACCATCTAAAGCACGATAAAGCCTGTCTCTATCCCTAACGTCACCGATAAAAAATCTTACTTTTGGGTTGTCCGCATACAACTTCTGCATCTCCCACTGCTTCATCTCATCACGAGATAAGACAACAATTTTTTTAGGTTTATATTTTTCTAAAGTCATTTGAACAAATGCATGGCCAAAAGATCCAGTGCCGCCTGTTATTAAAATTGATTTTCCATTAAACATTAACTTTATTCCTTATTCTTCTTGAATTCGCACATTAAGTGCAATTATTTCTAAGCCGTTAATAAATCAACAGCCTTCCCTAAAAATAACTCAACAGGTTGTTTGCCGCCTCGTGTTTTTCGAGGTCTAGTGTTGAGTCGCTCCATGACAAATTCAATCTGTGAATTTGTCACCTTGTTAAAATCAGTACCCTTTGGGAAGTACTGTCTAATCAAACCATTGGTATTCTCGTTAA
>Ga0209151_1002307_pt1 | contig 10555 bp, 8 predicted proteins | sample SaaInlV_DNA_165m_FD_184688 | JGI IMG/M metagenome (GOLD analysis project Ga0209151, IMG submission 184688) | Marine microbial communities from expanding oxygen minimum zones in the Saanich Inlet - SI075_LV_DNA_165m (SPAdes) (version 2) | ecosystem: Environmental > Aquatic > Marine > Unclassified ...
CATTTTTAAGCAACAATTATGGCAATCCATCTAGCAACAACTACTATGGCAATCAAGCCAGAGCAGCTATCGAAAAGGCAAGACAACAAGTTGCAACTGCAATAGGAACACAAGCTGAACAAATTATTTTCACATCTGGCGCAACTGAATCTATAAACCTAGCCATAAAAGGTGCAGCCAACTTCTATAGAAAAAGCGGCAACCATATAATAACACTAACAACAGAACACGCAGCAACACTAGCTAGCTGCCAACACCTTGAAAGCAAAGGCTTTGATGTAACATACATCAATCCTGAAACAAATGGCATTCTAGATTTAAACAAACTGAAACAAGCACTACGCACCAATACTATTTTAGTTAGTATCTGCCATGTTAACAATGAAATAGGCGTTATCCAGGATATCGAGGCTATCGCCGAAATAGTCGCTGCAAGCGGTGCCCTACTCCATGTTGATGGCGCCCAAACTATTGGCAAAGCTCCACTTAATTTACACAACAGCAAAATAGCAATGATGTCATTCTCAGCCCATAAAAGCTATGGACCAAAAGGTGTAGGAGCACTATATTTACGCAGTGATCCTAAATTACACCTCAGCCCACTTAATCACGGCGGTGGCCAAGAGAAAAAAATTAGAGCTGGCACTCTAGCGACCCATCAAATAGTAGGAATGGGTAAGGCCTTTGAAATTGCAGCGCTTAACCATACTGAAAACTTAAAACATGTCATCTCCCTAGCTAAACAACTTAAAACCGGGCTAGAATCAATTCCAAATACATCAATAAATGGGGATATCGACCAACGGGTGCCACATAATCTAAATATAACTTTTCATAAACTACCTGGTGATATTTTATTTAACTGCATACAAAGTGAAATAGCAGTAGCATCTGGTTCTGCATGCAATACCCATGAAATAACAGTGTCACACGTGCTAACTGCAATAGGAATTAGCCGCGATGATGCAAATGCAACTATCCGATACTCAATCGGCAAACATACAACTACAGCAGATATAAAAGCAGCTATAGATATAACCAAAACCACAGCAAATAAACTAACTAAATCCATATAAAAAAGAAAATTTATCATAGCCTTAAAACAAGTTTAATCAATAAACAACAATCCAAATACTGGACTTTAACTCAAATTTGCCATAACATACCTCTTTTGGAAATACATTAAACTAGAGAGATGATATTATGAGCACAGAAAGAACTTTATCTATAATTAAACCAGATGGCGTAACTCGTAGCCTAATCGGTACAGTAATAGAGCGCTTTGAAAGCCAAAGTCTAAAAGTAGTAGCAGCTAAATTACAACAACTAACAACAGAGCAAGCACAAGAGTTCTACGGCGTTCATAAAGAAAGACCCTTCTATAATGACCTTGTGAAATACATGACCTCAGGACCAGTTTTAACCATGGTACTAGAAGGCGAAAATGCTGTATTGCAAAACAGAACAATAATGGGAGCTACTAATCCAGCTGAAGCTGCAGAAGGCACAATTAGACGCGATTTTGCTGAATCTATAGAAGCTAATGTTGTACATGGCTCAGATAGCGCTGAAAATGCTGCCATAGAAATAGACTTCTTCTTCAATAGCAGTGAAATAGTTAGCTATTAATGACTAAAGCAAAACTAAACTTATTAAACTTTAGCTTAAGTGGGCTAAAAGAATACTTTGTTGCCCATGGCCAACCTGGCTATCGGGCGACACAAGTAATAAAATGGCTGCACCAAGAATTTGTCACTGACTTTGATAAAATGACAAATATAAGCAAAACACTCCGCGCAGAACTTATCGAAAATTTTGTAACCCCAGATATGAACTGTAGTAAAGAGCTAATTAGCAAAGATGGCACCGTAAAATGGCTGTTCCAAGTCGATGTAAAAAACCAAATAGAAACAGTTTTTATTCCAGAAGATGGCCGCGGCACCCTCTGCCTATCGTCACAAGCAGGCTGCGCACTTGCATGCAGTTTTTGTGCAACTGGCATGCAAGGCTTTAGCCATAACCTCAGCACCGCCGAGATTATAGGGCAACTACGCTACGCAAAACTTAGGCTCAAGGAAATAGACCCAAATAAAAAAATTACTAATGTGGTTATGATGGGCATGGGTGAACCACTCCTTAATCTTAAAAACCTACTCCCAGCACTAGAACTTATGCTCGATGATAATGCCTACGGACTCTCGAAATATAGAGTGACTGTCAGCACCTCTGGGATCGTGCCCGCAATGGAAAAATTGCGTGAAAATTCTGAAGCATCCCTTGCTATATCACTACATGCTCCAAATGATATTCTTAGAAACGAACTAGTGCCAATCAATAAAAAATACAACCTAAAACAACTAATAAATTGCTGCTCTAATTATTTTAAAAATCAACCAAAAAGAAAAGTAACAGTAGAATATATCATGATAAGTGGTGTCAACGACACAACCCAACACGCCAAAGATCTATGTAAAGTTCTCAAAAGCGTAAACTGCAAAATCAATCTAATACCATACAATCCAATTCCAGACGTTGATTATAAAACATCGAGCAATAATGCTATAACTAAATTTCGCAATATACTCGAGCAAAAAAAACTACAAACTACAGTCAGAAAAACTAGAGGTGATGATATCGATGCCGCCTGTGGCCAACTGGCAGGCAACATTAAAAATAGACTTAAATCGAAGGATTAATATCTAAATAATTACCGGTTCTAGCTCCATCTCTTGGTTGATTTTTAAAACAATTATTTCCTCCTAATCTGTTTCCACGCCCTAGTTGATCAGAGTTTAAATAGCCGCCTCTTTTATGCATTGCAGCGTTTGCTTGCGACTGTGAAGAATCAGCTGCTAAACCAATAGCAGGCAGTGCATCAGCAATAAAAGTAGCTAGCAACATCACGACACCGAACAACACAGGCAACAATAGCACTGGGTTAAAGCTCATGGCTGCAAATGGCAAAATCTTCAAAATGGGTAACAACGCACAAATTAAAACACTAAATATACCTACCTCACTGTAGTAGCCTTTTTTTATTGATCTAGCTTCCTCTCTATTAGCTAAATCATAAGATCTGGAATCATCTATCACAAAAGAGCTAGCTGCAAATGAACAAGCATTAGTAAAAGCATGTAGTCCCAAAACCAAACAAATACTAAACACTAATTGTGGCATAATAGCGGCGAAAAATGGGCCTACTAAAAGTGGCATCACAGCCACATCAAGCATTGCAAACACGCCAATTAGTTTCATTATGACTACAGCTAAAACAAAATCTAAAGCTAGATAAATATCTTTATGGTATTTCATGTCAAAATTAGAATCCATATCTTGTAATTGTCTGTGCACATCATATTTACCAGGGGAATTATGGCCCACATTAATTATAGCTGCCTTTATGTCAACCTTTGGATTAGTGCTTTTAATATTTGCAGCTGTTAAAGCGCCATCACCAAGAATTTGATCATCAGAACATGTGGTTATTTTTATATTAACTTTGTGATTGCCGATTTCTTGTATTATCTTTTGCAAAGCATGCTCTGTATCTAACGTCAGCCCCAACATCGATAAAGAACTTGTAAATATAGGTTTGAAAACACCATAACCTAAAAAAACATCAACAACATTAGGTAGATTATCAAATGTTCTGTCAATATCTAAGTTATATGTTAAATTACGCCCATCTAGAGATTCATCATTAACTACTTTTGCTATTGCTGCAGCTAAAATAGCGCCCCCCATAGAATGACCATTAAAATTTAGTGTCTTCAGTTTAGGATTGGCAATAATAGTTTTTTTTATAAACTCCGCATATTTATCCACACGGCTCGTAAACGAAGCATCACTTAAAACCTCGCATGAAAGATGAGGCAAACATATTGAGTTGTTATTACAAATGTATTTAATTGGATTACCATTTCCATAAAGAACAAAAGACAAGGTGTCACCAGAGACCTTCTGTGAATGTGGAATTGACTTTGGAGGGCTTGGCTTAGGTTTATAAACATATCCTTGACTGGGTGAATAAAAAGCTCCAGGTATAATTAGAAATGTAATTAAAATACGAATTTCATTAATCGCAGCTTCCGCATAACCGCTTAAAACAGGTAAAAATGTAAAAATTTTCAGCGCAGTCACAACTACAAATAACGCCAATAATAATACATTTAAAATGGCAACATAACATAGCCTAAATGGATAAATAAATATTTTTTGCACTGCTGTTAAAATTTTAGCTTTTATATTTTTAATCATAATATTAATACCCATGAATAACCGCAACTCATATTATACCACACGAACATTAAATAAAACTTAAGAATAACAATTCATTACGCCTGTCAAACAAATGAAAACATGAGGTCTATAAATAACAATACAACTCAAGGTTAGCTTAAAAGCCATAGAAAATTAGAAACGCAGCTACTAATAAAAGATATGGTTGGCATTGACTATTGGATTTTACCAAGAAATATGCGAAAATAAAGTTCCTTTAACAAACATAGTGTGGGTTATGACTAAAAAAAGAATAAGTGCAGGCGAAACGCTAAAATTAGCTAGGGAAAATAAAAAACTAACTATAGATGATATTTCGGAACAAACTAAGGTATCTAAACAATGCCTTAATGATATAGAAAACAACTTGTATCCTGAAAAATTATTTTCTATATATACCAAAGGTCATCTTAAACTTTTTTGTGAAGCTGTAGATGTACCTGTAGAAAATATAATGAGCTCACTAAAAAAAGATGGCTTCGAATACATAGGCACTAAAATAATAAAACAACAACCCAAAACAACTAATACTATCAGCATAAAAAACCTAACTAATAATATATCTATAACACAAATCGCTATATTAATGGTAATTGTTAGCTGGATTGTTTTTATAAACAACCCTTCTAAAACTGAAAAAAAAACAATCGAACCTACTCAAAACAGCATAATCAGCACAGCTACAGATAACAAACAACAAGTGGCTATTAAAACTGATGTAAATAAAAATAGTGAGAATGACATTGAAAGATAACATAGCTAGCATACGAGGCATGCATGATATAATACCTGCTAACACCTTAAAATGGCAAAGGCTCGAAAACACTTTAATAGAGACCGCTAAAGCATTCGGTTATAAGGAAATAAGAACCCCAATAGTAGAGAACAGTAATTTATTTAAAAGATCAATAGGCCAAGAAACAGATATAGTAAATAAAGAAATGTATAGCTTTCAAGATAAAAATGGCGATGAATTGACCTTAAGGCCAGAAGGCACAGCAAGCTGTGTTCGCGCAATGGCGCAACATTCACTGCTGCGCAGCCCTGGACAAAAAATTTGGTACTTAGGACCAATGTTCCGCCATGAACGCCCACAACGAGGCAGAACTAGACAATTCCACCAATTTGGCCTTGAAACTTTCGGCATAACCCAAGCAAGCATTGAACTTGAACTTTTAAGCTATTGCACCTTGATATGGGAAAAACTCGGCATTGCAGATAAAGTACAGCTAGAAATTAACTGTCTAGGGTCAGATGAATGCAGAGCAACCTATAAAAAAGAGCTAATAAAATACTTTAAGCAACACAAAGACAAACTTAGCGAAGAAGAACTAAAACGCCTTGAACTAAACACCCTTAGAATCCTAGACAGTAAAAACCCCGTAATTATAGACTTGCTGCCTAATGCACCAAAATTAAGCGAATATCTTAACAATGAACAGCAACAACACTTCAAAGCCATAACCGAAGGATTAAAGCAACTAGACATAAAGTATGCTGTAAATCCATACCTAGTTAGAGGACTAGACTACTATAGCGGCACTGTGTTTGAAATAACCACCTCAGAGTTAGGAGCACAAGGGACCATTTGCGCAGGCGGCAGATATGACAACCTAGTGTCAAAGCTATCTAATAATTCTATGGCCGCTACTGGCTTTGCAATGGGGCTAGAGCGAATACTTGAACTAATGCCAGAGCCACAAGAGAATAAAGCCGACATTTATGTAATTGCAATAGATGAAAAATCACAAGCCACAGCAAATATAATTACCCATAGAATAAGGCGTGAGTTAAAGCAAACCTGTCTGCTTGACCATATTCAAAGTAATATTAAAAATAAATTTAAACGCGCCGCAGCAAGTAGTGCCAAAATAGCCCTAGTACTTGGACAAGATGAATGCGAAAATAATACAGTAACAATAAAATACCTGGATGATGATAAAAAACAACAATGCATAAATAATGCCGATATAATCGATTTCATACAAACTATTTTTGGAGATAATAATGAGTGATAATCATGACCTACTAATGGAAAAAAACATAAAAACATGGTGGAATGATAATAAATTTTATTTGATTGGTGTAATTAGTCTTGCCTTAATAGTTATAGTTGCCAAATCTAACTACCAAGTGGCACAAATTAATAAAACTGAAAAAGCAGCAACCCTCTACTACTACATAGTGCCTGGACTTAAAAGCGAAAACACAGATATTGCTATAAAACAAGTAAATGACCTGCATACAGAAAGTCCCAAATCAATATACTCAGGCCTAAGCTCTCTACACCTAGCTAAATACTATGTTGAAAAACAAGACTATGATAATGCTATAAAACAGCTAGAATGGGTAATCGATAACTCTAATGAGAACTTAAAATCAGTATCTAAACTAAAACTAGCTAGGATATATATTGAACTAAAAAAACCTGAAAAAGCATTAAAGATAACCAAAGAAAACAACTTTTATAATGCTGAAAATGAATTAGTTAAAGGTGATGCATACTTAAAACTAGGTAAGCTAAATCAAGCTAAAGAAGCATACAAAAAATCTGCTGCTGATGCCAGCCAACAAAGCCAATATGAACTTTGGGAGCTTGCAAACATGAAATACAATAATATCAACTATGTAGAGCCGCGATAACAATATTGACATTAGTATTATTAACGCTACAATTAACATCCTAACACTTCTTTTAAATTATCAACAAAAGGCGCCCTATGAACAAAGAAAACACTACAGTAGTAATCGTAGGACGACCTAATGTTGGCAAATCAACTTTATTTAATAAAATAGTAAAAAAACGCTTAGCAATAGTTTCTGATTGGTCTGGAGTAACTCGTGACAGAAATTATGCCCGCATTGAATATAATGAACACGAATTTATACTAGTTGATACCGGCGGTCTTATCGAAAATAACGAAACAATTCAAACAAAACTTAATGAACAAACGCAACTGGCAATTAATGAAGCAGATATAATAATATTTTTAGTAGATAGCAAGGCAGGCCTAACACCAGATGATAGTTACCTCGCAAACTACCTCAGAAAAGCCAATAAGGAAATACTCCTAGTAGCTAATAAATCTGAAACCAATAATAACAAACTAAAAGCGCAAGAATTTAATGAACTATCCCTAGGTGAACCACACACAATAGCTGCAGAGCATAATATTGGGATTATAGACTTAAAGGATAAAATAGTATCATTGAAACCCCAAGCGATATTAAACGAAATTGACCTATCAAATAACATTACTTTCTCATTAATAGGAAAGCCTAACACTGGCAAATCAACTTTAACAAATAAATTAATTGGTAAAGAGCAGTTAATAACCTCAAACATGGCCGGCACCACGCGTGACAGTATCGCTATAGATATAGAATATAACCAACAATCATATACAATAGTCGATACCGCCGGGGTTAGAAGAAAAACTAAAATAAAAAATGAAATAGAAAAGTTTTCTGTAATAAGAAGCCTAAATACCATAGCACAATCACACGTTATCGTGTACCTGATAGATGCAACTGACAAAATATCAGACCAAGATCTAAAACTTATAAATTTTGTAATAGATGAAGGCAAGGCACTAATCATCGCTATAAATAAATGTGATCTACTTGACAAGGAACAACTAAAACTAGTCAACCAAGAGGTAGATGAACGCTTAGAATTTGCAAGCTTCGCACATATTATAAACATATCAGCAACAACTGGGTCAGGAATTAAAACCTTGTGGCGCACAATATATAACTCATACCACTCAGCAATGCTGAAAATGTCAACAAAACAACTAACTGAAATATTAAAAATTGCAACGACTAAAAATCCACCACCTATGATTGGAGGACGTACCATAAAAATGCAACTAGCTCACCCCGGCGGCAATAATCCCCCCACCATTATTATACATGGTAAACAAACCGATAAATTAACCCCACAATACAAACGCTACCTAACCAAATGCTTTTTTAACGCGTTAAAGTTAACAGGAACTCCAATTAGGTTGTTTTTTAAAAGCACTAGCAACCCCTTCGACAAATAAGTAAAAATATTGTTTTCAAACTTATTTTTTGTTGGCATTGCTTTCTATAGATGTAAATTCTCCTTGTGAACTTGAGCGTCTATTAAATCGCATTGGACTTGCACATCTTGTCGTCTCAGGTGAACCCTGTGGAGTGATAGACAAAGAACTCACATGACTAGAAAGATGAAAAGAAGTGGTTTTGTCACTATATATTAGATTATTTGCTACGTTTGATAGAACAACAGCAGCAGCACTCATAAAAGCATAATTAGCTAAAACTGGTGATTGTGAAAATAAAAATAATAAGGATGGGCATGTAAAATTGAGAGCTACCCCTCCAAATAATATAACTGCAAATACAAATATCATAGTATCAGCGCTAACAACTTGACTATCTGATAAGAAACTTAAAGAGAATAACACTGACAATCCGAATAAAATAATCTGTGGCAAGAAATTAACCCATGGAATAAAATATTCAAAGCGCATTAAATACATGTCAAATAATGTATACTGCATAACAAAAACAATAAAAGACAAGCAAACAGAAACAAAATAAACATTAAAGTAAAAGCTGTTATTAACCTCGTCTTCAGCACCTCTAGAATAGGCTATACCAAACCATTGGCAATCGTTTTGATTGTAGTTAGAATTAACATGCAAGCCATTTGCAGTTCTATTTATATAAAAAGAAACCAAGTTAATAACTGCATATACTGAGGTAAAACATACAACAAAAGAAATAGGCGATGCTATATAGCTCGCAACACAAAAGTTACTTATAATTGATCCCAACAGTAACATTATTAAGGCAGTCATTAAATCAAAAAAATTCTGACTTTTATTTTGAAGCAAAGTATATGGGCGAGTATCTACAAAATCAAAAACTTCTACAAGATCATAGGACACCTCATTATTTGAAATCCACTCCTTAAATCCAGGAGATAACAAATCCCAATCATTATAGGTGCTATTTAAATCAGCAACAGAGTCAGAGCTACCTAGACCTATACCATAATCATTAGAACTATTGTTTTTATTAGCAAGGCTTACTAAATGAGATTTCAATTTAGTACCAGTTTCTAATTTATTAACTATCTTTTTAATTGCTAGCTTATTGGCAACTAACTCAGCAATAGATCTTTTTTGCACATTAGCACCTTTATAGACAATTTCTTGTTCAAGCAATTTATTAACCTCGAATATCAATTGATCGTGGGAGTTGATATCTGAAATTTTTATTTCACCGCTAGCTATAGTGTATAAAGAATTAAGTACCTGCAAATCATTGTCAAAATACTTCATCAAAGGCATTTTAACTAGGTTAGATATATAATATGCAGCGATAAATGATAGGTATAACAAAGTATTACCGTGGTATAAGCCAGGCAAAGCACATGTTATAGGCAGCAATAATGATATAATTACAGGACTATAATTTGAATTGTAGTCATGGGAAGCAGACCCAAACTTACACACTAATAAACTTACTAAACCATATACAATTGGAGCTGGAATTATTAACGAAACGGTAAATGCAGACATATGATAGAATATTACTGTTGAAGCCGCTGTGTATGATAATAAAAAAATAAAATTTATCTTTCCTTTATGCCTAGCCCCTGAATCATTACCATCACAAAAACCAAATATAAATAAATATGATAATGTTGCTGCCGTGCTATATAAAAACATTTCTGCATATGGGATAGGAAAACCTAATAACGAAAGGCAGGGAATAGCGCCAAATAAAAATAGTCCAAATGCAATGCCTGAATAAACTATAGAGTAATAAATATAATTAGTTTTATTTATTGATTTGATAGAGTCATACGAATCATTAAACCAGCTAGATATTGTAGATTTGGAGACCTGTTCGCTTTTCATAGATGAATAATCTCTTAATTAAGTACAAACATACTAAGTATGTACGTAAATATAGAGATGTGTCAACTGTTTAAATAGGTAAAGCTTACAGGTATATTAACTCAGAACCTCAGCCACAGCCTTCCCAATCGCTGTAGGCGAACTTACTGTATTAACTCCAGCAGCATTAAGCGCAGCATACTTTTCTGCGGCAGTACCCTTGCCACCAGAGATAATTGCTCCAGCATGCCCCATTCTCTTGCCTTCAGGAGCTGTAACACCAGCAATATATGACACAACTGGCTTAGTTACATTCGATTTAATAAATTCAGCAGCCTCTTCTTCAGCACTGCCACCTATCTCACCAACCATAACTATTG
>Ga0209151_1002315_pt1 | contig 10535 bp, 10 predicted proteins | sample SaaInlV_DNA_165m_FD_184688 | JGI IMG/M metagenome (GOLD analysis project Ga0209151, IMG submission 184688) | Marine microbial communities from expanding oxygen minimum zones in the Saanich Inlet - SI075_LV_DNA_165m (SPAdes) (version 2) | ecosystem: Environmental > Aquatic > Marine > Unclassified...
GACAAGATAATTGCCGGTGATCGTATCGCTTGGAAGCGTAGCGACTTGGATAGCGATTATCCAATTGCGACTTATTCATTAAAGTATTCAGCGCGTTTAGAAAACGCCGGCACAACTGAGATTGAGATCACTGCAACCGAAAGTGGCAGTGATTACATCGTGGAAGTTGGCAAGACAGTAACGGCAGCCTACACCGCAGGTGTTTATCATTGGCAAGCGTATATCATTCGCACGGCAGACTCAGAGCGTATCACTGTTGACAGTGGCACGTGGGAAGTTAAAGCCAACCGTGATGCTGCCACCACCGATCCACGCGGTCACGTCAAAAAAGTGTTGGATTCCATCGAGGCCACCCTTGAGGGTAGAGCTTCTAAAGATCAAGAATCCTATTCAATACAAGGCCGGTCATTAGGGCGCACACCGATCGCTGATTTGATTTTGCTCAGAGATAAATACCGCGCTGAATATGTGCGTGAAACTCGCAATGAGCGTATTCGCAATGGCCTCGGTCATGGTGGCATTATTAAAACAAGGTTTTAAACATGAATTTTTTATCCATTTTTAGAAAACATAAAAAAGCCGTTGCCAAGCGTGCGTATGCCGGTGCAAAGATTGATCGTTTAACCTCAAGCTGGACAACGACTTCACAAAACATTAACAAAGATTTACAAGCCGGTGGCAAAGTATTGCGCACTCGCGCACGTGATTTGAGTATTAATAATGATTATGCGCGTAAGTATTTGCAGATGTGTGTTGCTAATGTGGTGGGCGCAAAGGGTATGGTTTTGCAGGTTAAATCCAAAACTGCTAAAGGTAAACTCGATCAAAAATCTAACCGCATTGTTGAGCAAGCCTGGGCAAATTGGTCAAAGGCCAAAAACTGTGCTTGGGATGGTCGTTTGTCATTTGTTGAGATGCAACGCTTATTTATTGAAACCGCCGCACGCGATGGCGAAGTGTTAGTGCGCATGGTGCGTGATGATTCGCAGTTTGGTTTTAAATTGCAATTTTTAGACACCAATCGCCTTGATGAAAATCTGAATAAAAATCTTAGCAACGGCGCGGTGATCAGAATGGGTATTGAGTTTGACACCACCGGTCGTGCAGTGGCGTATCACTTACTCACCAACCTTGAAAATGAAGCCAGCGCCGGTGCAAGATATGAGCGCATTGATGCGGACAATATCATTCACGCCTTTATGGGTGAACGCCCAGAGCAAATCCGTGGTGCAACGTGGATGGCCAGTGCTATGTCACGGCTTAATATGCTCGGTGCTTATGAAGAAGCAGAATTAGTAGCAGCGCGTATTGGCGCTAGCAAGATGGGTTTTTACACCTCAGAGGCCGGTGATTCATTCATTGGTGAAGAAGATGATCAAGGTTATTTGATCGATGCAGCAGAGCCGGGGCAATTTGCCCAACTACCGGCTGGCACGGGTTTTACTACGTTTGATCCTACCCATCCAACCAGCGCGTTTGAGTCATTTAATAAGGCGATTTTGCGCGGTATTGCGAGTGGTTTGGGTGTGGCATATAACTCGTTGGCTAGTGATCTTGAGGGTGTTTCATTTTCAAGTATTCGATCTGGCACCATTGAAGAACGCGACCAGTGGCGCGTTAAACAAAATTGGATGACACAGCATTTTATGGATCGCATTTATGAGCAGTGGTTAAGTATGCAATTGCTGAATGGATCGATGGGTTTGTCGATGACTGATTTTGATAAATTATCCGAGATCCGCTGGCAACCAAAAGCCTGGACTTGGGTTGATCCACTCAAAGACATCAAAGCGTCAACTGAGGCAATTAATGCTGGTATTAAAACCGCCAGTGAAGTGGTGGCAGAGCAAGGTGGTGATATAGAGGATGTATATGACCAACTCGCTTATGAGCAACAATTAGCCAAAGACAAAGGTTTGAATTTAAGTATTAACAATGAGGTAAAAGCCAATGAAACAAATCAAAACGGGTAATTTAACTCGTTCATTTAATTTAGATCGAGCGGCGATTGATGAAGAAGCACGCACGGTAGCATTATCGTTTTCAAGCGAAGCACCTGTCGAAAGATTTTTTGGAATGGAAGTGTTAGATCACTCGCCAGAAAGTGTCGATTTGGGGCGTTTGAGAAATAAAGCACCGCTTCTATTAAATCATGATCCTGATGATCAAATAGGGGTAATTGAGTCGGCAGATATTAATAACGGCAGAGGCGAAGCCATTGTCCGTTTTTCAAAATCAGCTCATGCTCAAGAGATATTTCAAGATGTAATTGATGGAATCCGTACCGGTATTTCCGTTGGTTATCGTATTTTGGAAATGAAATTAGAGGAAAGCAAAGAGGACTTGGATACATATCGAGCCATGCTTTGGCAACCTTTTGAAATTTCCAGTGTACCGATTCCAGCTGATGCAGGCGTGGGTGTTGGTCGTTCAGATGTTCAGGGCGACAACTTAACAACAATTACTAATTTAAAAACTAATAAAAAGGAAAGAAAAATGGAAAAAAATGATAACACACCAAGCATCGATGCAGCAACAGTTGCACGCGATGCAGTAGCGGCGGATCGCGCACGCTCACAAGAGATTGATGCCATTGTGGCAAAGCACCCTGAACTTAAAGAAGTTGGTGCGCAATTTAAAGGCAATGATCGCTCTATGGATGAATTCCGTGGCGTAGCATTGGATTCAATCACTAAAAATCAACCTAAAACAGCGGCGATTGAAGATACTAAAATCGGCATGAGCGACAAAGAAGCAGACAGCTTCTCAATCGTACGTGCGGTGAATGCTTTGGTTACTGGCAATTGGAACGATGCAGGCTTTGAACGTGAAGCTTCTGATTCTATGGCTGGTAAATTAGGCAAACGCGCACAAGGTTTTTACATTCCAACTGACGTATTAATGCGTGATTTGAACGTAACAACTTCAACAGCAGGTGGCCACACGGTTTCTACTGATTTATTATCAGGTTCGTTCATCGATATGCTTCGTAACAAGATGAGCGTTGTTGGTTTGGGCGCGACAATGATGAATGATTTGGTTGGCAACATTGCTATTCCACGTCAAACTGGCGGTGCAACTTCTTACTGGGTAGCTGAAAGTGGCGCGGTAACAGAATCACAGCCAGCGTTCGATCAGGTAACTTTATCACCATCAACTGTGGGTGCATTCTCTGACGTTTCACGCCGTTTATTACTTCAATCATCTATGGATGTTGAAGCATTTATCCGTAGCGAGTTGGCAACAACTTTAGCACTTGAAATTGACCGCGCAGCGATCAATGGTTCGGGTTCATCTAATCAACCGACTGGTATTTTAAATGTATCAGGCATCGGCGCAGTAGCAGGTGGCACGAATGGTGCAGCACCGGATTGGGCAGACATTGTTGATCTTGAATCAGCAGTATCGGTTGACAACGCAGACATGGGCGCATTGGGTTACTTAACTAATGCTTCTGTTCGTGGTAAGTTGTTACAAACTGAGAAAGCATCATCAACTGGTCAGTACGTTTGGGGCGAGGGTAACACGCTACGTGGTTACAACGCAGCCGTATCAAACCAAGTACCGTCAAACCTTACTAAAGGCTCAGGCACTGGTTTATCAGCAATCTTATTCGGTAATTGGAATGATCTAATTATTGGTACTTGGGGTGGCATCGATATTAATATCGATACCTCAACAGGTTCTGCATCAGGCACGGTTCGTGTGGTTGCATTACAAGACGTTGATATTGCGGTTAGACATGCAGAAAGCTTTGCAGCAATGCAGGACGCAATAACTTAATATTAAGTTGTTGTTAAGTGCTGGGGTTATGCCTCAGCACTCTTTTAAAGGACAAAATTATGAAAATACAATTATTAACATCAGTCGGCATTAAAGGCAAAGACATCGCTAAAGGCGAGGTCGTAGATGTGGATGCAAATTTAGCAGCCAAACTAATTCTTAGCAATAAGGCACAAGCCTCAAAAGCTAAAAAAAAATCAAAGAAATAATTAATTATGTTTACCGAGGATTTGTCAGAATTTTTAGATGCAACTGAGATGGCAGACAATGCCACCATCGGTGCATCCACTGTGGCTGGAATCTTCGATAACCAATTTGTAGAAGTACACGGCATCGAGGGTGTAAGACCGGTATTTGTTTGTGATGAATCAGACGTAAGCACAATTGATCACGGTGATTCTTTGAGTGTTAAATCTACTTCTTATGAAGTTATTGGCATTCAACCGGACGGCACAGGCTTGACTTCATTAATACTTGAGGCGCAATAATGGCTCATGTAAGGCAATTAATACGCGACAAAATGAAAACCCTTTTAACGGGTTTATCAACAACGGGATCGAGCGTTTATATCAGCCGAGTTTACAATCATAAGACATTGCCAGCATTGGCTATTTATACGCACGATGAACAATCAAGCGATGATTTGGACAACGTAACTTTTGGCTCAACCAATCAACATCGTTTGCTAAATATTGTGGTTGAAGCAAGGGCAAAAGCCACAGCGAATGTGGACAAAACTTTAGACACGATTTCAGCAGAAGTTGAAACGGCACTTTTTGCATCGGGTGATACCACATTAGATGGCAAGTGTAAGTATTTTGAATTTAATGGATTAGAGATTGAGTTATCCGGTGAGCAAGAGCAACCCGTTGGCTTAATGACTATGCGGTTCTCTGCCCTATACAGGGTAGATAAAACAGATGTAACAACCTTAATCAGCTAGGAGTAAATAAAAATGGCAACAGTAACAGGATACAGCGGATCACTTAGAGATTCGTCAGGTAATAAAATTGGTGAACTTACTGCGTTCACTTTAAACATTACCCAAAACAATGAGCAGTTTAATTCATTCGGCAACGCTTGGACATCAACAACAGCAACCACTAAAGGTTGGTCAGTTGATGGATCGGGCAATTACGATCCGGATGATGTTTATCAGACTGCGGTGGTGGATGAAGTATTAACCGGCGATGCTTCTTATTCTATTGCATTAAGAGCAGAGGGCGACACTACTGGTGACGATGAATTTACCGGCACTATTAAAGTGAGCGAAGTGTCAATTGAAGCCAGTGCAGATGGCCTAATCGCTTTTAGTTTTTCAGGCGCAGGCGATGGTACTTTAACTAAAGGCACTGTTGCATAATGGCATTTAAAGCGATTGATCGTAATGAAGTTATTGAGGCAGTTTCAGTGGATGATCCTGCCATCGATCAAAACAATTCTGATATTGAAGCTTATAAGGACTCACACGACATAAAGCATTTAAGTTTTATTGAGGGTGAGCAACCAACGGTGTTTCACATAGGCACGATTTCTTTTATGAAGTTTGCAGAAATAAAAGATAAGCACATTAGTTTTGATTTGGGCGGTGATGGTCAAGAAATTAAAACCAATTTATTTGGTTTAACGGCCGATGCGCTACGATATTCGCTTAAAAAAGCCGACAATTTACCTTTTAAGATTAAGATTGAACGCAATCGATTGTCAGACACCACGATGGATAAATTAGCCCGTTTGGGTATTGTGGAAGAATTGGGCAATGTTGCACTTAATGTAAATGGTTTTGGTGACGAAGAAGAAAAAAAATAGTAGGCGCAATCATACAACAGCAAGTCAATTATGACTGCGCCAGTTGTTCGGATCATGACAAAGAAGTTAGAGGGTGTAGTTTAAAGGCATCCACCATTGTCATGGCACATGGAGTGAAAGGATATGCCACACGCTGTCCGGTGATTGATGCTTGGGAAATAAACGATTATTTTCGCATTCATAAATACTGGCAACAAGGCCATTATCCAAACCCCGGCACATGGGCGCAGCAACCCAATAAGTTGGTATTAATAATAGAGGCAATAGATGGCTACACAACGAATGCAAATACTGATCTCGGCACGAGATAAAGCAGGAAAAGTAATTCATGGCATCCGCCGAAAACTTAAAAAGCTAGGGAATACAGCAAAAAAAGTCGGCCGTAGTATTACCGGTGCTTTTGCTAAAGTTGGAAAATCATTATTTAGTTTTAAGAGTGCTTTAATCGGGGCTGCAGGAATAGCAGGTATTGGCTATTTAATGAAGCAATCCATGAACGCCACCGATGAGATGGCAAAAATGAGCCGTGCCATTGGTGTTAGTGTCGGTGATTTACAAAGACTAAGACACGCAGCCGATCTTGGTGGTTTGGGCGCAGCACAGCTTGACAAAGCGGTACAAAAACTTGCCGTTAATATGGGCGATATGTCGCGTGGTGTTGGTTTGGCTAAAGATGTGTTTGAAAAATACGGTATTAGCGTTACCGATTCAAACGGCAAACTAAGACCAGTCGTTGCAGTGATGAAAGAAGTGGCAGACATCACGGCCGGACTTACCAACAAAACCGAAAAAGCAGACATGGTTTACAAGCTCTTTGGCGCTCGTGGTGCAAAGATGATTAATATGCTTAATGGCGGTTCTGTTGCTATGCAGACTGCGATGGATCAAGCAGACAAACTCGGCTTTGTGATGAATGATAAGGTGGTTGCAGGGGTAGAAAAAGCCAACGATGCGTTTAATAACATGAGCAAAGCAATGGGCGGTGTTTTTGATAAGTTATCCGCTTCACTTGCACCGGCTTTAGAAAAATTTGGTAATTATTGGGCAACATGGTGGGGTACTTTTTCAACCACCATTCAGCCAGCATTTGATTGGATTAATGTCAATCTACAATCAATGGCTACTAATTTTGGCGGCGCAGAAGCATCGGGCAAAGCTTGGGGTGAAACGGTTAGAGATTGGTTAATTAAAGTCACTGAAAATATACGTCATTTTTTTACAGAAATGAAAAATGGAAAAACCGATTGGCAACGGTTTAAAGAAGATGCTAAAAGTGCCTTTGAAAAGGTTAAAGAATTTGGCAGGGATGTGCTGGTTATTATCAGAGCCATCGGTTCAGCAATAAGAACAGCAAGCGCTAAATTTGAAGCGTTTAGCAGAGCAAGGGAAAGAGGAAAGGGTGTTGCTTATTCAGTTGGTGCATTTCTTGGCGCATCCGCACCAACAGCAACAAGAGCATCGGGCGGTGGTGTAATGGCCAATCAACCTTATTTAGTCGGTGAACGTGGTGCTGAAACATTTACGCCGACTACATCAGGAAAAGTGTCGCCCAACGCTGGTGGATCAACTAATGTTACTAACATCTACACTAACGCCACAGCACACGGTATTAATAACGCATTAGGTTCTCGTGCTGATAATATATCAAGAGGGGCAAGGGTTGGAATGAATATAGCAAGAGCAACTGGTTTTGGTGGGTATGGTAATTTATCAATGGCGAGGGCAAGATGATATTTAAGTATCCAACTTTAGCATCACCAACCACTACGCTGACGTTTAACAATAACCCTGAATCACCTTATGAGCGTGAAGTTATCAAGCATAATTCAAGCGTTCAAATGGAAGATGGCTCGTTCTATGTTTACTCACGATCAGTCACTAATTACCGTTATACAATCAGCGTAGTATTAACCAGTGAAAGTGAGCGTGATGCTTTAGAGTCGTTCTATGATTCAACGGTTAATGGAATGGAAAAAACCTTTAGTTATACAGACCCATATTCAGATTCATACACGGTTAGATTTGAGAACGAATTACACATCTCTGAAATATTCAAAGATAGAATGTATCGTGCTACTTTTAATCTAATACAGACAGCATAATGAGAAGTTTTGGCTCTGGCTTTACAACTAAATTAGCATCAAGTTCATATTTACCAGTTGTATTTTGTAAGTATGAATTAATAACTTATGTTTCGGGTGCGACTGCTGGAACGGGTACAAAAACAACGACCAACTATTACTGGTCAGAGCGTGGCATTACTTACGACTCACAAGCCTATGAAGCACGTCTAGTTAATACGTCACCATTAGAGCAGACACTTGATGAATCAAATCAAGTATTCGGTGAAATGGGATTACAGATTGCTAACTCACCAACTAATCTTGCTGGTGCTATTCAAGCAGGAATGAAGTGTACGGTTTACCTTGGCTTTGAAGATACGGCTGGAAGTGGTACAGTAACAGATGCAGAAGAAATGTTTGTTGGTGTTGTTGAAGGTTCTATTGAGATTACAGAAGATTCTGTATCGTTCAATTTAGAGGATATTGCTCACACCTATGATAAGCAATTACCAGAGTTAATTACTCGTGATGAATACCCTTATGCTGACCCAGATTCAGTTGGTGATACTAAGCCTATTATTATGGGTAGAGTGCGTGATTTAGTTACTCGCCCAGTTGCTTCTGGCTTTGCTTCTGTATTAGCATTTGATGTTTTTATAGAGAGCTTTGTATATGTAACTGATGATATTGGTTGGTGGCAAGATGCCATTGTTGGTTCTGAAACTGGTACATATCCAGTAATGACTATCAACACTTCTGGTGAAGGTGATGAAGAAGATATACAAATTAATTCAATTGAATTTGATACAACTTACAATCTTTGGAAGTTAAATTTAGACAGTAATGTAACTCAGTTCCCACATATTGGCGACACCATATACCAAAAGGATTCTTGTTGGACTCCACAAGTAACAAAGTATGCTTATTTAGTAGCAGACCACGCAGTTGAATCAATTACTAATGTTAAAGTTGATGGTATTCCAGTTGAATATACTGCATTAACAGACCTTTCCCCTTTGGATTTTGGGGTTTGTTCAGATTGGAATTTACCACTTGGCAAGGCGTATGTGCTTGTTTCAGCTAACGCTGGTAGTATTGGTAAAACTGGTAGTGATGGATTAGCTATTGAAGATACTATCGCTGTTGATGATACTATTGATGTTAATGATTCAATTGCTGTTGATGAGCCTGGACACGAACACGACACAAGTAGCGGTGTTAGGTGGTATGAGCATACTATCCATTTTAATTATAAGTATGTAACTTCTGGCATTGCTACGATTAATATTAGTTCTGGCTCATTTTCAACACAAATATTAAACACTAAAACTGGCGTAGCTATTACTTCACCTATTTCGTTTACTTCTAGTAGTGAGAAAGTTCTATTTGTTTGGAACGCCTCTGGTGGTTATTCTGGTGTTTTTTACTTCGTCACTTTCAAAGGTAGAAGATTAGATGATACTGGTGCGGTTTCTTATTTAACAGAATCAGTTGGTTCTTCTACTTATGGCTCTACATTGTTTCTTTATCCGCCTGGAATTGGTGGTGAGGCAACCTCTAATGTTAAAGCTGATGTAGTTAAGATTGGTGAAGCATCTAAGACTGGTGCTGCGGTTAAGACTGGAACGGTTAAGTTAATTGGTGGCAATAGTGCTGCTGATGTATTAGTTGGTCAAACAATTACTTGTGATGTAATTGGTATTTGTGATGGCTCTACTGGATATGTTAAGCCACACAATCAGATTGAGAAGTTTATCAATCAATATGCCCGTAATCCAATATCTGGCACAGAGGGTTCTGCTAATATTACTGGATTCTCAAATGAAAGTGAGATGGACACGGCTTTTGATAAGGTTTACAACACAGATAATGCTTCAAAATCAGCCACTACCTTATATCCGCTTTTAAACATTCAATCAACAGAGGCAAACAATCCCTCACCTACTAAAGATTTAGGCAATATAGACACCACAGAGGGCTTCCATTGCTTAGATTTTGCTATTACTGAGCCAAACAGATTCAGAGATATTGTTGGCGATATGTTATTCCATTCAAATGCCACGCTTAATTGGCGTAATGGTGTTGCTCAGATTAAATACAATGGCGATACTTTAACTGAAGATGGCACGATTGTTGAAAGTGATTTAATAATGAAGTCAATGTCATTAGCACGTTCAAAGGCTTCTGACTTAGCAACGGAAGTGAACGTCAGATATGACTATTCACAAAGTAAGGATTTTGGTAGACGTTATGAACACGCTGAACGAACTGGAACTGGTAGTGATTTTGTTAAAACTAAACTAGATGCCACAAGAGTAGCAGGTACATATTCAAGAGAAAGGGCTTATGACTTGCCAATGGCACGTGACCAAGTTTCTGCTGAATTTGTATCTAAGCGTTTATATGATGATAAATCAGCACCAAAGTTTGAAGCGGGTGTAACGACTGTATTAAAGAATTTAGCGTTTGAAGTGGGTGATTACGTCACCACAGAAACACCAATTTATACTAATGGCGTATTAGATAAAGGATTAGTAACTAGCAGAACCTTAGAGTTTGGTTCAGCAGTAGACCAACAGCCAGACTTAATTCATTTAACGGTTAAAGAAAATCATACCGATGATGGATTTTATTTGCGTGGCTCAGTCTTAACTGATCCATTATCAATAAGCGATTCAACACCAGTAATATTGTTTAATGACGTTCACACGTTCTTTACAAACTTAACTGACTCATTAGCGATTACAGAGTCTATTGATGTTCAACCAGTACAAAGTCTAACTGATTCGCTAAGTATCACAGAATCACTTGTATTTGATTATGAACTATCATTAACAGACACAGTTGCTATTGATGATACTGTTTTAAGGTTTACTGGCA
>Ga0209151_1002322_pt1 | contig 10514 bp, 5 predicted proteins | sample SaaInlV_DNA_165m_FD_184688 | JGI IMG/M metagenome (GOLD analysis project Ga0209151, IMG submission 184688) | Marine microbial communities from expanding oxygen minimum zones in the Saanich Inlet - SI075_LV_DNA_165m (SPAdes) (version 2) | ecosystem: Environmental > Aquatic > Marine > Unclassified ...
TAAACATCCCTCTTTTCCTTTTGTCCTTTTTCATATGCAAGCTGAAATGTTTTATGAAGAATTGATGAATACATCATGGAATTAAAATCTCTATGTATCTGTATCGTACACTCAGCTTCAATTGTTTGCACCTCGACTTTGTCAGAATTACCATTGATATAAACACTCAATAATTTAACAATATCACTGTGTCCCATTATATAGGCGACCTCTAGAGGCGACACCGCCAACTTAGTTTTACAACCTATCAAAATTCCCTTATTTTCAAGATACCCCCTCATTTTTCTTTCAATGACTGGGCCATTCTCAATGCCAAATTCAATACACTCATCATAAGATCTTATTATTGACACTAACGATATTTCATTATAACCAAGTAAATATTCAACCACATTCAAATGTCCTTTTTGACATGCAAAAAACAAAGCCGTCGCGCCATCTAGCGCTTGCATATTTACAAGATTACTTCTTGCTGAATCACCATCAGGAAAGCTTTTCATAAGAAGTTCAACTGATTTAGTGCTACCATTTTGCGCTGCAGAGTGCATAGGATTTAAGCCATTGCTTCCGCAAATTCTGCAATCCGCACCAACAGACAGTAAGTACCTGACAATAGCCTCATTATTTATCTTACACGCCAGATATAGAGGTGTAGGCCCATCATCAAGCATCTTTTTATTTACAAATTTCCGACGGGCATCTTCATCAGGAAGATTTTCAACAAGAAAAACAAGTGTTTCAAGACAGCCTTTGTGTGCTGCGATATGCACGCCACCCCATCCTGCTGTAGAGCACAAATTATAATCTACACCCAAAGATAATAAATACTTAACAGTAACCTTATCATTTTTTGCACATGCAATATGGAAAAGAAAAAAGCCTCCCTCAGTTTGTTTGTTTACAGCCTCATATCGCTCTCTACTTGGCAAGCTTTCAAGAAGAAGTTTAAGAATTTCAAGGTTACCAGATTGTGCTGCAGCATGCATAGGATTTAATCCGTTCGCCCCATGAATTTTATAATCTGCACCAATAGACAATAAGTACCTTACAGTATCCTGATGATTAAAATGACAAGCCAAATACAATGGTGTGGCACCACTGCTTGTTATTTGTTTATTTACAAACTCACTGTGGGAATCATCAGGCAAACTTTCAACGATAACCTTTAGTATTTTAGCATTATCTTTTCTTGCTAAAACATGTGCCGAATTAGCGCCATCTAGATTGCAAACCCTACAGTCTGCACCAACATTAATCATGAAATTAACAACACTCTCATTACCATTTTCACATGCCATATATAATGGCGTTGTTCCACTTGGTGTCAGCTTGTTTACAAGTTCATCCCTCGCCACATCATCAGGTAAATTTTCAATAATAGGCTTGAGTGCATCAAGATTACCTGCATACGCAGCAATATCAGCACCGCCAATGCAGCTAAGTAAAAATGTTGGAAGGATAATTAGTTTTTCAAATGTCGCCATTGTAAGTATTGCTGTATTGTCCAATATTTTTTTAGCTATTTTCTTCCCTGCATCAGTAGGAACAACAGGAAGGTTGGCACATCCACATACCTTCAATAACTCTTCTAATGCTTTACGCCCATTGCGAGATTCTAAGTAATGCTTCAACACTATCCTTGATTCCATTACAATCCTAATGGCAAACTTAAGCATTCTTTTTCCCGTTAAATATTGATGAGCTAAATTAAATTCATTTTCATGGCCCCCTATAAAAAATTCTGCTATTTTCTGTGCATGCCCTTCTATTAGTTTTTCATTCCTATTTTGCTTTGCCAAAGTTGCAACAGCTTGTTTTGTTTGAGTATTAGGCAGACCTTTCTTTAATGTAAGACTTTCTTTTTTTTCTTCCTTATTTGCTGCTGTATCCAGCTGCACTGCTGTTGCATTACTCTTTTTCACTGACTGACTTCTTTTAGCACTAACAAGAGCTATTACAATATTCGAATTAGACTTGAATTTTGATTGTTGTATTGTATCTTGCTTAAATTCAAGACTTATTGATTCATTTGCAATTAATGACAAGATTACATCTTCATTAGAGTGAGGGCTTAGTATTAACGTCCTTACAAGAGAAAGACTTATATCTTGAGATTTTTGAATATAACCTGCTGCCATTTGGATTATGCCAGAACTTGCATTTCCGTGATTACAAACATCAGTCACCATATCAATATGACCATAATATAAACATTGTCCCATAAGAGTATTTAGTGTGGGAGTGCTTGTGAATTCATTCACAGATATTCTTAACAGATCACCGTCAATCATACCTGTTCTTGTCAAAGTGGAGTTACTTATTAAGTTATGATGTAATGAGCTAAGTGCTTCCTTTGTTCTTTCAACAGCCCCATCAAGAGAAGATAATTCTTCATAACTTAATTTGCCTTGAAAATCTGTCATGACCCTAAGCATAGAGGTCGCAAAGTCAACTTTCATCTCATCTGTGTTTAGTACATCTTCACGTGCAAGTAGTTGTTCGAAAATACTTACATCTTTAATATGCAAAAGAATTTGTTCTAGTATTTCTATGTTGGCATTTGGGTTTGCAGCTATTCTTCTCATCATATCAGAGTTAAAAATTCCTCCAAGTCCGACAATACTCCATAATGATTCAGTGTTGGCCGTGTCTACTACTTGCTCAACAACAGACACAACCTGTTGCATCAATGCATCAGAACCTCTCTCAAGTGCTGCAATATTACGAGTAATACCTCGTGCAATATCATATTTTATTCTTATGGCAAATTCAGAAACTTTCGCTGAAATAATGCTTATTTGCTCATTAGCAGGTAGTTGTGAGAAATCAGCACTACTTTGCTCTGAGGCAGATATTTTATAAGAAATACTTAGCTCTCCCTTTAACGCTTCCCATAAAGATGGGAATGAATCACTGGCAACCACATCATCAACAATAATTAACTCACTCATGGTCTAGTTGCAGCTACAAATGACTTATGAAAATATAAAGAATTACTCCGAGCCAAGCTATTTCTCTCTTTTGAGCGGTTTTGCGGGCTACTTGAATAACCGCCATTCCTGTAAACACCATCCACTTCTTTAAGTAGAGCATCATCAGAGTTATAAAAACCATATTTAACAACAACATCAAACTCTAAACCTTTAGACTCTTCAACAGTATAAACTGAAGCACCAGGGAATAGTTCTAGAGCTTGGTCAATAAGAGTATGGCTTGGAACTATTACAACAGTAGATATGTCTGTCCGTTGTAACAACTCATTTAACTTATCTATTTCCGCATGATTAGTTGTCTCAATTGCACTAACTCTAGAAGATACCCCTGTCATAGAGGTAATAAGAGCAGAGTAATCATCCTTACCATCAATACCTCCTGCTACAGAGTTCTTCATTGCTAGAATATTATTAGACCATGTTAAAATGTCACCATCACAGCGATACGAGGTATTTAAGTAGTGAGTCTCAAATTCACCTAAGTGCTGCTTGATGTATGGCAATGAAGTTACTGTATCAATCATACTTTGCTGGTTATCAAAACATACTGTCATTTCACAGAAGCCATGCTCATATGCTGAATTTCGAGTATTGACTGTCTCAAATAATCGTTTTAGTGGACCTCTAGGTATATCATGTATTTCGTCAAAAACTAATCCTTGAGACTTACCTAAGGCAGAGTTTAAAGCTTCTACTGTTGGTATATATAACGACAGGTCTATATTGCCACAAGCTTTTAACTCTTCATTGTATATATTGAATATGGTTAATAAACGCCCAGCAACATCTTGATGAATGCTTTTATCACCATGCCAAAATAGTTTTTCTCTCTCGCCAAGAGCTATATATTCATCTGAGGTATACCCAGTAATAATACGCATCTCTTCATAGAGATTAGAGCTAAACCTTTCTCTATCAATATCATTAACTTTAGCTTTCTTTTTTATCCCTACAGCTTTTTTCCAAAATCCTAGTGTCTCTTGTATGCTAGTGCTTAAATTTCCTTTTCCTGATGTTTTTTCTTGTACCCAGGCATGAAACTCTGGATAGGCAACCTTTGGCGCTCCTTTATCAATCCCAACAAAGTCATGCCATGTTAAGCATCTTACACTTGGGTTATCAGTAAAACTTGCTCTTACTTCATCTACGAGTCTATCTTCTTTAGAGATATATAATAAATCAGTGTCACCTTCTTTTAATTTATCCTTTAAGATTTGGCATATGGTTATAGTCTTACCTGAGCCAGGGCCACCTATAATTAGCTTATGGGACTGTCCACTTTCTTCGAGGATTTTATTTTGTTCATTATTAAGAGTTAATAAATTACCTTGAATACATCTAAGTACAGGCTCTTGAGTATGTGCAGATGCAGACTCAAGCTTTAAAATTGCAAGGCTGTCATCCTTATTACGAGAAACATTAACTTTAACAATAGGAGCATCATCTCTACACATCTCTTTTAAAAGAGCATTATTACCTTTGCCCATAACATGCAGTCGGTCATATTTGTGATTGCCCATCTCTCCTAGAAAAACTAGTTTGCCATTAGTGATAGTGAAAATTAACCTTTCTTTACCATCTATTTTTGCAGAGTAAATACTCTTGCAACCAATCTTTTTATCTAGTTTAATCCTAGTTAAAACATCATCTAAAACTTTAAAGTGATTTTCTAAAACAGATACTAAATCACTATTAGCTAGATAAAAAACATTATCGTATCTCATGTGCACTCACTTGTTAGAATTATGATTATTGTTCATTTTTCGACATTAGATATCAAACTAACTGCTCGGTCAAGAATTAAATTAATATTGTTTTTATTTATTAATTTGATGATAAATAAGAATCACCATAAATTATAGCAAACCTTAAATTAAGGCTTAATAAAATATTATTATGCCTTAACCATGAAGAGATTTATTTGCATATGAATAAAACATTTTAAGTGGGCTATATATAAATTTACTAAGTATGCCGAAAAATCTCTTCTTTTAGGTGGAGGGCGAAAGACATTGTTCTGTTTTTTATTCCGGTGTCTTTTGGTTTTGAATGTATTCTTTAACTGTATTTAAAAGTGCTCCCCCGCGGGTGCCAACAAAGTAGCTGGGCTAGCAGAACATTCATTTCTATAGCATACGGCCAACTAGACATTGTCACTATATACAACAATCTATTTTAACATTAGTGAATTCTTAATAAATTTCTTATATATTTCGAGTAAATGCCACTGTTCATATTTCTTGAAAACAAAATCACATGAAGTTTACATAAGGCTGCCTTAAAACATTTTATTCATATGCAAATAAATGCTTTTATGATTAATGGAGATTATTGCTTATATTTAAGGCTAATTTAAGAATTATTATGATTTGTGGTAATTCTTATTTATCATCAAATTAATAAATAAAAACAATATTAATTTAATACTTGACTAAGCAGTTAGTTTCATGCCTAATCTTACAAAAATAACAATCCTTATCTCAATAAAAAGTGAGAAACCATGCAGTTCATCTCAGCAGATAAATTTACCAACCAAATACTTAAGAAAATAGCACTAGGTGATCATTCAGTTTTTTTAGGTGCAACAAACGATGACTTTAATGAAGTAGGTTCACGGAGCATTTTTTCCATCCCCTGGAACCCTCTTTCTTTGGCTTGCAATAATGGTCATGTCTCTATTGTTGACAGGTTGCTTCAAATACCTTGTGTTGCAGCTAATGCTGCCGTTCACGAGAACCGCGCCCTAATCGCTGCAGCTGAAAATGGACATATCACTATTGTTAATAGATTACTTGAAATTCCTAGTGTTACAACTAATGCTGCAGCCCTGGATAACCAAGCTCTAATTTCTGCAGCAGAACATGGACACATCGATGTTATCAACAGGCTCCTTAAGATACCTAGTGTTGCGGCAAATGCTGCAGCCTGCAACAACCTGGCTTTAATATTTTCAGCAAAAAATGGTTATTTACAGACTGCAGACAAATTGCTTGAAATTATAAGTGTTACTGAAAATGCTGCAATTCGAGATAACTACGCGTTATCCCTTGCAGCAGAAAATGGTCATATTGACATTGTCAAAAGGCTACTTAAAATATCGAGTGTTGCAGCCAATATATCTGCCAGAAACAACTACGCCTTAGTTTCTTCAATAGAAAATGATCACTTAGAGATATCATACATACTCGCAAGCCTCCAGTGGCCAAGAGGGAGCATTGATATACCTGGGTATTTGCAGGGATGCCTTCCAGCAATATACCAAGGGGCACAAATAGCTTCTGGCAAAAAAGAATTTGAAGAGATAGTTAAGTGCTGGATAAGAGGCATGCCTGCAAATACTACTAATAATATTCATTATCCAGGACATGATACATCCTCTCGATACCTTGTTCGTATTGATGAATATAATGCACCACGAACTATAATGCAGTATGCTGGATGCAGAAATATCGTTAGTGAAGCTAAAAATGAAAAGAACGTGAACAGTGGTATGAACACCCTATTATATTCATCAAATCTTCATAGAATATTTCAAAATGCATATGAAAATGGACAAAAAGAAAACAAGGAAAGTTCAGGTTATGGAGAGGAAGCAATAACTATATACAAGCCTAGGAAACATATTAAGACTGGAATATGAAAGCTCTAGTGAAATTAATCAACAACATACCCCTCTAGATATAGTTATGCGAAAAAAGACTCTATAGTATTTAATTCAAAACAAGTAATTTAGTACTACATATAAATGTATCTTTAAAGTACAACTCATTTCATCTACCTTGCAGCAATATACTCTTGCCTCCTTTCTTGATTTCTTGCTTGCTTGCTTGCTTGCTTGCTTGCTTGCTTATCTATATCTTGGCACTTACCACAAACTTAAATACAATTCAAAATGACATCCATGGCAGCAAGACACTTACTCTTGTGAATAAATTTAATGAGATTAAAACACCTCGAATATAACCATCGCCCGGCCTGAAGATAAAGAAATAGACACATTATTATTGGCGGTCATATTCCTTATACTTGCTTTATTATTTATACATAAATTATAATTATCAAGCTCCCACTTCAATCCACAACTAGACACTACGGCTCTTGGGTAAGGCAATATAGAAATGGTGGAATTTATTTTCAATGTTGCAGTAAAATCCGTAGAAATAAATATTCCAAACTTTAATTTGTCATGGCACGCAGAGTCATGGAATAAGAAGTTATCATGCCTTGCAATAACCTGTAAATTATATAATGTATGCTCTAACTCACCACCACTAACTCCAGTTACGATACAAGGCAATAATTTTCTTTTTTGCATTACATTTAAAGATTTTTCAAAATCAGTGTAATTTTGATTGGGACTTCTAATATATTCAATATTGTTTAATTTATCATTACTTTCAATTGAATCTCCATCTCCCACAATTAAATCAGGTAGTATGTTTAATTTTAACACTTTATTAACTGCACCATCAGCAGCAATAACAGGTAAATTCTTGAATTTATTAAATACCCCTGCATTATGAACATCACCATTCAAGCACAGAATACTTTTTATATTTTCCATTACTTGTTCAAGTTTTGGCATAATAGTACTTTATAGTAATCATCCAAATAGAAAATATAACCATTAGAATATTTGCCCAAAATACAGCCGCACTATTTGCTAATAACCCATAAACCACCCATAAGACAGAAGTTATTAGAAATATAACAAGCATCCAATATGATAAATCGTTCACGGATCTAGTTTGGTGACTTTTAATTATTTGAGGTAACAGTGATATGGTTGAAGTAAATGCGGCTAAAAAACCAATTATTTTAATCATCATGAACTCAATTCCTACGCAGTTTTTCTGTTCAGGTTCAGCGAGTATAATCTCAGCCATATATGGCACCCCGTGAGTAACACAGGTATTTAAAAGCAAGTTGACAATTTTGTCAATATATTTTCATTCCTGATGTTTAATAGCATACATTAACATGGAAAGCTTTCAAACACACTACACAAGCTTCCTTATATCTTTACAATTATTCACCCGTATACTAAAATTTTTCACAATAAAGTTATCTATAGTTGACCCCAACAAGAACTTAGCATAATGAACCAGTTGCAACCATGAACGCTAAGCTAACTAAAACTCTATTATTTTTTCTGGCATTAACATTCATTTCATTCGCTACACTTTCAATGAAAAACATTTGGCCCTTGCCACTGCGTCTACACGAGAATTAGAAAGTGATATATACCACAAATCAACATCTGTAAAATACAATTTAATACTTACCGGCAGAACCAAAGAAAACTAATTGATTTGCGGAATAAATTAATATCAAATTATTGATTTTTCACAGATAGAAAATATCACTAAGGTTATTTCTAAAATTAAATCAATGGTATAGTTTTTATAGCCTCCCCCCTTATTAAGAAATTGCTTCCAAGGGATATCTCCCTGCCCTAAAGGACAAGGCATTTGAAAGAACCATGAGCATTATATCGGAGGCAAGAGGGGCTGTTGTTAAAATGTATGATACAACTAAATCTTGATCTGGCACCATCACAGATACTATCTACATAAAAAATTTAGGCAGTACAAGGAGATGACTGACAAGGATGGAGTCTTCCACCTAGTTAATACGAAAGACTTGTAAGTGTATATTGAAGAAGAAAAGAGATTAGCATTACCTCTAACACTATAGGAAAAGACACAACTATAGAGATAGACAGGCAACAAGAAGTTGCCATCAAAACAATGCAAAGAAAAGTGTAAGAAACATCAACATCACTTTAAGATAGGTGATTTGCTTCTAACTTTAAGCACCTGGCCTTCTGCGCTTATTTGAGCTGTATATAGTCATTGCACCCTCACCATACCCGGAGCGTTTCTTGTTTTCTTTTTGTCCCACTTCATACGCAGCTTGAAATCTTTTGTGAAGCCATGAAGAATACAGCAAGGTATTCATGCCATAGCTAACCCTAATCTCACTTTCAGATTCTTTAACAACATCCCTGCATCCTGCATATTGCATGATAGTTCGTGGTGCATTATATTTATCTATACGAACTAAGTCTTTAGAAAGACTCTCATACCCAGGGTAATAAATATTATTAGTGTTATTTGCTGGGTTTCCTCTTATCCAGCACTTAACCATACCTTCAAACTCTTTCCTCCCAGAAGCTATTATTGCTCCTTGATATATGGCAGGAAGACATTTATGCAAATCCATAGGCATATCAATTACCCCCCTTGGCCACTGAATTTTTGCTAGGGTGTAGGCTATTTCCCTGTGACTGTTTTGTGCCGCCATACATAAGGCCTCATTATCATTATATGCAATATCAGCTACAACATTTGACATCTGAAGCAATCTATTAACAACATCAAAATGACCATTTTTAGCCGCACCTCTAAGGGACCTGTTATTTGAGCTTGACGCATGAGCTGCAATATCAGGTATCTCAAGCAATCTATTTAAAACATCAAGATGACCATTCCATGATGACATGTGCAAGGCATAGTAATTATTAGTTCTTACATAGGATGCAACCCTTTCTATTTCGAGCAATCTAATAACAACATCAAGATGACCATTTTCAGCTGAAACGAAAAAAGAATAATTATAATTAGCTGAGCTCTTAGCTAAGATCCCGGGTATTCTAAGTAATTTATTAACAATTTTTAAATGACCATTCTCTGCTGCCATGCATAAAGAATGATTCTGACGGTCATTTTCCGCCTTGGATACAACTTTCGGGATTTCAAGCAATTTATTAACAACATTTAGATGACCATTATTGCAAGCAATGGCGAGTGCAGACCACTCTTTGTATTCATATTCCTCAGTTAAATCAAAAGCATTTTCTGCTGTATCTACAAAAACAGCCTCATCACCTTCGGCTATTTTTTTTAATATTGGATTAGTGAATTCGTCTGCTGGTATATACATAATTGCCCTCTATTTTTAATGAAACAATATTATGGATGCGTAATTTTCTTGTATATTTATATTTACATAAAGGAGCTCTTAGGTTTGGCTGGCTTGTGCACAACCATAGCACCCTCACCATACCCGGCTTTCTCTTTATTTTCTTTTTGTGATTCTTTTTGTCCTTTCTCATATGCAGCTTGAAATGTTTTATGAAGACTAGAAGAATACAACGAAGTGTTCATGCTATAGTCAATGCTATTCTCATGCTCAGTTTCATTAACTACATCTCTATATCCTGCATACTGCATGATAATTCTTGGAGCATTATATTTATCAATACGAACAAGGTCTCTAGAGTATGTATCACGGCTGGGGTGATGTATATCGGCAGCATTGTTTACAGGCGCGCCTTTTATCCAACACTTAGCCATAGCTTCAAATTCTTTCATTCCTGAAGCGATAACCGCTCCCAGGTATATTACAGGAAGGTATTCATGCAAATCATCTGGCATGTCAACAACTCCCCTTGGCCACTGAATCTTTGCTAACGTATATGCTATTTCTACATTGCAATAATATGCTGATATGCGCAAA
>Ga0209151_1002332_pt1 | contig 10470 bp, 6 predicted proteins | sample SaaInlV_DNA_165m_FD_184688 | JGI IMG/M metagenome (GOLD analysis project Ga0209151, IMG submission 184688) | Marine microbial communities from expanding oxygen minimum zones in the Saanich Inlet - SI075_LV_DNA_165m (SPAdes) (version 2) | ecosystem: Environmental > Aquatic > Marine > Unclassified ...
ACCATGGCAAAGATTATCAATCCCCTCACAACCACCCGGATCACTTTGTAAGTGAAAATTACTTTCCTGAAGGAAATCCGGAAACATTTTACCATCCCACAGAGTTAGGATATGAAGAATACATCCGAGGGCGGCTGAAAAAACTTTGGCCAAAAAGATATTCAAATTAATGCGGTTTATTTATTTCTTAAATCATTCCAATCCAAAGAAAAATGGTCGATGGACCACCTGCTTGGCCATCTCTTTACTTCTGACCCTATCCTTTGGTCAAGATGATCGCTTACGCCTCAAACAAGCCGATCTATTAGAAAATATTACGGTTGATGGGCTATCCATGCAGTATTTAAGGGGCAACGTCATTTTTCATAAGGGAGACATGGTGATGAATTGTGACTGGGCCCGCTTTGATAAAAAGACAGAACAAGGATTTCTATTCGGCAATGTATCCATGGTAGAAGATGTGCAAAACCTCACTTGCGATTCCCTTTTTGTGGATTCGCCCAAAGATATCATGATCGCCTATAGCAATACCCATGTTTGGGATACCACATATAGCTTGGTGGCCGATACTTTATTTTATTTTTCAGAATTGGATAGTGGCTCTGCAAATGGCAACACGATACTTATTCAAGATAAACAAACAATTAAAGGTGATCGAATTGAATATTTTGAGATTCCTGAATCGGATGGCGTCTCTTACGCTGCGAAAGGCAATGTTTCCATTACTGAAGAAGGGCGATTGGCGACATGTGGCGAAGCCATTTACGATCGAGAAAATGGAAAAACTACCCTTCGAATTAAACCGGAAATTATCGACAACAACCAAACGATTGCCGGAAGCGAAATATTTTTAGAGTATGATGAGGATATTTTGAAAAGTCTATTTATCCCCAGCAATGCTCATGCCACCCACCCTTCTATAGGCATTCGAGAGTGGACGAATATTATAGATGGGGACACCCTTACTTTTGAGGATTCAATATCTTTTTCTGATGATATGACTGGATCGATTCTTCGCGGGTACTTCACTGACGGCATAATGGACTCCATGCGATTAGAAGGTATGGCCACCACCCTGTATCACATTTTTGAAGATTCTGTTTATCAAGGTAAAAATGAAGCGTCCGGTGATACAATTATTATGAATTTCACTGAAAATGAATTGCAAAATATTTATGTAACAGGTGGATCAAGAGGTGTTTATACACCGGATTCCACCGGTGCAGATGTAGATGGCCCCATTGAATATGAATCTGAAGATATTGATTATGATGTGATTAACGAATTCACGGACCTTCACGGAGATGCTTTTATTGACTATACCAATATTAATCTAAGTGCAGGATTCATCAATGTGGCCTGGCGTAATAATCTATTAAGGGCATTACCAGAATCCAAAAAAGATTCAACTTATGGCTGGATTCGTCCTTCGATGGTAGAGAATGGCGAAGAGCCCATGGTGGGTGATACCATGATCTATAATCTTGAAACTCGGCATGGGAAGGTCATTCAAGGCACCACCAAAGCGGAGGATGGTTATTATCATGGCCAAGAAATAAGAAACCAAGATATGGATGTGTTTTATATCGACGACGCAGCTTATACAACCTGCGAATTAGATGACCCTCATTTTCATTTTGAAAGTCAAAACATGAAAATGATTAATGAAGATAAAGTTATCGCTCGACCTATTGTATTATATATTGCAAATATTCCAGTATTCGGTTTGCCATTTGGGGTATTCCCCCACCAAAAAGGGCGACGACATTCTGGGTGGATTATGCCATCTTACGGAACGGATGCCCGTTGGGGTGGCTATATTAACGGACTGGGTTATTATTGGGCGGCCAGTGAATATTTTGATTCCAAATTCACCATGAGTCTTTATGATCGCGATGGGATTACCCTGAGGGCGAAAAATAATTACATGAAACGATATGCATACTCGGGGAATTTAGACCTGGAAACCAAACAGCGATTTGCCAGTTCAGTTTTAGATGAAGATCGAGATATTTATAATATATGGGGAAACCGCCAAAGTGATTATGTGGTTCGATGGAACCATCGTCAACAATTACGTAACAATCAATCTGCTTCTGTGAATGCCAGCTATTATTCCAGTGGTGATTACAACCGCCGGACTGGTATGGAACAAAGTCAACGACTAAACCAACAGGCCGTATCTAATGCCACATATTCTAAACGTTGGCCCAAATCAAAAAATAGTATGAGTGTTAACCTCTCATCCAGGCGAGACCTCATGGCGGAGAAAAAAATTGACCAAAATACTGTATTTTATTCCACTCCAACATGGGAAGGTCAGCAAATAAACATTACCACCAATACACTACCCCAATTGGCATTTACACACTCTCAACGGGCCCTTTTTCCCACTAGGGCAAAAAAGAAGCAATGGTATCATAATATCAACTATCGTTATTCCTCCCGGTTTACAAACAATCTAAAAAATTATTATGAATCAGAAGCTTATGCCATCGATGATACCACCACAGGTTATCGATGGATGATGAATGAGAATGAAGACCCTTTGGCTCAGTCATTTGCCGATTATTTTATGACTCATTCCTCTGGACTAAGCATGTCATCCAAAATATTTAAATATATTAATGTGACGCCCAGCCTTTCATTGAAATCGGATTGGGTGAATCGATCATTCACCGGCGCAATTGATTCTACTGGAATAGTTAACCGAAATGAGGTGACCGGCTTTGCGGCGCGGACTACCGGTTCATTTAACATTTCTATGAATACCCAAATCTATGGATTATTCCCAATCAAAATAGGTAAGATGGAAGCGATTCGCCATGTCATTGCTCCCTCCATTGGATATTCATATCGACCCGATTTTTCGCAAGAAGTTTTTGGCGCTAACCCAGGGTATTATGAAGTGATTCAACAAGACAATGGAGAGGTAGTGTACTTTGATCGGTTCTCAGGCACCATGGCCGGTGGGACACCGCGAGGTGAGAACCAATCTATGAACTTTTCTATGACCAATAGTTTTCAGGCAAAGATTGTAAATGGAGAAAACGAAAGAAAGCAGGATTTGTTTTCTTGGCGAATGAGCACCAGCCGAAATTTTGTAGCAGATGAATTCCAGTGGAGCAATATCAGTTCTTCGATTCGCGCCAATGTAAGTCGAAAGCTGAATTTAGATTTTTCTATGACCCACGATTGGTATGATTTTGATAAAGAAAAAAATATGCGCATAAACCAATTCAAAACCGCTGGCGGGTTCCCAACACCCAGATTAATCAGTGCTCGATTTTCTACGGGGTTTAGGTTCGCAGGCAAGCGACTTTCTTTTGAAAAGGACGATGAAGAAACTACAGAAGAGGATACAACCATAATTATGGATAGAGTAGATGGTGCCAACCTTGCAAAAGGATTCAATAGCTTTGGGAACGCAGGAAATAATGATAAAAAACTTCCTGGCGACTTTTGGTCCACATCTGCCAGCTTTAGTTTTGCTTATAATAATGCAAATCCCAATAACCCTCAGAAAACTTTCTGGATGTCTACCAATTCAACTATACAAGTAACAGAATATTGGAAAGTAAAGTATAATGCAAGGTTTGATCTTATTAAACAAGATTTAGTCAGCCATACGTTTTCTATCTATCGGGATCTCCATTGCTGGGAGATGAGTGTCAATTGGACGCCGAATGGATATGCTTCCGGACTTTATTTAAAACTGAATGTAAAATCACCGAATCTTCAAGACTTGAAGCTTGAGCAAAGAGGCGGGTCTTTCAGTAGACCATCTTTATTTGACCGATAATATTTTATTAATAAACTTTACATAATAAATAGGGGAGGTACTGCTTGTTTTGTCCAGAATGTAAAAGTGAATATGTTGAAAACATAAATATCTGCCAGGATTGTGGTGTTTCCTTGGTTGACCTTAACCCGGAATCAGGTCCTTTAGATAACATGACCTGGGTTTCCATTGCAGATTTTGAGGGAACCATTATGGCTGATATGGCAGTGGAAATCTTAAAAGATCATGATGTGCCCTGCTATACCAAAGGTGATTTTATCAGTTCCGCTTTCGGAATTAAAGCTTTGAGCCTGCCCGGTGGCTCTGTAAAATTGTATATTCCTGACTCATTAAAGGCACAAGCAGAAGACTTACTGAAAGATATTATATAATAAAATGACTAAAGAATTTATCCAATCAATTAAAGGTACTCAGGATATTCTTCCGGATCAAAGCCAACGCTGGCAAGCACTGGAAACCACCATCCGCAACACAATGGACACTTATGGGTATCGTGAAATTCGCACCCCTACCTTCGAGAGAACAGAACTTTTCGCACGTGGTGTGGGGCAAGAAACGGATATTGTTTCGAAAGAAATGTATAGCTGGACGGATCAGAGTGGCGAGAATCTCACCCTGAAACCGGAATTGACGGCGCCTGTAGTACGGTCATTCATACAGAATAATCTGGGGGGCCAAAGCACCATCAATAAACTTTATTATATAGATGCGCTATTTCGGAGAGAACGTCCCCAGAAAGGACGGTACCGCCAATTTCACCAATTCGGAATTGAATCCTTTGGGTCCGAATTCCCGGAAATGGATGCAGAAGTCATTGCCTTGGCCATGTCTGTTTTTAATGATATTGGGTTAACAAACCTAACCTTGAAGTTGAATTCAATTGGCTCACCTGAATGCAGAAGTGATTTTCGCAATGCACTCCGTGATTTTTTAAAACCACACTTTAATGATTTAAGTGAAACCAGCCAGAAAAGATTTGAAAATAATCCTCTTCGTGTTTTGGATACAAAAGCGCCCTACGAAATTGAAATTTTGAAAGATGCTCCCAATATTTCTGATTCATGGACGGGTGAAGACAAAGCCCATTTTGAAGAAGTATGTTCACTGCTTGATGCTATGAGGATTCAATATACCATCGAGTCGAATCTTGTGCGTGGGTTGGATTATTATACCCGAACCACATTTGAAATTACGTCTACTGCCCTGGGCGCCCAGAATGCCATCTGCGGTGGCGGTCGTTATGATGGGCTCGTAGAAACATTGGGCGGTAAGCCTACGCCGGGCATCGGTTTCGCCGCCGGGATGGAACGAATCCTTTTAGCCCTAGGTGATGACGATTCAAGCGGCAATTCTACACAAGTATATATTATAGGACTTGGGGATGAAGCCCGACCGTCGGTGGCAAAATTAGCGGAAGATTTGAGACAGAATAATATTCGCACAAATTTTGATCCATTGCGTCGATCTATAAAAGCCCAAATGCGAGAGGCTAATAAATCCGGAGCAACCATTGCTGTCATTATTGGAGATAAAGAATTAGCGTCGGGACAGGCCGAAATTAAGGATTTGAAAACGGGAGATCAGGAACCGGTAAAAATAAAAGCGTTGGTAGATCATATCAATTCTTTGACATTATAAAATTTTCTTTTACATTAATATACGCGCGCGAATCTGCGGCATTGCTACTGATTACAGAAAAAAAGAGATACAATGAGTTCAAAACCAATATTAATTGTTGAATCGCCTTCGAAGGCAAAAACCATTTCGAAATACCTTGGTGGTGAATATGAAGTCATGGCCAGCGTTGGCCACATCAAGGATTTACCCAAAAAAGAATTGGGCGTGGATGTGGATAACGACTTTACAACGGTAGAAGATGTGCTTCCTGATAAGAAATCCTTCATCAAAGATTTTAAATCTTTGGCGAAGAAGGCCGACCGAATCGTTATCGCCACTGACCCAGATCGTGAAGGAGAAGCCATTGCAGCACATATTGCTACGGAAGTCGATCCATCTAAACTTTCTCGTGTTCAGTTTACAGAAATCACAAAAGAAGGTGTTGAAGAGGGTATGAATAACCCTCGGGGAATCGATAGCGATTTAGTGGCCGCTCGCCAAACCCGGCGTATCATTGACCGACTTGTGGGATATAAAGTTTCTCGCGTCCTCTGGAGTACGTTAAAAAAGAATATGAAATTTGTAACCGTTAGCCTTTCGGCTGGCCGTGTACAATCGTCTGCACTTCGGATGATTGTGGAAAGAGAACGACTTCGCCAGGCATTCCATTCTGCATTATATTATGATTTAAAGGCAAACTTACAATCAAAAGACAATCCATTTCCCGCTACACTCATTCGTGTGGACGGTAAGCGTCTCGCAACCGGAAAAGATTTTGACCCGAATACAGGTCAATTAAAAAAACAAGATGTCCTATTATTATCCAAAGCCCAGGCAGATGAATTGGTAAAAGAATTGAAAGGTGGCCCCTGGACAGTTAAGGATGTGGAAGAAAAGATAAAAAATTCTCATCCCAAACCACCCTTTACCACTTCCACGCTTCAACAGGAAGCAGCACGGAAACTGCGATCCTCAGCACGGAAAACCATGCGTACGGCCCAGCGACTATATGAACAAGGGTTTATTACCTATATGCGGACCGATTCCACCACCCTTTCGGCAGAGGGCATCAATGGTGCGCGAAATGAAATTGTATCTCGTTTTGGTCAAGAATATTTACCGGAACAAGCACGGACTTACGCTACAAAAGTGAAAAATGCCCAGGAAGCCCACGAAGCCATCCGCCCTGCTGGTGTTACTTTTTCATCGGTGGATCAAGTTCGCGGTGCCATCGATGAAGATGCAGCAAAATTATATGACCTTGTTCGAAAACGAACATTGGCATCCCAAATGAAATCGGCCAAAGTGAAACAAATTGCCGTAACAGTTGAAAATCAAAAAACGGAATTCCGTGCCAATGGAAAAGTGATTCTATTCCCGGGCTATATGGCTGCTTACGTAGAAAGTACAGATCGCAGAAGCGGCGTCACGGAAGATCAGGAATCAATTTTACCTGATATGCCCAAAGGACAAACCCTCACCTGCAATGAATTAACAGCCGATGAACATGCGACCAAACCACCGGCGAGGTTTACAGAAGCCTCTCTGGTGAAAGAATTGGAAGCACAGGGTATTGGACGCCCATCCACCTTTGCCAATATTATTGATACCATTGTTTATCGTACTTACGTAGCACGAGACAAGGGAAAACTGACGCCTACATTTTTGGGAATTGCAGTTACCCAACTTCTCGAAAACCATTTTACTTCTCTGGTGGATAGTCAGTTCACTGCCAAGATGGAAGATGGTCTTGACGCCATATCCCGCGGTGAATTGGATGCTGTTCCTTTCATGAAAGAATTCTATTTTGGTTCTGATGACCAAATTGGATTGGTGGGGATGCTGGATGATAAAATAGATATTGGAAAAGCCTGTTCTCTCCAATTGGATTATGATGGAGATCCTATCGAGATACGTGTGGGGCAATATGGTCCATTCATTCAACAGGGTGAAACGCGAAAATCGGTCCCTGCTAATGTATATCTCGGTGATTTAAATGTGGATAAAGCATTGGAAATCTTGAATCAGGAAATCAATGAAGATCGGGAATTGGGTAAAGATTCAGATTCCGGCGAAATGGTTTTAGTTAAAAACGGACCTTACGGACCCTATGTTCAATTGGGAGAAACCAGTAAACGAAAAGGGATTCCAAAAGGAACGCCAGCCGATGATATTGATCTTGAAATGGCGCTTAAACTATTATCACTCCCCAGAATATTAGGAAAATTTCCTGATTCTGACGAAGATGTGAAAGCGGACTATGGCCGATTCGGACCCTACGTGACTGCAGGGAAAGGAAAAAACGGCACCATCCCTCCTACCATGTCGCCTTTAACCATAGAACTGGCTGAAGCATTGGAATTGATTAAGAATCGAAACAGCGGCCCTCAGGAATTGCGCACTTTGGGCGACCACCCAGAAACGGGAGAATCTTTGGTCTTGAAATCCGGACGATATGGCCCCTACCTCACGGATGGCAAAGTAAACGCATCGCTCCCGCGAGATACAGATCCGGAAAAAATAACATTAGAAGAAGGGGTGGAACTCATCAACAAAAAGCGGGCTGCGCCACCAAGAAAAAAACGCCGTAAAGCCAAAAAGAAGGCTAAAAAGAAATGAAAAAATTACTACCTATTATATTCTTCCTGAGTTTGATCTGGGCCGACGAAAAAAGTGATCTTATCATAGATCTGGAACAAAGTCTTATGGCCACCTGCTGTTGGAGTGGCACCGTATATGACCATGGAAATAAAGAGATGGAAATAGAAATTGCGGGCATGGTGAATACAGGGAAAACGAAAACCGAAATTCTTGATTATTATAAAGGAAAATATGGAGAACGTGTTTTGGCCGTTCCTGTGGCAGAAGGTTTTAATTATTTTGCCTGGATTGCCCCTATTTTTATTGGCCTATTAGGGCTTACCATTATTTTGATTTATATCAAAATAACGAAAGAAACACCTCTAGTCGTTGAATCTACCGATGATTCTATTGCCTATAGCGATCAAATTGAGCGTGAACTGAAAGAAATGGATTAACCCTTACTTTCATTGCGATTGGTCAACCGAAGGAGAAGCAATCTCATTATTATATAATATTAGAAATAATTTAATTCTTTCATCATTTCAGACCATTTATTTATCTAAATAATTTCCTAATTTCCCGTCTTAATAATTAACGGAGATTTAACTCAACCTAATGAGTATGGAAAAAATTGTTTCCCTTTGCAAACGCAGAGGGTTTGTATTTCAAAGTTCTGAAATTTATGGTGGCTTCGGAGCCGTTTATGATTATGGCCCATTGGGTATTGCCCTAAAAAATAATATTTCCCAACTCTGGTGGCGGGCCATGACCCAACTTCATGAAAATATTGTTGGGTTAGATAGCGGTATCTTAATGCATCCCAAAATATGGGAAGCCTCAGGGCATGTGGGTGCATTTAATGATCCATTGGTGGATTGTAAACAATGTAAAGCGCGATACCGCGCCGATGAATTATTTGATGGAAATCCGGAAGATGGCAAATGGGATGAAATCCAATGCCCTAAATGCGGGACTACAGGTAATCTTACGGAACCGCGCCAGTTCAACCTCATGTTTAAAACCCATATCGGCCCGGTAGAAGAAGAAGCCAATACTGCATATTTAAGACCGGAAACTGCCCAGGGTATTTATGTGAATTATCTTCTTACTCAAAATGCCATGCGGTTAAAAGTGCCCTTCGGCATCGCACAGATCGGGAAAGCATTTCGAAATGAAATTGTGGCCAGAAACTTTATCTTTCGTACCCGTGAATTTGAACAAATGGAAATGCAGTATTTTGTAAAGCCAGGGTCTGATGATCAATCCATGTTGGACTGGAAAGATGAACGGATGGCCTTTTATAACCAACTGGGAATTGATGCAAAAAAACTCCGTTTTCATGAACATGCTGAAGGTGAACTGGCCCACTACGCCAAAGAAGCCTGGGATATTGAATTTGAATTCCCATTTGGCTGGTCAGAGATTGAAGGAATTCACAACCGAACGGACTTTGATCTCCGCCGCCATCAAGAATTCTCTGGAAAGAAAATGGAAATTTTTGACCAACCGAACAATGAACGGTTCCTACCTTATATTATTGAAACATCAGCGGGATTAAATCGCATGATGCTTGCGGTTCTTTCGGATGCCTATTGGGAAGATGATGAAAACAATCGCGTGGTGATGAAACTCCATCCTCGAATTGCACCGATAACTGCTGTAGTTTGTCCATTAGTGAAAAAGGATGGATTACCGGAAATTGGTCGGAATGTAATGGATATTTTAAAACCTCATTTCAAAGTGATTTACGATCAACAAGGATCTATCGGTAAACGATACTACCGCCAAGATGAAGCGGGGACCCCTTATGGTATTACGATTGACCATCAATCCGTAGAAGATCAAACGGTAACGCTCCGCCATCGGGATTCACAGCAGCAAGACCGCATCGCCATAGATCAATTGGTGAATGCCATTAACGATAGTATGGAGAATTATTTATGAATCGCCATTTAACCCTTCGCTCCGGGAATCCCACGCTGAATGCGAAAACATTTTCCGGATTCGACGTAACCGCTGGTGCCACCATGACCATCATGGGTACGGTGCATAAAACAGCACTGGGGTTGCTTCTACTCATGACCTCAGCCCTTTATACCTGGAATCTGCCCTTAGGAGACCCCAGAACAAATATGTTCATGATGATCGGCATTTTTGGCGGATTTGGTGTGGCAATTTTGACCGCTTTTAAGCACCATCTCGCAAAGTTCACGGTACCTGCATACGCCCTATTGCAGGGATTGGCGTTGGGTGGTATTTCCAAATATTTCGAAATGCGTTATCCAGGAATTGTGAACCAGGCGGTTATGCTGACTTTTGGGACACTTGGTTCTTTACTTTTGGCCTATCGTTCCGGACTAATTAAGGCAACAGAAAACTTCAAACTGGGTGTGGTAGCGGCTACCGGTGGCATTGCTTTTGTTTATCTCATCAGTTGGATATTGGGTATGTTTGGCGTTGGTGTTCCC
>Ga0209151_1002335_pt1 | contig 10456 bp, 10 predicted proteins | sample SaaInlV_DNA_165m_FD_184688 | JGI IMG/M metagenome (GOLD analysis project Ga0209151, IMG submission 184688) | Marine microbial communities from expanding oxygen minimum zones in the Saanich Inlet - SI075_LV_DNA_165m (SPAdes) (version 2) | ecosystem: Environmental > Aquatic > Marine > Unclassified...
AGACCGTTCGGAGCCATTGGTCTGGCATTATTCATTTCGTTGAAACGAAGATTACAAATGGAATTCTTGAGGGAATTAATAGCAAGGTCCAACTGGCCAAACGACGAGCAAGAGGCTATCGTAATATTAATAATTTTATCAATATGATTTACTTTCTTTGTGGTAAGTTAAAATTCGACTACCCACTACTAATCACATAGAGCCAAATTTATTAACTAACATTCGGTTGATGTATTAAAAAATATCAGCTAGAGGCTTCTTTGCATAATGCTAACGAAAGTGCCTATCAGTTAGTGAAATAATGCTATCTTTGTCAAGATAGCGTGGGTTCGATTCCAAGAAAAATAGTTTTTTAACAGAATTGTCACATAGCGTGATTATTGGCACAAGAAAAAAGTCTAGTCGCCTCGTTAATTCGCTAAATGCCGATAAAGGGTATATGAATAGTTACTATCCTAGTTATAAAGGTTAATTTTTACGGCATTAATCCGAATCTCAGTCATAACCAAAACAACTTTTTTTGAATACTAAGCACTGGAGGTGCGTTATGAATGCCACTAAAAAAATGATCATATGGGTAGGGGGGCTGATTGTTATTATTGGGGCGATTGTTGTTGTTTTTCCATCATTGAACTCGTTAGTTGAAAAAGAGATTGAAAAATATGGCTCAGAAGTAACACAAACCCCCATCCGGGTGAACGGTGTCGATATTGTAATAACATCTGGTGAAGGAAGCATTGGCGCCCTTAGTGTCGGCAACCCTAAAGGATTCGAAGCACCTAATATTTTCATATTAGGGAACATTAAAACTAGTATTGATACATCAACAGTAACCGAGTCCACGATTGTTATAAAAGAAATCAGTATTAATGCACCCAAAGTATTTTATGAAATTAATGCGTTGGGCCGCTCTAACCTCGACGCACTAAAGAAAAACATTGCGAGTGCTACATCGGTTAACAGTGACGGTTCAGAAGGTTCTGGCAAGGCAATAAAATTAATTATTAAGCGTTTAACCATCGTAAATGGCGAAGTTGATGTGCGTATTACGGTGCTAGGCAATAAACAGCTAAAAGTTGCTCTTCCTAAAATTGTTTTGAAAGATATTGGCCAGAATAGTGGTGGTGCGGGTCCTGTCGAAGTGGCAGAATTGGTATTGGGTGCGATTTTGAAAAGCACAAAAGGGGCAGTGACTGGAATTGGACTAGATAAATACTTAGGAAAAAACCTCAACGAGGTTAAAAACTTAGGGTTAAACCTTGGTGAAACGTTAGCAGAAGGAGCAGGTGAGGCTGTCAAAGGTGGTGCTGCTGTTATAAAAGGGCTTTTCTGAAGTTATGATTGCATTTGAAGATAGATTAAAAGACTATATTTAAAAAGATATTTACACAGAATTTTTTACAGTCTCTGGTGGTCAAGTGGAGGGTAGGTGATGTCTTAAAATCCACCTAAAGTATCGTTAATGTCTACTTTATTCGTCGCTTAATATCTATGGGTAATAAGTAACAACAAATTCTTTCACTGATTCAAAAAATCATAGGACAATATTAATTGCTTTCTCGTCACTACAACAAGTGCTACTTTTTTGGTTTTCCATTGCTCATAAGCAGCCATAAGTATCGGGCTATCTGTTATTGCTAAGAGTGCGAACATATACAGCAGTTTACGTAATCGTTTATGCCCAAGTTTAGACAGTAATAATTTAATGATACGCGTGATTAATTGGATAATTTTAGGTGCTAAGCCAGCTGAACTAGCTATTTTTTTGAATTTTAGTGGAGTCTATATGGTGATTTTGAAATGCATTTTTTTGTGGGATAGGTGGTTGACTCATAAAGACCTACTTTAAATGTTATTCATTCTTGCTATAGGGTTGCTGTAAAGATTGTAAATCTTGCAATAACTCCTGACTATGTAAACTGGGTGAAACTGAGCGGTAAATTTTTGCAATTTTCCCTGCGGGATCAATAATAAAACTATGTCGCTTGCAGAACTTTATGGGCCCTAATTTAAATAATGAGCCATAAGCTGCACTAACCGTACCTTCAGGATCAGCGAGCAGGGTGAAAGGTAAAGATTGTTGCTCACTGAAACTAAGATGACTTTCACTATTATTGGTACTTATACCAATAACTTTAGTATTCAGCTTAGAAAATTCCTCATTATCATCGCGCAATGCACAGGCTTCTTTAGTGCAGCCTGGAGTATTATCTTTCGGGTAAAAATAAATAACCAGCCAGTAGTTTTGAAAGTCAGTTAATTGCTGCAAATTTTCATGTGCATCATAAAGTGCAAAGTTAGGTGCGGTTTGATTGATCTCTAGCATGATTACATGTCCTCGCTTATAGGAATAAATTAAAAGGCTCGACCAGAACCTGCTCGCCAGCAGCTACATTCCCCTCTTCACGTCCCAGAAGAATATAACAATTTGCGCGGCTTCCGGCACTTAATATATTGGATCCCTGTTTACCGGCAGAACATACAGTGAATTCACCTGGGACTACTTGGCTTAATATTCCACGTTGAAACTCCATTCTACCAGGGCTTTTGTATAAGGGGCTAGTGCAGATGGCTTTAAATCGAATAGGTGTAGTGCTGCTTAAACCGCTTAATTGACGTAATGCTGGAGTAACAATTTGCTGATAAGTGGCAATTACCGAAATAGGATTACCAGGCAGGCCAAAGAAATAACAACCCTGAATATGCCCAAATGCGAGTGGCTTTCCGGGTTTAATGGCGATCTTCCAGAAATCTACTTGTCCAATTTCGTCTAAAATTCCCTTAATATAATCAGCATCCCCAACTGAAGCACCACCACTAGTAATGATCACATCATTACTCTGTGCTGCCAGTAATAAGCTTTGCCGAATCTGTGCTTTGTCATCTGTAATAACGCCTAGATCATTGACTTCATGACATGGATTATCGAGTAAGGCTGCTAATGTATAACGGTTACTATCGTAGATCTGACCCTCTGTTAATACACTTCCGACCGGGCGTAATTCATCACCGGTCGAAAAGAAAGCAATGCGAATTTTACGTTTAACCCGCACCTCATAAATGCCAGCAGAAGCAAGTAAACCTAAATCAACCGCAGTGAGTTGTTTGGCAGCGGGTAATAAGCAATCATGTTGCTTTACATCCTCACCTTTCACGCGAATATTTTTCTGTGCCTGGGTGTTTGCAGGAAAATGAATACGGATCTCATTGACCTCGACTAATTCTTGCATAATCACGCTATCTGCACCGAGAGGCAATACAGCCCCGGTAAAAATTCGCACACACTGACCACGCTCAAGTTTACTGAAAAATGGACGGCCCGCCCATGAAATACCGGTCTGGATTAATTCAAAATCAGTTGTCTGAATGTCAGCACTATTAAACGCATAGCCATCCATAGATGAATTTGCAAAGGCAGGTAGGTCGGAGGGCGCTACACATTGCTCACTTAAGACTCGCGCCTGAGCAATATGTAGACTGACTATCTCATCTCCATGAAGGACGGCAAGTGCAGTAGAAATATTTTCTAAAGCCTGGTGAATACTTATTAGGAAATTTGAATGACAGAGGTCAGTCATGATTGTTGTAAAAAAGTGTGCACAATAAAATCAGCAATTTGAGGGATGTTATTTAAGTCAATACTAACAATTTTCCTTTTTAATTGCATCGCCTGGTCAGAGGCTATGGCAATAATACAGTTATCTTCGGGATACAAACAAGCTTCACCTAGGCTAGGGCGATGTAATTCAATTTTAGGGAAATGCTCACGTTTAAACCCTTCAACCAGAATTAAATCCAGGTTGGACTGATCAAAATAGTGTAGTTGTTCATCCAGGCTAGGCGCTTGCGGAGTATCAAACTCGGTAATCATTGCACGTCTATGGCTGGAAACTAGCATAACGGGGGTCGCACCGGCTTCGCGCAGGCGAAAGCTGTCTTTACCAGGTTTATCAATCTGAAAATTATGATGGCTATGTTTGATCAAACCTACTCGTATCTTATGGGCTTTGAGTTGGGGGATAAGTTGAGTCAATAAAGTTGTTTTTCCCGTACCACTGGGCGCTGCAAAGCCTAAGATCGGGATAAGTGCATTTTTCATGATAACAAAATTTATAAAGATTTAACCTTATTATACTTCGTGCTAAGCTAAGCGCACGATTAATAACGTATTGTACTATTTTCAAGAGATTTTAAGATATGCTAATAGATTCACATTGCCATCTGGATAAACTAGATTTAACACCTTACCAGAATGATTTTTCCAACTTTATGCAGGAAGCAGATAAAAATCAGATTGAACATATGCTATGTATCAGCATAGACCTGGAAGCCTATCCAGCGATGTGTGAGCTGGTCGCGCCCTACCCACAAATTTCACTATCTGTTGGCGTGCATCCTAATGTAGATGTAGGTCAGGACCCCAGCACCGCTGAATTAATTGCTCTGGCAGACAATGAAAAGGTCGTTGCTATCGGTGAGACAGGGCTGGATTACTTTCGTAGTGAGGGCGATTTATCCTGGCAGCATAAGCGACTTGAAAATCATATAGCAGCATCAAAAGAAACCAAAAAACCGCTTATTATCCATACCCGCGAAGCAGCGGCAGATACCTTACGCATCTTGAAAGAGCAGGGTGCGGATGAAGTGGGTGGTGTAATACATTGCTTTACCGAAGACTGGGACTTTGCTCAGCAAGCGATGGATTTGAATTTTTATATTTCCTTTTCCGGAATTGTCACTTTTAAAAATGCCAAAGAAATTCAAGAAGTAGCAAAAAAAGTACCCACCGATCGATACTTGATCGAAACCGACTCGCCTTATCTTGCACCTGTTCCATTTCGGGGGAAATCAAACTATCCTATCTATGTACAACATGTGGCTCAATATATTGCAGATTTGCGTGAGACAGATTATGCAACGATAGTTCAACAGTCTAATGATAATTTTAGGCGATTGTTTAGTGTTTAGGGATATTTTCTGGTTCCCAAGTTAGAGTTTTGAACTTGGAAATAACTTAGTTATCCTTTAAAAGATACTTGTCCACAGTTATGATAGCCATAACAGATAACGAAATAAAACTGCAAGGAATTGAAATCTTAATTTCTTCTTTAGGCGAAGTTCAGGCCGAACGTTTTATTAGCTTAATTCTTAGATAAGCTTTTGATTATACAGAATGGCAAAAAAAGTTATGGCCTATAAAACCATTGAGGAAATTAGTCGTATGGCAATGCAAAAATATAGTGGTTAAACATGCGGATGTTTTACCTGTCTGTTAAATCAAATCTGCTCCATAATGTGCAATCATGTCAAGTCCTCTCTTTTATTTTCAGTACCAATATTTCCGGAATTTCGTAAGACAATGAAGTTTTTTGTATGCTTGCGTATGGTGGAAAGTTCAGTGCTATTTTACCCTGCTATATCAAGTTTGGTTAAGAAAATATTTATTACAAACCAAATTCGAATACCAGCTTAATCGATAGGTATAACACCAGAATAATTGCAGCAATAAAGAGAATTGTTTGCGCAGGGTAATGCCATATATTTTTTAAGAAGGTAGGGGCTTCCCCCGACTCTTGCATGCGCGCATATTCTTCCCGAATAACAATCTGCCGTTCTTTTTGGTATTCATCAATCAAATGACGGGCCTCGTCATGTTGCTGTTCATTACGCAACCAGATAGCAGGCATGGAAATGCCCCAGTTGCCGGCATTAGTTTCATAGAAATCGATATAATTTTCTTCTAATAATTCACGAATATCGGCGGCTTCATCATCAGGTACTTGGCGTAAAGAAAAAAGTAGTAGTGCCATCGTTGTATTTAATCAGTTTGGTTAATAATATTTTCCAGGATCGACCAGCGAGGCTCTTTGCTTTTTGCTCCACCGCCCTGAATCCAGTAATCATAGAGCTTGGTAATTTGATCTGTTGATTTGAGTATGTCTATCCAGCTATTCAGCATAGCTTGTAATTCCAGATTGCCATTATGTACTGCATAGCCAATAGGAAAACGGTGTAATTTTGTCGGGTCATAGGTGACGGCATAATCGGGGTGTAACATTACTAGAGTCATGCCTTCTTCTATGCTGGAGATAAAACCGTCAAATTGCTGATTCTGGCCTGCATTAAAGAATATATCGGGATTACTGACTTTGATAATTTCTATATTGGGAAAGTTATGTTGTATATGTCCTAAGCGCGGATAAAGATCCATTGTGGCTAATTTGAAGTGGGTTGTAACGTTGAATTTTGAATAATCAGAAAATTCTTTTTTACGATAATTTTTGACGATAAGCGCTGTGGTCAAGTCCATTATTGGCTGTGTATAGAGTACTTCACTCAGATATTCATTGCTGATTTGCACGCCTGAAATAACAATATCAATCTGATAGTATCTCAGCGCCTGATAGAGGTTATTATTCTTGGAAAAAGGAATAAACTCGAGGGTCACGCCTAAAGATGATGATAAGTGATTCATCATTTCTACATCAAAGCCGACTAATTCATGCTCATAATTATGATAGGAGAAAGGCACTCGTGACGGGTGATATCCAACGCGTAAAATACCACGCTTTACAATGGCTGCAGGCGTTGAGATATTTTTGTCTGTATGGTCTGTATTCTGTAAGGCATAGGAAATATTTTGTGGTATCTCCCAGTCAACTTGCATCTGCTGTAATTTTTTACTCAGGTCCTTGTTTTGCTCAAGTACGACATTAAAAAACGTCTGGATACCCGTTATTGCAATGGCAATAATCAATATACTACTGGCAATAAAAATCAGTATTTTTTTCAGGTTTAACTGTATTATGCCAACTAGATAGGCTGTTGTAGCAAGTGTAAACGAAATAAGAAAAATGGCGGCTGTCAGGGATGAAAATCGCTTGGTGAGGACATCGCCGGAAAGATACAGTTGATAGAGGTCACTCGGTAAGTGTAAATAATTGAGTAGAAATGGAATGCTGATATGCACATTGGCAAATAAGCTAAATATGCCATTTAAAGCAAGTAATAGCTGTTGCACTATAGTCAGTTCAGTATTGGTAAACCAGGCAGCAAATAATAGAAATATGAAAGACAGTAGTTTGCCCATCGCTGGAAAGTTATAGGCAATGGGAATAATGATTTCATTGTATCTATCACTATCCTCGGTATGCAGGTTATGTTTGGCAAATACGTCATTGCAGGCTTCTGTCATGATAGGGAGGAGAATAAATATATTTCCCGACGCAAAAGCAGTGATCAATATATTACGACATCCTTGTACGATATCGGCATATTTAAAGGGGGTAATGGTACTGATAAAAAAAGGAATAACCCAGAATGATAAAATTAATGCGGTCGTAATATAAACGACAAAGTAAACTTCTAATTTCTCAAAGTCTTCTGGTTGCAAGGTACCTGCGGATGCTGCTGCGATGGCAAAAATACCGATCGGTAAATAGGTGACTATGCTTTTGGTGATTTTATTGAGTGCTTCTAGCAATATGATTGCTGGAGAAATAAATTGCTCTTTGCCTTTAATATTGACTAAGGAACCTCCTAAAAATAAGCTAAACAGGACGATAGCAGGCACCGTATTATCAGCGAGTGACTTGAACGGGTTAGAAGGGATATACAAATCGTAGTAATTGATACTTGGTACAACTAGGATTTGGTTGGTGCTAAAAAAATCCTTACTCTCCCATAATGGAAAAGCCTGTGCCATAACAAAAATAGTGATTAACCCTATAGCCCAGAGAGTAAGCAACATAATGGCGAATTTTTTGGCTATTTCCCTGGATTGTTCATAGCTGAGTGAGCCTAAGCCAGTAACGAGAGATAATACGATATAAGGAATAATGGCGACTTGAATTAATTTAATAAAAACCATTCCGACCATATTAAGCCAGGCTACTTTTTCGCCAAAGAATAGTCCGATAAAAATACCTGCACAAAGTGCAACAAAAACCTGCGTTGAAAAAGAAAGATTGAGAATTCTATGCATTTTTTATTGGCTGTTTTGGATAGTAAATAATCTGGGTGAATCGGGTTTTTCATGCATACTGCGTATTATACTAACCGCAAAATGTGAACTATCTAGCCGTTGATACCAGTGGATAATCGCCTGTAATTCAGCTTGTCCTCCGCAATGCCCCGGATAAGCAATGATGCTCAGAATACCTTTTGCACTGAGTAGTTTAAGCGCATCATCAAGTGCTGTTAGGGTGGTTTTTTCCTGAGTAATAATGCTCGTATCTGCATGGGGAAGATAGCCTAGATTGAACAGGATGGCATCTGCTTTTTCTTCAGAGTTTATATGCTGAGACATAGTTTCATGACCGGTAAGAAGCAAGCTAACATTAGCACTGCAGCTATTTTTTTTCAGACGTGTGCGCGTTGCATTGATCGCATTTTCCTGTATATCGAAAGCATACACTTTAAGGCTGCGCCTAGCCAGGAACAAAGTATCGTGACCATTACCCATCGTCGCATCAATACTGATGCTTTGTTCAGACAGGTAGGGTTGTATGCTTTTATGAGCCTCAGTGACTAAAGAATGTTGTGTAAATCGAGTGCTGAGCATTATCTAGATATTATAGGATGCGTTTCGTACCTCAACATCCGTTTGTTAATCTTGTGGTGGGATGAGTATGGTATTTTCTGCATGATGAGTTTTATCTAGGTCTGGATAGTCCTGAGTGTAATGTAATCCTCGGCTTTCTTTTCTTGCCAAGGCGCTACGAATAATCAAGTCAGCAACAATTACCAGGTTACGTAATTCTAATAAATCACTACTAATTCGGTAATGATGATAGTAATCTGCTATTTCTTTTTTCAATAGTTCCAGGCGATGTTCTGCTCTTTTTAGACGTTTGGTACTACGCACTATGCCCACATAATCCCACATAAAACGGCGCAGTTCATCCCAGTTATGTGCAATCATGACTGCTTCTTCTGAATCTACCACTTGAGACTCATCCCAGCCTGTTATGTTTGGGAGCGGATGATTTAGATTCTGACGCAGAATATCTTCACTGGCTCGTTGGGCAAATACGAGACATTCTAATAGTGAATTACTGGCCATGCGATTGGCACCATGTAAGCCTGTATGTGCTACTTCGCCTAAGGCATACAAGCCTGGAATATCAGTACGCGCATATTCGTCAGTCATCACACCGCCGCAAGTATAATGAGCGGCAGGAACGACAGGAATAGGCGATGTAGTGATGTCGATATTCAGATCAAGGCATTGTTGGTAGATCGAAGGAAAGTGGCTTTTGATAAAATCAGCGGGTTTGTGGCTAATATCCAGATACACGCAATCAATACCATGTTTCTTGATTTGATGGTCGATGGCTCGAGCAACAATATCGCGAGGTGCCAGTTCGGCTCTGGCATCATAGTGATGCATAAATGCTGAACCATCCGGTAATATCAGCTTACCGCCTTCACCGCGTACTGCTTCACTAATTAAAAATGAATTGTTATCAGGGTGATAGAGGCAGGTAGGATGAAATTGCATAAATTCCATATTAGCTATACGGCAGCCAGCTCGCCAGGCTAAAGCAATGCCGTCCCCGCTAGATATATGAGGGTTTGTCGTATACAGGTAAACTTTATTAGCACCACCCGTTGCAAGAGCAACGATGTTTGCAGTAATGGTTTTGACCTGCTTGCTATACGTGTCTAAAACATAGGCACCCAGCACTCGTTGTTGTTTAAGTCCAAGTTTGCCAGCAGTAATTAAATCAACCGCATTATGGTGCTCTAATAGAGTTATATTGGGGTGTTGCTTAGCTTTATCAATTAAAGACAGTGACAACGTTTTTCCAGTGGCATCTGCATGGTGCACAATACGCCGCTCAGAATGTCCGCCTTCTTGATTAAGATGTAATTCAGATTCGCCTTTTTTATTTTTCCGCTCTGAGAACTGCATCCCTTGTTGATGCAGGAAGTCGATACTTTGTTTGCCATATTCGACCGTGAGTCTGACTATATCAGGGTTACATAAGCCGGCTCCTGAATTAATAGTATCCTGGATATGCGATTCTATTGAGGTTTGCTGCGAGTCCAGCACTGCAGAGATACCACCCTGAGCATAGAATGTACTACCTTCTGTCAAGGCAAATTTTGACAATACTGCAACCTGATGCTGATCGGCCAGTTTAAGTGCCAGACTAAGGCCGGCACCGCCACTACCAATAATAAGCACATCGTAACTTTGTTGTTTAGACATGGATTAAAACTGGATGCTGAAAAAGAGTACGTATCTGGGCTATCATTAAGGTATATTAATCAATTACTGGAATATTATTATACTTCACGTGGCTAAACTTGCGTAGTGTCGTCAAGCTGAATATTATAGTGGACCCCGGTTTTAAGACAGTAGTTTAAGTTGTAAACTGAGTCAAAGGGGTTAAAAAATGAGTACAACAAAAAAGCGTAAGAATCACACAGCAGAATTTAAGGCCAGAGT
>Ga0209151_1002343_pt1 | contig 10428 bp, 10 predicted proteins | sample SaaInlV_DNA_165m_FD_184688 | JGI IMG/M metagenome (GOLD analysis project Ga0209151, IMG submission 184688) | Marine microbial communities from expanding oxygen minimum zones in the Saanich Inlet - SI075_LV_DNA_165m (SPAdes) (version 2) | ecosystem: Environmental > Aquatic > Marine > Unclassified...
CCATTATAGTAGGTACATTTGCCATAATCGGTCACTTCATCATCGATCCATTCACCTTGATATTTGTCCCCATTTGAACTAAGAAGTGTACCACTGCCATGTCGACGTCCATTTTTCCAATATCCGGTATACATGTCTCCATCCGCATATTTTACAGTGCCAATACCGTGATATTTGTTATTTTTCCAGAAACCACTATATGTGTCACCGTTAGCGTAGTCCATTCGCCCACGTCCGTGACGTTTGTCAATGTTCCATCGACCCTTATATTGGTTTCCGTTATTATAGACCATTTTTCCTGCACCGTGTTGATACCCATTGTCGGTAATTCCGGTATATGTTCCACGGTCAGTTGAGAATGTTTCGTGGGTAGTATGTGCGATATCGCGTATATGGTCGAGGCGTCTAATGATGGAAGGCATTATGAACGATCGTCGATAAGTAAAGTATGGATAATTAGACCAAGGTGCGACAATTCAATTTTACAGATCTAAAAATTGATTTAAAAACAGATGTACACTATATAGTAAACACCCAAAATGGTTAAATATAGTTGTCCTCGTTGCGGAAAGGATTTCGCCCAAAGATCTCATTACAGTAGCCATCAGAATCGAAAAAGGCAATGTGAAAATACAATGGAAAAAGTGAATGAAATAGTGGAAGAAAGAATTCAGGCACTTGTTCGTCCAGTAGAGACGAGTAATCTAGATACATCGCACAGTGACGTGCCCGTGTCAATCTTGGAAATTTTGAAAAACGCACTGAACGATCATTCTTATGGGGAGATTGCCGTTGCCTTAAATGTTGCGACGGGTACAGTTAAGAGATGGATAGAATTGGAGTCTGTTCCAACCGCATATCAATTTGATCTGATGAAGTTTAGTAAAATTCCGATTGATTATTCGAAGTTTTCGTATAAAGAGAAGGATCAGTTTTATACACCAATCGAGACGGCGCGCACATGTTTTGATCGTTTTAAGACAATATTAGAATCTAATGGCGAATCAGATGCGGAATATACATATATCGAGCCATCTGCTGGAGACGGTAGTTTCTTGAATGTGTTACCCAAGGATCGGACAATTGCATTCGATATTGATCCTAAAGCGGAAGGGATAGAAACCGTAGATTATTTGGAATGGAATCCACCAACCAAAGAGAAATACATTGTGTTTGGAAACCCTCCATTTGGATTGCGCGGACAATTGGCATTGAAGTTCATTAACCATTCGGCACCATTTGCTGATTATGTTTGTTTTATATTACCCCAATTGTTTGAAAGTGACGGAAAGGGCGTGCCTCGTAAACGCGTGACTGGTTATAATTTAATTCATTCTGAAAAGTTGGATACTGAATTTTATGAGCCATCCAAGAAGTCAGTAAAAGTGAATTGTATTTTCCAAGTTTGGTCGAAACATCATATATCCAAAGCATATGAGTTGAAGGCGCCAAACAGTAGCGTTTTAAAAATATATTCACTTTCTGATGGAGGAACTCCATCTACGACGCGTAATAAAAAAATGTTTTATGACTGTGATATGTATATTCCGTCGACATGTTTTGGTAAAAATTCGATGACACATTACAATACATTTGACGAGTTGCCTCGAAAAAAGGGGTACGGGATTGTATTTCATGAAAATAAAAGGGAAAATATACAAAAATTCAAGGACATTGATTGGTCCTCCGTCGCCTTTTTATCAACAAATTCGGCTTATAATATACGTTCTTCGCAAATAATCGAGAAATTTACATAATAATTCGTTGAATGAATTCACCTATCGATTCAAATGTGGTTTCTTCTGTTATTTTTATTGTATTACCTTGTAATATGCATTGTTCGTTTAATTTAGGGGTGGTATCTAGTTTGAATGCGCCCGATTTTTTCCTCCAACAGAATGATCGAGTCGGGAAATAGGGTTCACATTTAACACAGTTTTTATATTGTTCTTCTGTAAAATTAGGAAATATGGTTAAATAGACACATTGTGGGTCGATATCGATAAACGCCATATACTCGGCGTGCCATGGAAATTCACCGAGTTCATGTTGGTAACTTGCGTTGCCTCCACAGTGTGCGGTTTTTATTTCTACGGTTTTTCCCTTTATGATTCCGTCCCCCGCTCCTCCGCCGATTTTTTTTGTTTTTGTACCATCGATGTCAGATTCGACCTTTGCGTTTTTACAAATGTTTCCAAGGAACATTTCTCCGACATTACCAATATTGTTTGATTGTAGTCCGGGTAAATGTTTATAATGGCTATTTTTCCATATATCGGTCCGTTCTTCCTTAATTTTTTGTTCGTCGATAATACCAAGGAGTGATGCTACTGGTGTATCTGCATTAATGGGAATATTAACGATGGACGGATTTTCATTCGTATTAGCATTGTTTTCAGTAGGAGTATTTTCGGTGTCTTCCGTAAAGGACTCCATTGGGAATGCTATTTCGAGTTTAGAAATGGCCGTATGATAATCAAATTTATATTCGGTCCCTAGATATCGGATGATTCTATTCATGTGTATGATATTATACGAGTGATACATCGTGTACGCATTTCAATTTTATACTAAACATCACTTGTTTTTGTTTACTATTGATCGTTGATGTACTTGATACATAGCAGGGTCTCGGTGATGATGCGGATTATTATGAGGTCTCAAGTGTTCGGTATCTATTGAAATATCGAATATCGGTCGACCGGTTTTATAAAATATATTTAGTTGTCGTTGTCTCCATTTTTCCTGTTTTTGTGCGATTGATTCACGATGAAACTCGTGATTGAGTGTATAACTATTCATTATGATATATATTTTGAGAACATAATAATATTAGGTACATTGTTCTCGAAATATATTTACAGAAATGATATAGATGTATTGATACGAGAATAAGAAATAATGATATTAAATTTATTTGTATTACTAGCCTACGTGTGTAGTATTTCTGCGGAGTATGCCCCCGTTGCAACATTAGATCTTCCAACGTATATGGGTCGTTGGTATCAAGTATATAAGAATCGGTTTGATATGTCGTTTCAGGGTGATGGTACATGTTCGGTTGCGGACTATGGACTAACCTCTACAAATGTTACGGTTTTAAATAGCCAATGTGATTCCGATGGTAAATTGGATCAGATCGGTGGATACGCATTTTACCGACCAGGAGACACTGGCGGTAATCTGCAAGTGTCATTAGAAGGGGTACCTAGATCGGCACCATATTGGGTAATTGAACTAGGTGAAATTCGCAACGGTCAATATCAGTATTCGATTGTTTCGGACGACAAGCGCGTGTCGTTATTTGTTTTAGCGAGAAACGTAAGCAGTTATTTTACAAACTATGACACTGCCGTGAAAGAATCACTTGAAAATTATGGATTTACAAATTATTTCAATAAGCCGATTCCTATGATTCAAGAAGACTGTGATTATACGCGTTATACAAACTAAATTTACTATCTCGTCGTAATCCCTAATAAAATTGATTACAGTAATATTGTACTGTATTAGATAATAATATAACAACACCAATATGACATATTCCCATTGTTCTAATTCTGATATAAGATACGTCGAATTGGCCGCAACGGAGGCATATAAGTCAACGGTGAATTATCGACATGGATGCGTTGCGGTTTCGTCTGGTAAGGTTATTGCTAGAGGGCATAATCACGATCGAACTATTTCTAGGGATGGATTAATCAGTAACAATGTATGTTCGTGTCATGCGGAAATAGACGTACTCCGCAAGTGTTTACGAATGAATCGTACAAAAAAAATTTCATTATATATTGCGAGATTAGGAAATCAAAATAACATGCTATCTTCAGGACCGTGTATAGAATGTTATAAACAAATGAAAAAGTTTGATATAAAGACCTTGGTGTATAGTGAAAGTAATGGTAATATTACAAAAACAAGGATGAGAAACTTCATTTCGAATCATGTTAGTAGTGGTTCTAGAGCATTCAATTCAAACCGAGTAACACTTCTTCATTTGTGATATTTAGGTAAACCGATGATTCGCTGTTTATATATTACACATTCTGAATATAGGTCATATACAATATTACAGTATTCATAATTCGGATGATCTTTTTTGATTTGTTCGCAATATATTGTCTGTGTGGATAAAAATTTACAATAGTCATCTATTCTGTGTTCTTTCATAGCCTACTGTATAATAATATATAACATGTATTTTTATATTATTCGTTGTAATACGTAATTAAATGTGATTACTTATTATATAATTATGGATCATTTGAAAGTGGCTATAAACGATCACGCGCTTCCTGCCCCTATTTCAACCCAAATAGAAATAGTATTGTCAGAAGTTGTATTAAATTCTCACGCGAATATCACCGTACATCTATTAGATGCTAACGGTCATTTGTTAGAAAACAAATTTATAAAGGTGGAGGGAGACGAGTATGAAAATTGGTCTTCTGATGACAATTATATTGTAGAGTTGGTATTGACAAAACTAGGTTTAACAAAGTCCGCATAAACGGTATAAACACGAATTATGATATATAGTAATGGATCTAAATACGACCGTCAATGATTCGACTTTAGTGTCTAACCTGTCTGAAAAAAAAATTAATGATGATAATGATGCCCTGAATACTATGGTGTCTTTTTTGAGTGTCGCACAAAAACGTGGTGCGTTCAGCATAGATGAATCCGCCAAATTATGGGAATGTATTAAGCGTTTCGTTCAGCCATCCTCTAACTAATTTGCCCTTTAATATGATGTATTGTATACATATATCATATTACAGTAACCGATTTGCGTGTCTAGATAAATTCCTGACAATCGCGTATAAATTCTTGGTCTGATTTCTTAATAGGATCTTGAAATCGACCTTTTAGTAGAGTACTTATTATAAGATTGAGGTCATCTTGTGACGCATCAAGTCGTAATATTTCCCCTGTTTTAATGTTAAATATTTTGAATATTTTATCTTCAAATACTTCGGTGTAACTGTGTCGCATTCTCCACAACCATGCGTAAATAATAACCTGTACTAGGTGTTCGACAGTAATTTCAGACGTACATTTCAGTTCCCATGCGATTGTTTCACTAATCAAATCTACCCGCCCAGTGAATCGAAATTGTTGTGATGTATCAAATATAGTTTGAAGATATTCGTCTATTTTGATATGTTGTTCGTCTGCGGACTCGTGAATGATGGTGTCTTCTACTGATGGCATCTGATTTTCGCAATCCGGTCCAATAACGTCTCGTAATCTATTTTTACAAGCCAATATCATATCATCGGTTAACCAGTTATATTCATCAATATCAATTTGTTTCAGTTTGAAATAAAGAGTCTCTTGAACGGCAACGCTAACATTTGCAACATACAAATAATCATTGATGGTTTCTATTTTGGCAGGAAGGCTCTTTACAATATCTTTCAAAAATGTATGATCGTTTGTTCTCATTTTATCCATGCATTTGTCAATAACTTCAAATAATACATTTCCACGTTGAATATTATCAATTTCTTCCGAGGTTTCTGTAAAGATCTCTTTCAAATAATCATAATACATACATGGTATCGCAATGCCGTTTAAATCGCTAACTTCTTCGAAATAGCCCTTTCTAGTTTCAATAACACTAGGTATATCAAGTAAGATAGGTTGTTCGGTTTCTTTTATAAATATTCGGTCAATAATAGGCGATATGGTTTCAATGACGCTTTCTGAAATGAATTTCACCATGTCGGTTGGCGTTAGAATATGTTTTTTGACGCCCATATCATTTAAATCATTCGTCTCTTCGTCTTGAAAGATGGATTTATGATGTCCTCGAAATTGAATATAATCACATTTTTTCATTTCAATGTGGCTTTTTTTTAAGAATTCTAGTGGTCGATCATTGGAATAGTTATCGCTTTCTAGTAAATAGAGGCCATCGGTTGCGCGTGTTGCTGCTACATATAGTGTATTCGGACATGTATCTCTGGGTAACGTTCTGGCATTGAATCGAAAATACGCATTATCAAATCCAACCACAAAAACATATTTGCGCTGTCTTCCTTTAACGCTGTGAAATGTCGAAAATACAACTTTCCCGTCAATTACACGTTCATCTATTTTGTCGCCCTCCAACATAGGTACATGACAGGGTATATCTTTTTCCACCAATGTATTTTCCAATCGGCGTATATTGCTATTGGCACCTTTAACAGATCCCCCTAATACAAATATATCACTTGGTTTGACACCGGTTTCAAGTAGTTTTGTTATTTCGGCATATACTACTCGTGAAATATTACCACGAGAATTACGAATATATGTAACTACATTGCCGTCACGACATGCGTTCATTCGATCTTCCCCTAACATTACATCGTTTACAAAATGGCGTATTTGATTGGTAATACGAAATGACATTTTCATGGTTCGTTTTTGAAATCCAGCATTGGATAAATTATATAACCCATCCCATGTTTTATCTGCCATTGTTAAAAACCGTATATCAGCACCTTTGAAATCATACAATCCCTGCATATAGTCACCTAAAATCAATAATTGTATATTCGTACCCATATCTTTGATAAATTTCACCATTAATTGAAAGTATAACAACGTCATATCTTGACATTCATCCAATACGATCATATCATATTGTGGTATGGGAGTTTTTGGTTCTATCTCTTTCAACAATAGTCTACGTATTTCAGTGTCAGTATAACCAGTAGATAAATAATGTCGCTTTGCAAGACTATGATAGGTATGGACTGTTAAATTATGAATTTCATTTTGTTCAACCGTCTCCTTAACATCTTTCCGTAAAGACGCATTATACGTGAGTTGTAATATATTTTTGTCGGACATTTCTCTAGCAATTGATAGAATAAGAGTGGTTTTTCCAGTCCCCGCAACCGCATCTACCATGACATTATGTCCTTGTTTTACAGTGTCTAGAATGTCTTGCTGTTCGTCACTTAATTGTATCATATAATATAGTTCGTATTGGTCGGTATATTATATACGTTTATTTACCTTTATACCAATTCTATAAATTAACCATCAATTTTTAACAGCGGAATGCGTATGAAAATATTGCTACGGCAATAAGTCCGAGTACAAGTCCAACATGATAATGATATTGCATATCGCGGTACATTTTGAGCCAAGCATTAGTTTGTTTGGGTGTATCGATATGTTCTAACATGTACGTTTTCTTTGGAGTTAGTATGTAGTAAAAATAGTTAATTATAAAAGCAGAGGTAGTGGAAAGACAAATCATCGATATATTCGAAAATGTTCTTTTTGCGAACCATATATTGTATAAAATAAAGAGAACGGCTACACTGAACCCTAATAAATAACCGGTATAATAAATACGTGTACGTTCGTCGACAATTTGTTTGTATATGCCTCGTAAATGGTCGGGCAACTGCTTCTCGTAAAGTTTGGTAGTTTCATTATTTGACATTGCATTTGTCATGTAAATCATAGCAACAATAAATGCTACGGAAATAGAACATGTTATTCTACACGCCATTATATATTATTATGGTAGATATAAATTTTATTGATACGTATATCTACTTTTTTATATTTCGCCGCGTTTTTCTACTAGAAACGCGTTTACGAAATGTTTCGTTATTTTGTAGTCCACGAAGAAGACGCATTTGCAATAAAGCGTTCTTTCTGGTCGAACATTTTGCGAATGTTCTCTTTGTAATGGGGTTATATACACGATAACATGATTTGTTTCGTACCTTTCGTATTTTATACGGCATTATATATACAAATAGATTATTTGTTCTCTTCATGACAATTATTTATGTCGTTTGTTTTTACTATTCAAATAACGTTTTTTCTTTTGATTACTCATAAACAATTCGTTTTCATCGGCGTATAGTTTATTTGCATATCGAAGAAGTTCGTTTTCTTCATCAATTGAAAAATTTCTTTGTGAAAAATAGTTAAATATTTTGGCGATTCTATTTTCGGGATGAAGTGTTTCAGAAATTAGGTTATTTACTACCATTTTGTCATGTTTTTCGAGAAGTACATTATATAAAATACATCCATCATATTCAACGAATCGAACATTATCGATCATATTAACAAGATCCTTTGCTTTATTCATTCTTCCTTTGTAGAAGAAACTATGATTCGTTGAGGTAATCGTGTCTTGGCATGGAACATTCTTGCTAAATGCGTCTTTTTGTATACATACAAGATGTTTTTCTTCCGTAATTGTCCGTGTAATAGCAACTATTTTCTTACCTCGAATAGTATGTCGTTTGACATTAATACTATTGATAGAAATAACTCCTTGATCGCATGAAATAGGTGTACCCGCAGGGAAACAAATTACACTAAGTCCGGCATTCTCTAACTGTTTCCTTGTATATCCTGCGTCAAGTAACTGTTGTTGCGAATATCCGGCACTAATTAATTCTGTAACTTGAAAATTATATTCTTTTAATGGAGAACCTTGTATATTTTCATTATATGCGTCTATTGCTGAATCTAATACATTCTTCACCACAATAGAAAATTTGGCGGTTGTATTAAAATTGCCATATGATGCGACCAATATGATCTCATACGCACGCTTATTTTCATAATCAAACGTTTGTTTTGATACTATTTTACTACCATCTAATTCAAACGCATCTGCGTCGGGACCGGCCAATGTAAATGTAATTGTTTCCCCACTATTATTTAATATATCCATATTCGAAACAAATGTTTCATTTTCATCTACACTTGTATTATCTAGTCCAACAATTACACGTGGTAAAAATGAAACATTGCCAGTTGCGGTATGAAATTTTAAGGTATGATCGTTAATGAAATTATAGTAAGAAGTATACGTAAGGGCATTTACATATACAATTGCCGAAGGAGCCAAATTATAAAACGATGCGTTACCGATATTTGTGGTACTATCTGAAATATTTATAGACGTTGCGGATGTATTATTGTAAAAGGCAAATGCACCGATTGTATGTACGGCACTAGGAATAATATGGAAGGTCAACTTCGTAGCATTTCGAAACGCATTGTCTCGGATAACGGCTACCGTGTCGGGAATAGTATATTCTGTATACGGTCCATTTGGTGGGTACTGTATAAGTATAGTTTTATCTTTATTAAATAAAACGCCCTCGGGAGTAGAAGAGTATATTGCATTATTGACGTGAACTGTGATTCGTTTTAAATTATTGGCCTCTAAAAATATAGAATCGCCAACGGACAATACTGATTCTGGTATATGAACTTCTTCTAGGTGAATAGCGTTTCGAAAAGCATATGGTTCTATAGATTCTACACTAGTGGGTATAGTATAATTTACAGTAGTCTTTTGAGGTGGATATAATATTAATCTCGTTTTTTGTTTATCAAACAATACCCCATTTTGGGAAGAATAAACAGTATTTCCTCCGACAACATTTATTGTGGTCCCGCCAAATCTTAAGTTACCAATATGAGTTACAGAACTCGGTATAGTCAGAGTTTCCACTAGGTCGGTTTTATAATAAACATTTTCTCCTATATGTGTTACGGTTGTCGGTATGTTAATTGTACTTAAATTCGACATCCAACTAAATGCACTGTCGTCTATATGAGTGACCCCTTTTGACAACGTTACACTAGTTAATCGCGTAGCCAATTTAAATGCGTTATCCGATATTATTGTCACCGAGGATGGAATAGTATATTCTGTATCTAATTTTGCCACTGGATAATGTAGTAATTGTGTCTGTGTTTTGTTAAACAATATTCCGTCTTGAGATAAATAGTTAGAATTTCCGGAATCTACTAGAATTTCTGTTAATAGAGGCGTTGATCCAAACGTTTCATATCCAATACTACTCACATTTATCGGAATTGAGATTGTGGTTAATTTCACAGTACCATAAAACGCATAATCTCCAATATGTGTTACCGAATTTGGTAAATTGACAGTAGTCAAACTTGACATTTTATAAAACGCATAATCTCCAATATGCGTTACAGAATTTGATATAGTAATTGTGGTTATATCGGTGGATAATTTAAACGCATAATTTCCGATACTAGTATAATTATTGATAACTACTGCATATACATTATGATCCAAATACATCGTACAATTTATTAATTCACCAGATCCACTAAAGGTAGCTATTCCATCTGTAATTGTAACTGACATTATATATATATGGTTAAAATACAGCTGAACTCATAACTTATTATATTTATATACTATAAATCATACATCAACTTAAAATCAAGACAGAATGAAAAGTTCGAATTGTTCATTGGCAGAATGCGTCCATGTTCGTCGAACAAACGAATACGAAGGCGTTGAATATCGACTGGGCCGAAATATCTTCTAGGTTCGGATACAATATTCAAATCATTTTCAACAATAGTACTAAAATAGGCTCCTTTTACAGATATCCT
>Ga0209151_1002346_pt1 | contig 10419 bp, 10 predicted proteins | sample SaaInlV_DNA_165m_FD_184688 | JGI IMG/M metagenome (GOLD analysis project Ga0209151, IMG submission 184688) | Marine microbial communities from expanding oxygen minimum zones in the Saanich Inlet - SI075_LV_DNA_165m (SPAdes) (version 2) | ecosystem: Environmental > Aquatic > Marine > Unclassified...
ATGTATTATTTAGAGTTGACTCGTCAAATATAATTGGATCAGGTCATGTAGTACGTTGTCTTAATCTTGCAAACGAATTAAAAGCACGAGGAGCATCAATACACTTTGTTTGTCGTGACCATATTGGGAATGTTAATAAATTAATTGTACAGCATAATTACCAATTAACTTTATTACCCAATATAAAATTTTATAATAGTACGAACGCAGACACTATAAATCCATGGATAGGCTTGAATTGGGAAATAGATGCTGATGAGACCATATTGCTAATTAAAAAAAATAAACCAAATTGGTTAATTGTAGATCATTATGGTATTGATACAAATTGGGAGAAAAAGTTAAGACCATATGTAGACAATATTTTTGTTATTGATGATTTAGTAGACAGAGAACATAATTGTGACATTTTGCTAGATCAGAATTTGCACAATAACACTAAAGAGCGTTATAAGATGTTAGTGCCTGATAATGCTAAATTATTTCTAGGACCGCATTATGCAATATTAAAATCTGATTTTTCTAGAAATACTAATACCAGAATAAGAAATGGCATTATAAAAAATATTTTGGTTTACTATGGCTCTATAGATATATGTCAGCATATATTTACTTTATTAGATGCATTAAATAATATAGGAAATAATGAGATTGTTGTCAAAATAATACTTGGCAATATGAATGATAATTGCACAGCATTTGACCAATTATCTCGATATTCGTTTAATATCGAGATAATCAATGTATCGAATAGGATTTCTGAAATGATGAATGATGCAGATATTGCTATTGGTGCCTGTGGTATTTCACAATGGGAAAGGTGTTGTATGGGTTTACCTAGTATTGTTGTTGTTACGGCTGACAATCAAAAAGAAGATGCTGAAATATTATCTAGACTTGGCGCAGTAATAAACATGGGAGATATAGACAATATAACCACTTCTAACTATGAAGATTCTCTTGTAAAACTATTTTTATTGCCAGATGAGGTAAAAAAAATGGGGAATTTGTCATACTCTATAATGGAAAAAAGAGAATTATCAACTAACAAAATAAGTGATGCAATATTTAACAAGCAATAGTCACCTTTTGGAGTTGTTGTGTTTTGAACTAAATCTAAGCAAGTTTGATTATAATGTAATTCCAGTATCAAGAGCATCTCTTGGACTGCAGGTAATTTTACAAATATTACGAAATAATAAACAACAATACCTTGTTGCCCTTCCAGCAATTGTTTGTCAAGATGTGATTATTGCAGTTATTTCATCTGGTTGTAAGCCTTTTTTTTGTGATGTAAATGTTAAAGATGGGTTGGTGCCTGATAGAGAATGGATACGTGCACGTGATGCGGGAGTCAATGTTGCTATTGTTGTGCATATTTATGGCAATATTGCTGATACAGTTGGTATCATGAATATATTCAATTCAAAACAGTGTACGGTGATTGAAGATGCTGCTCAAGCTTTTGGTTCAAGTCTAAATGGTAATTTAGCAGGATATGCAGGTGACATCTCATTACTTTCATTTGGCAAAACTAAACATATTGATGCTGGCGGGTCTGGTGTATTATTAATTAAAAATGATACTCTTTATAAAAAAGCAAGAAACTATATTGAATCTATAGTTGCAGTCAATCGAAGTCAGCGTTTATCTGAGATGGGGCGCTTTAGGTTGGGGTATAAAAATGCTAAGAAGCAGTTAATAAATGAAGGAAAGAAAGATGGATTTATCGGACTTTTAAAGAACTATGAAGTGGTCTTATATTCAAAGCTAAATTGGAATCATATTAGAAAAGCAAACTATTTACTACAAGTATATGGCGATACTAAGAAGGACCGCATAAAAAAATCATTATTATGGGGCAATTTTCTAAATAATATTGGATTTATTCCAGTAGGAATGGGTGCTGAAATTGTACCTTGGCGCTATACATGTAGACTACCAAATATTAGTATAATAGAGCAGTATGAGTTTGGTGAGAAAATAAGAGGTATGGGGGTTAATGTTAGTCACCACTATATACCTGCTAATTTATTTTTTCATGAGACGCAAGATAATTATTTGCCAGGAGCTAAAAAACTCTCAAGAGAGATCTTTCAATTTTGGGTAGATCAAAATACATCAATTGACGATATTAAATACGGAGCAAATGTTGTGAAAGAATTAATACACAAGTATGAAAAATAGTATAAAAAAATGTGCAATAATGCAACCATCTTTTTTCCCTTGGATGGGTGATTTTTATATGATGGATATTGTTGATAAGTATGTATTTTTAGATGATGTTAAATTGTCCCTAAGTGACTGGGATGTGAGAAATCGTATAAAAGGTAGCAATGGGGAAATAATGCTAACAGTTCCTGTAAAAAAGTCCTTATCTAGAACTAGCTTACTTATTAAGGATGTATTTATAAATAATTATGAAAGAGTGAGGAAGAAGCATTTAACTGCTATACAGCAATCTTATTCAAAGTCTAAATATTATGATGAAATTATGCCTGTAATTAATGACATATACAACAATAAAGTAGAACGCCTTAATGACTTTACTCAATCTGCTATAAAAATACTTTCAATTAAAATGGGAATTGATGTTGATTTTATTCAGTCTAGTAAAATAAAAGGTGTAAAAAGTGTTAGCGATAAGCGGTTAATATCAATTTGTAATATATTAGAATGCAATATGTATATATCGCCTACTGGCTCTGCCAAGTATATAAATAAAAATAATATTGGCGGTGCCTTTAATAATAGTGAGGTAGACTTGTTTTATAGGTACTATCAAACAAAAGAATATCCTCAGTTATATGGTGATTTCATAAACAACCTTTCTATTTTAGATTTATTATTTAATGTTGGGTTTAGTGATGCTATTAATGTTATTCGCAATGCTGATATTAAACTACTTACACCTATAGAGTCTGTTTCATTATTATGATTAAAATATTATTTACAGGAGGGGGCGGTTCAGGAAGTGAGGCTATTTATAGGCTTTTACATAAACAGTACGAACTGCATTTTGCTGATGCAGATCCATTGTCAATATCTCCAACAATTCCTATTGAGTGTCAACATAAAATTCCAATGGCAGTTGATCAAAACTTTACTAACGTAATTAATGAGTTGTACAATGAGCTATCTATAGATATCTTAGTTCCCGGCGTTGATGAAGAGTTGTTAAAAATCTCTGATCTTACCAGTGTTGTGTCTTTATTGCCACAACGAAAATATGTAGAAACTATGCTGGATAAATTAAAATGCTCTCGAATATTAGAAGTACAAGGACAACAATATCCGGTGACTGAAATTGCTACTAATATAAATAAGAATAGCAACAATATTGCATACCCTTGCATAGCAAAACCCAGGAGTGGTAGAGGCTCACGAAATGTTAATGTTATTCATTCGTATGAGCAACTACAAGCATATTTAACTCTTACAGGATTGAGTGGCCATGATGTAGTTGTTCAAGAGTTGTTAATTGGTCAAGAGTACACAGTTTTAATGTCAGCCGATAAAAATATGAATTTGCAAGCGATTGTACCTGTAAGGGTGGATATGAAGCGAGGAATTACAATAAGAGCACAGTCACATATAAATGATATTGTTATTAACGAGTGTAGTGCAATTCATAATGCAATTCCAGCAAAGGGTTGTTACAACATCCAGTTAATTCATACTGATGATGGTAGAGTGGTGCCTTTCGAGATTAATCCACGTGTATCTACTACTTTTTGTCTTGGTTTGGCATCTGGTATAAACCCAATAAAAAATTTCCTAGATAGTAGAAATACTAATCAGTTATTGGATTTCAAGAATGCTATAAAATTACAAAGGACATGGATTAACAATTTTTATGATTAATAGTAAACTACTTGAAAAAAATTACATATGAGTCAACATATTATCGAAACAAAAATGCAAATTGGCAATAAATTAATTGGTGAAGTCGAACCGTGCTTTGTAATTGCAGAAATAGGTTCAAATCATAACCATGATTATGATTTAGCGTTGCGTTTGATTGATGCAGCAGCAGAAGCGTGTGTTGATGCGGTAAAATTTCAAACCTTCAAGGCTAGTAGTCACTACTCTAAAAAAACACCTAGATTTAGTCATTTTCAGAATACAGACACTTTTGATTTGATTCATAGTCTTGAAATTAACCGTGATTGGCACCTCCCTTTAAAAGAATACTCTGAGTCAGTAGGGTTGGAGTTTATATCTTCTCCATGTGATAGTGATGCGATAATAGAATTGGATCAGTTAGGTATATCGGCATTTAAACTTGCATCATTTGATTTGCCCGACCTTTCCTTAATAAAGCAAATGGCTAAAACAGGTAGGCCTATAATTCTCTCAACAGGAATGGCAAACTGGATGGATATACAGCTTGCTATAGATACCTCACGTGCAGTAGGTAATGAAAAAATTGCACTTTTGCAATGCACATCACTTTATCCTGCACCTATAAATTTGAGTAATTTAAATTCAATAAGAACTATGAAAGAAACATTTAATGTTATTACTGGATATTCTGACCATACATTAGGAGATCATATGTGTATTGCTGCAGTATCATTAGGAGCTAATATTATTGAGAAACATTTTACTATGGATAGAGATCTTCCTGGTCCGGACCATTCTTTTGCAATTGAGCCACAAGAATTAAAGCAACTTATGCAGAGATTACGAGATGTTGAAAGTGCATTTGGCGATGGGATTAAAAATGGTCCACAAAATGAAGAAAGGGAGATGTATGAAAAAGGTCGTCGTAGTCTCCATGCTGCGACCACAATACGCAAGGGTCAAGTAATTGAAAAGAGTGATCTTGTTGTTAAGAGGCCAGGACTGGGGGTGCCACCATATCTAATAGAGCAAGTTATTGGCCGAATAGCTAAATATGATATTGAAGAAGATAATTGGATAACATGGGATATGATTTAGTATAGTTATGATTTTAGTTACTGGTGCTAGCGGGTATTTAGGTGGAAGAATAGTTGAAGAATGTAAAAAAAGTAACATACTAGTAACAGGTGTTAGTCTAAAAAATAAAAAGAATAATGTAAAGTGCAACTTGCTTAATTATGAAGATGTTAAATGTATGCTTAATGATATTAAGCCAAAATCTATTATTCACTGCGCAGCCTCAGTTCCAAAAATAACAAAAGATAATATAGAGGGAGGCTATCAGGATAAAAAATCTGCAAAAAGAAATTATCTAATGACTCTAAATCTTATAGATAATGCAAAATGCCCAATAATATTTACATCATCAATGACTGTATATGATGTAGGTAGTGATGAATTAGGTCGTGCTGTACAAGAGGAAGATGCTGATATTAAGCCAACTAATAGCGAGTATGCAATTGGTAAGTGGTTGACAGAATCTATGTTGGAAGAAAAATCACAATATGGAGTTGTTGTTTTGAGGCTACCGGGTTTATTTGGCATGCCTCGTTTTGATGGAGTTATGTATAACGCAGCTAAAGCATTTATATTAGGTAAATCATTTACATTAAATGAACCTTTGCCATTATGGTCGACAATGGAAGTAAGAGACGCTGCAAAAGTCTGTATTAGGGCGGCTCAATTAAAACATTTTCCACATTATAAAGTTGTTAATGTTGGGTATGATGGAAAGTTTTCGGTTGATCGTGTGATAGATATGATTGCTGAAATTTATAACATTAGTTGGGAGTGTGATATTGAAGATATTCCAGTTTTTGAAATGGATTTAAGTGCTTATAAAAAACTTTTTAAAACAGACTCTATAGATTTTAAAAAAAAAATTGAATATTTTTTAAAACAAACTAAAGATAAATTATTATAAATGATTAAAGATTTAATAAAGATAGTTGTTAAAACCGGCAAGGCTATAAGTCAAAGAAGGCATATTAATGCACAGGGTGGGGTTTGGAGTAATGGTGAACTAAAGACTGAAGCAGATAAATATGCACACAGTTTATTAGTGGAATATCTAAATAAATTGGAAGACATACCAGTTATTAGTGAGGAAGACATTGCTTCACATACATTGCATCGCCCTGATTGCTATTGGATAATAGATCCAATAGATGGAACCAGAAGTTTAGTTGATGGTTTTCCTGGTTGGGTTACACAAGTGGCTCTTGTTGAGTATGGACAGACTGTATCAGCAGTAATATATGCACCTGATTTAGATTTACTGTATGTCGCTGAATTAGGCAAAGGAGCATATTTGAATGGAATTAAGCTAGAAATTAAACATAATAGCAATAGTGGAACTACATTGATTGATAATTATCCAGATCCTAGAGGTATTGCAGCAGATATAATGAGATTGGTTCCTTGTTCAGACTATGTTGAAAGTGGCAGTCTTTCATTGAAAATTTGTAGAGTTGCAGATGGAGTAGCAGATCTTTTTGTTAAAGATGTGGAGATTCGTGATTGGGATGTAGCCGCACCAATGCTAATATTGTTTGAAGCTGGCGGTGTTATTTCACAGGTAGATGGAGCTCAATTTGATTTGTACGGTGATTTTGAAAAAAATGGCCTTATTGTAGCTAAATCTGAAAAATTGAAGAATAAAGTTATTGGCTTTGGTTTGAGACTATGAATATTGTTTTTTTAGTACGACATCATAATGATTTTGATCATGCTTTACCAATAATGGATTATTTAATCACGAAAAAGAAGCAGAAAATTATAGTTTATGGCGTTGGAGAAGGGTATAAAAATTGTAAACGCCACATTTCATTTTTAAAAAATGTTTTATCCACAAAAATAATACCTTTTGAAGAAAAGTATTACAGTAATTTAAATAGAATTGTTGCTAGTATTATTGATAAGAGAAAGTTGAAAAATAAAAAAACCAGTGATAATTTTCTAGTGAGAGTAGTAGGCGCTAATATTAATAGAATTTTATTTTATTTTTTGTCAGGCTCTGCAAAAAGATTGGTACGTAGTTTGTCTGTAGATTCAGTTATATTGGCAGACTTTGGAACAGAAGGTTTATTTCCTTACAAGAATATAATTAAGAGTGCAAAAAAATATGAAATAAAAGTTATTGCATATTTACATGGATGGTATGTATTTAGAAACAAGAACCCAATTCGCCTTGAAAAAATAAGACTTAATAAGGCCAAGGAGTTTATTAATAAGTTTATATTTGGTAAAGGGCATAATATATTACATTATGATACGTATATGGTGGGTCCTGAGACCAATGACACACATTTTAAAAGTGTACTGTATAAACAATCTCCAAGTCCATCAATAGTTATGGAGCTAGGCGTTCCAAGATTTTCTTATGAATGGATGGAAAGATTTGTTAATAATTGGATGAGAAAAGAACAATTACAAAGCAATGATGACAATATTAAAGTAGTAGTTTTTATATCAAATGAAAAATTTAATGTTAACAAGATCGAACTAATTGATACGCTTAAAGAGTTGTCAAAAAATAAAAGAACCACATTATTAATATCACCTCATACACGATCTGGTCTTAGTGGGTTATCTAAGGATGATTTGTTTATTTCTAGACATATTTCCAAACTTGACTCTACAGAATTAATAAAGTGGGCCGATATAGGGATTGTTTATGGTACTAGTATTGGATTACAAATGATGGTTGAAAATGTTACGGTTGTTGTTCCTACCTATATTGATCATAATATAACAATGTATAAAGATTATGACGCATGTGTGTCTATTAATTCAGTAAGAGGTCTAATTAAATACATAGATAGATACCCGGATAGACGTGACCAACCTAATCCTGACGATATAAAATTATTTATTAATAATATAATTTATGGAGGTCATTTAAACTATGAAGATATGATGAATAAATTTACATTTTTTGTTAAATAATGAGACAAATTAAAAAGAAAATATTAGTTATTGCAGCCCATCCTGATGATGAGATTTTAGGGTGTGGAGGCACAATGGCGCGTCATACTGATAATGGAGATAAGGTCTTCACTCTGTTTTTATCAGATGGAGCGACATCCCGTATTGATAAAAATAATCATATTGTAGATAATATTTCACGTGTTAATGCAGGAATTTCTGCAAGTAAAATCTTATGTGTAAATCCGCCTAAGTTTCTGAATATGCCAGACAATAGAATGGATACACTACCATTTCTTGATATTGTAAAAAAAGTTGAAAGTATAATTAATGAAATTAATCCAGAAGTAATTTATACACATCATTTTGGGGACTTGAATATTGATCATCAAATTACTCATAAAGCAGTGATGACAGCAGCACGCCCACAACCAAACTGCAGTGTTCGTGAGATTTATAGTTTTGAGGTATTGTCAAGTACTGAGTGGTCAACCCCATCACCAGAATTATCATTTGTACCAAATTTTTTTGTAAATATTAGTACAACATTAGATCAAAAATTATTAGCACTTAAGGCCTATTCTGATGAAATGCGAGATTTCCCTCATAGCCGTTCTGTTGAATCAGTAGTGTTTTTGGCTCGTTATCGAGGTGCTACAATGGGTATGAATGCTGCAGAAGCTTTTAAAGTTGAACGAATACTAAATTAAACGTATGTATAAAGCACTAATAACAACAGTTCCATTCGGTGATAAAAATACATACCCTTTGGATTTGCTAGATGATAATAACATTGAATACCTTATAAATCCTCTTAACAAGAAATTAACTGAAGATGAATTGGTTAGCTTAGTTTCTGACTTTGATGTTATTATTGCTGGAACTGAACAAATTTCTGACAAGGTGATGGAGAAGGCTAGCAATCTTAAGATGATATCACGTGTTGGAATTGGGCTGGATAGTGTAAATTTATTAGCAGCCAAAAAAAGAAATATTCAGGTTTCATACACTCCAGATGCTCCAGCTCCAGCCGTTGCAGAATTGACCATAGGCATGATGTTAATGTTGTTGCGATCAGTGCATGTTTCAAATTCACAAATGCACTCAGGTGAGTGGTATCGTTTTTTTGGCAGAAGGTTGTCAGAAGTTACAATTGGAATTATTGGTGTCGGAAGAATTGGTCAAGGTGTTCTGGAGCATTTAAAAGGATTTGGTAGTCCAAAAATACTGATTAACGACACATCTGTTAAAGACGACATTAGTAACAGGTTTAATGTTGAGTGGTCTACTAAAGAAGGGATTTATAAACAATCTGATATTGTAAGCCTTCATTTGCCATTAACAGGAAAAACTAAAAATATGATTAAAAGAAATCATTTATTCTCAATGAAAAAAGATGCAATTATCATCAATACATCTCGTGGTGGAATTATTAATGAAAGCGACTTATATGAAGTAATGCAATCCGGCCATTTGAGTGGAGCAGCTATCGATGTTTTTGATAATGAGCCTTATAGTGGAGATTTAAAAAATATTGAACGCTGTCTATTAACTGCACATATGGGGTCTATGTCGATAGATTGCCGGACTCGAATGGAGATTGAGGCAACAGAAGAGGCGGTTCGATTTTTAACTGGTAAAACTCTTAAGGGTCTTGTGCCTGAAGAAGAGTATGAAGTACAAAGACAAGGGTTATAAAATGACTGGAAAAGTAGTTGTAGTAGGTGGCAGTGGTTTTATAGGCTCACATGTTGCTGATTGTTTGAGTGATAATGGATACCAGGTAACAATTTTTGATCACATTCATTCGACTTGGTTAAGAGAAGATCAAAATATGGTAGTTGGTGATATTTTAGATGTTGATGCGTTGGAGCAAACAATTAAAGGTGCAAAATTTGTTTATAATTTTGCCGCGCTTGCTGACCTTAACCAGGCGTTAGATAATCCTGTAAAAACTGTAAAAATTAATATATTAGGCAATGTTAATGTATTAGAAGCATGTCGAATACATAATATTGAGCGCTTTATTTATGCTAGTACAGTATATGTTCATAGTAGAGAGGGTAGTTTTTACAGGTGTAGTAAACAGTCTTCTGAATATTATGTAGAAGAATATCAAAAGGCATACAACCTAGATTACACTATCTTAAGATATGGATCTCTATATGGGCCAAGAGCAGGTGCTACGAATGGAATGCATCGTATTGTTAGCTCTGCTTTAAGAACTGGAAAAGTACAGTATAAAGGAGACATTGAATCAATGCGAGAGTATATTCATGTTGATGATGCGTCACGTGCCAGTATCTCAATTCTAGATGAATCATTTATAAACGAAAGTATTATTTTGACTGATCAAGAGCCAATGCGTGTAGGTGATTTACTTAAAATGATTGCAGAAATTCTCAATTTTTCGGACGATTCAGTTGAGTTTATCAAAGGAAAATATAGTGGTCATTATGTCAGAACTCCATATGCCTATCAGCCCAAACTGTAGTGGTCTGACAAACTTGGACACAAAGATAGCCTTATACCCCTCAAGGGGGTACTGAACAGAGTAATACAAACTATAAGGAGGTCAATAAATGA